>WSSedA1B3DRAFT_1000346_pt1 | contig 13474 bp, 10 predicted proteins | sample WetSurSiteA1Bulk_FD_9468 | JGI IMG/M metagenome (IMG submission 9468)
CTTATCAGCGGGATGTATTAACATGCTACATGATGATCTGCCTGGCGGCAGGGTAAGGAAAATACTTGAATTCATGACAGTCGGTATCGGAGGCCTTGTCATTGCTCCGTTCTCATTGATCAGCAACGTGATCGTGAAACTTATCAATAGCTGCGCTTATGAATGCGATACAATCGCCTTTACAAGCGGCTTTGATTATAGCGGCGCTCCGAAATGGCTCATAGCAAGCCTTTGCGATCTCTTCCTCTACACCCCGATAACTGCAAAGTGCAACGTTGAAGGGCATAAGGTAAAATGGGTAAGCAACGTCAAAAGAGATACTATCCTGAATATGCTGTCGGATGAACAATATCAGAATGTCATTTTGATTGGGCACGGGGATAATAACAGCTACTCTGCAGGCGATGGAAACGTGACCGCAGAAGACCTCCTTGATAAGGGGATCAAAAAAAAGAAAGGCGCTCTCTACCAGCACACCTGTGGTGGAGGGGACGGACTGAAACTTAGGGAGGTCCTTCTGGAAGATGCTTCGAGAGGATATACCTTCGATCGCAGCATTTATATCACAGAGAATTATTTTGCAGCCTGGAAATCGCTTTTCGGAAAAAAGCCGGAATACAAATGAGCGCGGATCGATTATCAGGCTGCGGAACTAGCACAAAAAATTGATCCCCCTGTCCTTCTTTCTGAAAAGAAGGGCAGGGGGATATTGAAAAGTACTTACAGGATCGGTAGATACTTCTTTAATTCGAACGGGTGAATCTGTATGCTGTAATCGTCCCACTCGACCTTTTTACTGGCGATAAACTGTTCAAAGATATGGTCCCCGAGCGTCTCTCTCAGAAGGTCGCTTTCCTCTGCATATTCTATTGCCCGGTTCAGGCTTCCGGGGAGGCAGTCGATATTCAGATTTTTTCTCTCCTCCGGAGAAAGATGATACACATCGGCTTCAATAGGCTCCGGGAGGGTATATCCTCTCTCGACGCCTTTCAGTCCGGCGTTCAGCATGCAGGTGAAAGCGAGGTATGGGTTGCATGCCGGATCAGGGGAACGGAGTTCAAGCCTGGTCGCTTTCTCCTTTCCGGGTTTGTAAAGCGGCACCCTTACAAGAGTAGACCTGTTGCGACGTGCCCAGCATATGTAAACCGGGGCTTCATAGCCTGGAACGAGACGCTTGTAGGAATTCACCCACTGGTTCAGTATGAGCGTGAATTCTTTTATATGGGTAAGGAGTCCGGCAATGTATTTCTTAGCCATATCGGAGAGAAAATACGGGTCTTTCGGATCGAAAAATGCATTGCTGTTTCCCTTAAAAAGCGATTGGTGGGTATGCATGCCGCTTCCGTTCTGTCCGAAGATGGGTTTCGGCATAAAAGTAGCATACACATTATATTGTTTCGCTATCTCTTTGACGATTATCCGGTACGTCATCACAATATCCGCCATGGTGAGTGCATCTTCGTACCGCAGGTCTATCTCGTGCTGGGAATGGGCAACTTCGTGATGGGAGTATTCAACTTTTATCCCCATTGATTCAAGGGCAAGTATTGTGTCCCGGCGCAGGTCTTCGGCAGCGTCCAGGGGATAGTCGAAATACCCTCCTTCATCGAGTGTATCAGTAGCCTTGTCTGTTTTAAAATAGAAGTATTCGAGTTCAGGACCGATATAAAAGGTGTACCCCTTCTTTTTTGCCTTTTCAAGATTCAGTTTCAGGATATACCGGGGATCGCCTTTGTAGGGAGAACCGTCCGGCTCATAAATGTCACAGAACATCCTGCCGACCGCGCTTTCCTTTGGTCTCCAGGGAAGTATGACAAAGGTGGTTGGGTCGGGCCGGGCAATCATATCACTCTCATCAATGCGGGCAAACCCCTTGATGGAAGACCCGTCAAATCCCATCCCCTCGTTGAAGGCAAATTCAAGTTCCTCGACAGGGACCGCAAAACTCTTCAACTGTCCATGGATGTCTGAAAACCAGAGTCTGATGAATTTCACATCATATTTTTTGACCATTTCCATGACATCCCTCTTGTCCCTTGTTTTCTTTGTGACCTTCTGCATTTTAACTCTTTCCATGGTTTCCCCCTTTTCTGTATTTTATAAGCAATTTCGATGCATAGTATTCGCCTTTCATTTGTTGAAAAAGGACTTATAAAACTGCATAGCCCTCCCGTAGTACTCATCAAAAATCTGTTCTGTTTCTCTGCTGATCTTATCCGCGTCGGGCATATCCCTGAACCACTCAAGGATCATATCCTTTGTCACTTCCACATGAAACTGGAAGCCATACACCTTGTCCCCGTACCGGAATGCCTGATGTCTGTAGAGTTGGGAACTTGCCAGAAGCACTGCTCCCGGCGGAAGATCAAAGGTATCTCCGTGCCAGTGCAGCACTTTGAATCGTCTCCAGAAATCTTCCACCTGAGGGTGCACTGCGAGCTTCCTCATATGAGGGTCCTTCAGCCCGTCACCTGTGAGTTCGATATGGAGCCAGCCGGTCTCTTTTTTCGGTCCCGGATAAACATTAGCGCCGAGACAGTATGCGATCATCTGCGAACCGAGACAGATACCGAGCACTTTCATATCCCTGTTGATCGCCTCCCGGATGACACGTGAACAGGATAAGAGATGAGGATACTGTTCCATTTCATAGACGCCCATCGGGCCGCCGAGGATCACGAGTACACCGAATTTATCGAGAGGCGGGGGCATCTCTCCGGAGCCGAGTTCAACAATGGTGAAAGGGATGGGTCTCTTTTTCAAAAACTCTGATAAGGTTCCGGGGCCTTCCGAGGAAATATTTTTAATGATCAGTACCGGCATAGAACTTTTCTGCAACTGCAAGCACCTCCTGTCTTACATGATCTATCTCCGAAAGCAGAGCATCCTTTGCCGGGAGATTCAGGTATGCACTGATTATAGCAATTAATCCGGAGTCGGTTCCGAGGGTATCTTCTTCATTCAGTCTGAGCATGGTGTCAACAGTCCTCAGGAATCCGTAAGACCGCAGGAGAAATGCTCCTGCGGATTTTTCAAGGATACCATACCGGATGAGACTTTTCATAGCAGACACCGTATTGTGTGCTATAAGGTTTGGATGCCGGGACGCATGGTGTAACTGAAGGTATTGTATAAGAAATTCTATCTCTTTTATTCCACCGGGACCATTTTTCAGGTCATATCCCGACGATTCTCTGGCGACTTCCTGAAGGATTTTTTTTCTCATATCCCGGACAGTGTGACCAGTGACCTCACCGCTCCGTTTCATGAGCACCTCTTTTCTCATTTTCCGGAAAGCCTTCAGAAGTTCTGCATCACCGCATATCGGACGCGCCTTCAAAAGCGTCTGTATCTCCCATGGATGCGCGGAATGCATATAATAAGTTCTGTATCCGTCAATGTTATTGATCAGAATCCCTTTCGAGCCATCAGGCCTCAGGCGCATATCAATTTGATAGGCAACTCCCTGTCCGGTATACCCCGATATGAACCGTATGAGTTCCCCGGCTGTTTTTTTGGGTTTGTGTGAATGGTCGTCGGTGGCAGGTTCGATAAAGACAAGGTCAAGATCGGAACCGATATTTAATTCTTCTCCTCCCAAAGCGCCAAGCCCAATAACTGCCAGTTGTGCATCAAGCTGAAGATGTGTCGTCGCCGAACGAAGGATTGCGCCGGCAAGCATACTGAGGGAATGAGAAAGGGCAAAGGCATCAGAAATCTTCATGAGAAAAAGTAGTACCGATTTCAGTTCTTCAATCATTTTACTTTCCCGCACCACACGGGCAGGTTCAGGGGACCGTTCCAGAGCCCCGGTCAGACGGTCTTCGATTGCGGAATAATCGATTCTGATATTGGGATATTCGAATATGCTTTCAAAATTTTCGAGACTGAACAGCGTACGTGTCAGGTATGAACTCATGCTGAAAACGGCGACGATAATTTCGCGGGCATCTTTTCTCTGCAAGAGAAGATCGAGATATGAGGCATGGTCTCCGATTTTCTCCAGGAATGATACAAATATGTTGAAAACCCTGTCCTTGTTCACCGACCGGAGAATCTGATCAAAAAAGAGCGGCACGGTTTTTCTGAGAAGCGTTCTTTCCCGCAGAGTTTTCCCTACCGACAACTGTTCATTCAGCTTGTTTATGTTCGTTAGGGCCGCTTCAGGCTGAGAAAAGCCCTGTGAGGAGAGATATGTGATGACTGTATCATCAGGCAATGCTTCTTTGAGCAGGAGAGCACCTTCCTGCATCTGCTCAGATGAGCCAAGGAGGGTTGTATACATATCTCTGACCATGAGGCGCTTTGATCTGAGATCGGAGATAAAGTCTTCCATCTCCTGATACTGCATCTTCCTGGACAGAATCCTGAGTGCATCAGTACCGGATGGAAGCGAATGAGTCTGGAGGTCGTCTTGCATCTGCAGGATATGTTCAATCCTCCTAAGAAAAATATATGCCTCAAGGAGGGACCTTTCTTCCTCTCCGGACAGAAACCCTTCCTTTGATAATTCACCTATCACTTCGGAGAGCACGCGTTTTCTCAGGGAATGTCGCTCCCCTCCATAGAGGAGCTGGAAGGTCTGAACGAAAAATTCAATCTCTCTGATTCCCCCATATCCACGCTTGATATCATTCACATCGAACACCGTATCTATCTTTTTCTTCATCTCCCTGATCTCTTCAACATCGTTGTAGTCAATCGACCTCTTCCATACAAATGGTTCGATGCCTGATAGAAAGGAGTTGCCCAGGAGAATATCCCCGGCGACAGGGCGTGCCCGGATCAGTACCATTCTTTCCCATGTCTTGCCCCAGGCTTCATAATAGGCATTGCAGGCGTTCAGCGATACCGAAAGGGCTCCTTTTCGGCCGTTCGGCCTCAGGCGGAGGTCGACTCTGTATGCAATGCCGTCCTCTGTCGGTATGCTGAGCAAGCCGGCTGCTGTTTCTGTCATTCTGCAGAAATATTCATGGGCCGTAATTTTATTCATCCAGACGCCTGCTGCTGAAAGAGTTCCGGAAGAAGTCGAGTCCTCGGAACGATAGAGAGAGAGAAGGTCCACATCAGAACTGTAGTTCAACTCTCCTGCACCGAGTTTCCCAAGGCCTATAAGGGAAAAAGAATCTTCTTTTATATCGCCGAAGCGGTTTCTCATGAATCTCCGGGAAAAATCGAGAGCCAGTTCGATAAGAGCCTCTGCAAGGCTGCTCAGTTCAGCCATTATTTCAAGCTGACCGGCGACACCTGCTATATCGCGGAGGGTTATTCGAAGGAGGTGCATTTTCTTTATATCCCTGAGAAGTTTCATGACAGGCTTTTTGTCTATGAGGGATTGATTTTCATAAACAGTGTTCTGTTTGTCACTGGCCTGAGCTATGATCCTCTTCTTTATACTCTGGGCAGAGAGGTTCTGCAGTCCCAGCGAGAGGGCATCCGGATTTTCAATACTGTAATCTGCAAGGAACTGACTGTATGAAAATAACAGGGCGATAAGCCGGATGCGATCATCGGACTGTTCGAAGAGGTGAGGAGCTTCCCGGAAAAGTCTTTCAAGATTCTTGCAGGATCTCCCGGGGTCAGGAGTCTCGAAAGCCGCTTGTTGAATCTTTTTTTCACTATCCATAGGTATTCTGATAGTATAAATTATTCCTTTATCTTAGATTACCCATAAATTTTGGAGGTGAGACAATGAAAATGATTGTTGCAGTAATCAAGCATTTTAAACTGGACTCCGTGAAGGACGCACTTTCACAGGCAGGAATACAGGGCATGACCGTGGCTGAGGTAAAGGGATTCGGCAGACAGAAAGGCCATGTGGAGATTTACCGTGGATCGAGTTTTGAGGTGAGGTTTATTCCCAAGCTCAGGATTGAAATTGCGGTGTCTGATGATAAGGCTGAGGAAATTGCAATGATTATCCAGCAAGCAGCTCATACCGGTGAGATCGGTGACGGAAAGATATTCATATATCCACTTTTGGATGCGATCAGAATCAGGACCGGCGAGAGAGGTGAAGCAGCGCTGTAAAAATAATAGCTTGCAGGCTTAAAAGCTTTCAAGCTTGCAAGCGGAGAACTGATAGGCAAGAAATCTGTAATTGCCGCATTGATAAAGCATAAACTGCTATTGATGTAAGTGAACGGTTGCTGTTATTTTTTTACAGAAGAAACATCCAGATCAAGGATTTTCCGCTTGAGGATGACGAGTTCAAAAGCGAGTGCAGCCATTTGTGAAAGCAGAGCAAGATACCCGACACTGGCATTCAGCACGGCATTATTTCCATTATCCATATAAAGGAGTGCGATAACTTTCTCTCTGATTGTAATGGGAAGAACCAGGGCATCCTGGGGAGTACCCGAAAGGAGGCTGATCAGGGATTCGTTGCCTTTTATTTTTATGACAGGGCCCCGGTAACTGGTCTTATTTCTGATCGGCTCTGTAAAGACCGGGGTTTCTTTTGATGATACTGAAAATTGTTCTACATCAAGTCCCCGTGCTTTCCAGCCGGTTATTTTATCGCCTTTCACAGTAAAAATTGCAATCCGTTTGGTGAGTTTATATATCTCATTCAATAAAATTCCGGCGATCTCTTCAGTATCCCTGACTTCGGTAAACGCCTGTTTGACCTTCTGAACAGAACTTTCTTCAACTTTTGTCTCGGGGTTGAACCGGTCGGTTAGACTGATATACCGGAGATCCCGTTTGATACCGAAATATTTTTCGAGGGCAAAGAGCAACCTTGATTCGGTTATCACATACGGAATGATGTCAAACTCGGTCATAAAGCGAAGTTCATCTATTTCTTTGATATCTTTGGGATTCAGCATGGCGGTATGGAGCCTGCTTCGGTCTCTCTTGAACGGCAGAATCTGGTATTTTATTATGATGTCTGTGCTTATCAGTGACAGCACTTCTTCAGGGATATTATTTATGACATCAGGCTTGACAGAAGGAAGCCTGAAAAATTTTCCGAGAAACTTTGACAGATCTTCTTCAGAGATAAACCTCAACTCGATAAGATTGGTGCCTATCCTGCCGCCGAACTGAACCTGCCTTTCAAGTGCCTGATGCAGCTGCTCTTTTGTTATCAGGGCTTCCTTGATTAATGCTTCACCGAGTTTCATTGTTATTCATCCACCAATCAATGTGAGATATAGTACATTGCCGATAAATAATTTTCATAACACCGGCACTATGAAAATACACTGCCCGGCTAATATATAAGCAAAACAAATGCCAATACACTGTCTCTCTTTGAATATACATCATAAAACGGTTCTTTATCCATTCTGGATATGTAACCTGTTGAAAATTAACTGTTTTCCTTTGAGAAAGAATCGGATTGCGGCGCTTCCCGGAAACTCTCTCCCTGTACACTGTATGGGAATGCTCTCTTTATCTGGCTATTTTTGAAAATACATTCACACATTAATAACCTGCGCCTCCCTGTGGTTTGCCCTTCTTGCCGATTGAAAGATTGTGTACCAACTCTGCACCGATAAGAAAGATACAGCATGAATAGAATACCCAGAGAAGAAAAATAAAGAAAGCGGACAGGGGGCCGTATATTGTGCCGAATTGCACAACTGTTCCGACATACCATGTAAATACATGTTTTGCGATTTCAAGGAATAGGGTGGTAAAGAAGGCGCCTGCCAAAGCGTAAAGCGCTTTAACTTTGGTTCGCGGGAAAAAGATGTACATCAGAGTCACAGTCAGCAGGACCATAAAAAACGGGACCACATACCGTATGAGAAATGCTGTTATCAGGCCGATCCGCAATTCCGGGAAAACCTGTCGCAGTGTTTTCAGAAGCGGAATAAGAGAGGTGGCTGCAAAGGAGACTATAAGCATGATGATGATAAAGGTGACCATGAGAAATGAGATGATGAACGACCATAGGACATGCCGCCTCTTTTGTATCTTGAATATAACATGCAGGGCATTTTCGATAGAAGCGAATACCTGAAGGGAAAGGAGACCGTAGAGAATGATACTGAAGGTGCCGATACCTTTAAAGCGTATCAGTTTGCCGAGTTCATTGGTGATTCCTGAGGTAATCGCAGGGAAGAAGCTGCTCAGCTTTGCAGAAAAGAATTCATAGAAATTATAGTACTGTCCGAGGATGTAGCCGAAAATGGTTATGAGGAAAAGACAGAAAGGAACGAGAGCCATCATGGTAAAATAGGAGAGGGAACCGGCGAGCACTATGCCCCCGTCTTTAAAAAAATCAAGAAAACTCTTTGTGACAATTTTTAAATATTTCACTGTCTCCTTTCTTTTTCCTTGTCACGGATATAGATTTTGAGCGGCGTACCGGTAAAGGAAAACTTGTTCCTCAGGACTTTTTCGATATGCCGCGTATGAGAGTCTTTGAACGATGCGGGATAATTCGTAAAAACAGCAAAGGCCGGCGGCTCTGTCCTGACCTGAGTTATATAGTAAATTTTGGCATTCTTCCCCCTGTGGGATGGCAGGGTCATGGTTGACAGAACCTCTTTGAGGGTATTGTTTAAATCAGCGGTCCGTATCCTCTTTCTCCGTTCTTTGATAATTTCATCAATGACCGGAAAAATTTTCGTAACGCGTTTTTTTTCGATGGCTGATATGGTCAGAAACGGTGCATACGGCATGAACCATATCTTTCTCCTGAACTCCTTTTGCCATCGTGCATAGGCTTCTTCAGGGTTTTCCATCAGGTCCCATTTATTGAGAACAACGAGGGCGCCCTTGCCGAGGCTCGCAATAATCCCTGCAATGTTCTGATCCTGCTCTACTATGCCTTCACTGACATCAAGGACAATGATCGCCACATCGCACCGCTCAACACTTCTGACTGTCCGAACCATCGCAAACCGCTCTATTGAATAACTGAAGGCATCCTTTCTCCTGATGCCGGCTGTATCAATGAAGAGATATTTTTTCCCGTAATAGGTACAGACACTGTCAATTGAGTCACGTGTGGTGCCGGGTAAGGGGCTTACGATCATTCTCTTCTTGCTGAGGAGGGTATTGATAAGCGTTGACTTCCCCACATTTGGTCTGCCGACAACCGCTACCTTCGGGTACTCGGTCTTCTCCTCATCATAGGGTGGGAGGATTGAAGCCAGCTTATCCATAAAGTCTTCATAGCCGTACCCTGTGGCTGCGGAAACAGGCCATAATTCATCTGCGCCCAGAGGATAAAAATCATAGAGACGTTCCTCGCGCGAAGGGGCGTCGATCTTGTTGACTGCCCAAAATACCTTTTTCCCTGAAGTCCGGAGTAAACGGGCGATTTCCATATCCGACGGAGTGAGCCCGTCTTTTCCGTCAAGCAGGTGGATAATTACATCCCCTTCCTCGATTGCAAACAACGCCTGTTCTTTCACCTGGAGAAAGATGTCGTCCGATGATTCAGGATAAAACCCCCCGGTATCAACAACGACAAAAGGTTTTCCTTCCCATTCCGCATCGAGATAATGCCGGTCACGCGTCACACCCGGTGTATTGACAACGATTGCTGCCTGTGATCNGGTCAAGCGGTTAAACAGGGTTGATTTGCCGACATTCGGTCTTCCGATGATGACAACTATTGGTTTCGGCATACTATACTTTACCACGAAAGTCGCACAGAGAAAATGTTTCCGGCATCAGCCTTTCAGACGGCTGCCGGTTTCTCTGAATTCGTTTATCATCTTCAGCCAGAGTTCAGCAATGTGTCCGAGGGCTTCATCAAATGCCTTATAATCGGATCGGATTTCCACGGCATCGAAGAGCGAATCGCAGAAATACCAGTTGCAGCCCGAGGGACGGACTGAACGTTCCATAATGCATCCGGTTGGGGAGAGGAACGTGCAGGGGTCTGATTCTTTTCTCGTGAAATCCGGAAGCGGAGGGTTCAGGTTGAGAGCATGCATATAGATAAGGTCTTCGAAGTTATGATACCCGTGCTTATTGATACAACAGACATCGTTACAGGAGGGACAGACAGAACTGGTAATACACTCGATAAACGGACTGATCTCCCTAACGCCATGATGGATTTGCCGGGCAAGTTGTTTTACCCCCTGCATTTCCTGTTCGTGGACGCGGAAGACCTCATTCAATCCCTGTACAACAGAGCGATAGCTGTTTTCATCCCAGCCATCCCGGTTTTTTATCATAAAACACCGTATCCGGACAACAAATTTATTATAATCTCCTCCCCTGTCTGTATATAGTTCTGCCTTGCGTGGCAATGAACAGAAATTGTGGATAACGTTCTTGGAGAACGGAATGTTTCCCTGATATCGACACATTTCGAACCGTAAACAGTTAAAACTGTAGCATGTTGCCTGTCAGAATACAAGCGTCAATGCCATGAGTCGCTTCTGAGAAAAAAATATGGCTTCCGACCGGGACTTCTGATGAAAAAATATGGAATTTTCGTGAAAATAACGATAGAATAAGAGTGTTCATCAGTTCAATATTTCGGTTTTATCATAATGCACGATACGAACAAAACAAAAAAAGAATTGGTGCAGGAACTACAGGAATTGCGTCTGCAGGTTTCCCGGCTGAATTCAGTCAAAGAATCCGAACAAATTTTCCGTTCACCGGACTATATGTCGGCTGATCTCTTCAAGGATTTAATAGAGAACACGAATGATCTTATTCATACTATAACCCCCGATGGAAGGTTTTTATACGCAAATCGTTCATGGCTGAACACTCTTGGCTATGACCGTACGGAAATACAGAAGCTCCGCTTCACAGATATCATACATCCGGACAGCCGTAATCAATGCACTGATTTCCTGAATCTTCTGCAATCCGGTGACAGAGTTGATATGTTCCAAATGGAGCTTGTGAAAAAGGCCGGCGGCAAGTTAGTGGTGGAGGTGAGCGCTCATGCTCACTATTGCGAAGAAAAACCCCTATACGTTCAGTGCATTCTGCGGGATATTACCGAGCGCCGAATAGCAGAAGAGGCGCTGAGAAAGATGGAAGAGCTTGAAGCCTCTCTCCTTGCAGCAATACCCCATGCGGTAGTCGGTTTGAGAGAAAGGGTGATAGTATTTGCCAATGAGGCTGCAGAGACCGTTTTCGGCTGGAAGCCCGGTGAATTGCTCGGTCAGAATACAAGAATATTCTACCGGAGTGATGAAGAATATGAAGAAATAGGCAGGCATTTCTATCCCATCCTCGAGAAGCAACAAACCCATGTCGAAGATTTTCCCTGCAGACACAGGGACGGCAGGGATTTGCTGTGCAGGATCAGCGCGTCGGTAATCGGCCAGAAACTTGAGCAAAAAGAAATTGTTGTTGTGTATGAAGATATCACAGAGCGTGGACAGATCGAAGAGGCCCTGCGGGAGAGTGAACGGAAATATGCTGATTTTTATCAGAACGCACCTGTCGGGTATCACTCTCTCGGTTCTGATGGAACGTTTCTTGAAGTAAACGATACCTGGCTCAGGATGTTCGGTTATTCCAGGGATGAGGTTGTTGGGAAAATGAAGTTATATGAACTTCTTACTGAAGAAGGGAAAAGGATATTCGACGAAACCTTTCAGCAACTTAAAGAGCAGGGTTCCATCGAGAACATTCAATATCTTTTCACGAGGAAGGATGGTTCTCTGGTTCCGGTACTGATCACTGCATCTTCCATATACGATGAACAGGGGAATTTCCTGAAAACAAGAAGCATTGTCAAGGATATCAGTGCAAGAGTAAGTTACAGAAACAAGTTGGAACAGGCTTTGGAAGAATGGAGGATTACCTTTGATTCAATGCCCTGCGGCGTCTTCTTGCTCGATCTGGAATTCACCATTCTCAGGACAAACAAGTATATTGCTGATCTCTACGAATGTTCTTTCAAAGAATTGAAACAACAGAAATGTTTTGAATTGATTCAGAGTGAGATTTTAAGAGAAATTTATTTTGGACTCAGATCGCAATCCAGAGTAAGCATAAGGCCCTTTGAGTACTATGAGGAAAGCATGAAAAGGCATTTTATGCTTTCACTCACCCCTATCCCTGATACATCAGGAATAACCAAAGCTTTTGTGCTTACGATGATAGACATAACAGAAATAAAGGACAAGCAGCGGAAAATGGTGGAAAGCAAGGAAGCGTTCTTCAACATGCTCAAAGAGCTTGATTTTTCCTACCGTGAGCTCCGGGAGTTGTATGACGGTCTCATACATTCGTTTGTAAACGCAATTGATGCAAAAAGCCCCTGGACAAAAGGGCACTCGGAACGGGTAACATGCTATGCAGTGAAAATCGGCAAGGCAATGGGAATTGACGGAGAGGAAATAGAAATTCTGAGAAAGGCGTCACTTCTCCATGATATTGGTAAAATAGGCACGTACGATGTTATTCTTGATAACCCACGAAAACTGACTGCCGAAGAGTATCATCTTATCAACCTGCATCCGGTCAAAGGAGAGGAAATCCTGAAACCCATCAAACAACTGCAGGCCTTGCTTCCCATCATACGCCATCATCATGAGCAGATAGACGGTTCCGGCTATCCGGATGGGTTGAAGGGAGAGGCAATACCTCTCTTTTCAAGAATACTCTGTATAGCGGATTCTTTCGATTCCATGACATCGGATCGTCCTTACCGGCATGCACGCGGCAAGGAATATGCAATATCGGAGCTCAAAAGATGCAGTGGCACCCAATTTGATTCTGCCGTGGTACAGACATTTTTAGGAGTTCTTGAGAGAGGTGAAATTTTTCAGAACACTCCCTGAGGAATGTTCTCTGTATTCTTACGAAATCTCGAAAAGAAACTCTATTTCTACAGGTGCATTCAGAGGCAGCGTGTTCACTCCTACCGCAACCCGGGCATGTCTTCCTGCCTCGCCGAATATCTCAAAAAGGAGATCTGAGGCGGCATTCAGCACCTTCGGCTGTTCTGTAAAATCAGGTGAGGATGCAATATAGCCGGTAATCTTGACACAACGGTTCACCGTATCCAGATTGCCCGTAAATGCTTTTACTACTGCAAGGGCATTGATTGTTGCGGTCCTTGCATCTTCTCTCGCCTCTTCCAGGGTGATATGTTCTCCCACCTTTCCGGTTCTTGTTAACTGACCATTTCTCAACGGAAGAATTCCGCTGAGGAACAGGAGGTTACCTGTCCGGGTACAGGGGACGTAGGAGCCCAAAGGCTTTGGCGCTTCAGGAAGCTCAATGCCGAGTTCTTTTATTTTCTGTTCAGCAGACATCAGTCATTTCCCATTTTTTACAGCCCCAGTTCTTCCGGGGTGCCGATCCTGCCGAGGACAGCTGAAGCCGCAGCGACTGCAGGGTTTGAAAGATAGACTTCGCTTTCCGGGTGGCCCATCCTGCCCACAAAATTTCTGTTTGTTGTAGCGATTGCCCGCTCTCCCTTTGCGAGGATTCCCATATATCCTCCCAGGCAGGGACCGCACGTGGGGGTTGAGACAACCGCCTCAGCAGAAATAAAGATATCCAGCAGTCCTTTTTTCATCGC
>WSSedA1B3DRAFT_1000348_pt1 | contig 13448 bp, 10 predicted proteins | sample WetSurSiteA1Bulk_FD_9468 | JGI IMG/M metagenome (IMG submission 9468)
TTACGGAACGCCGGATGGTGACTATGCCGACAATGCAGCGCGCTTTATTTTTTTTTCAAGGAGTGTCTTCGAGGCATGCAGGGCCCTTCATCTTAAGCCCGACATAATCCATTGCAACGACTGGCAGACGGGGCTGGTCCCTCTTTATCTCAGGACGCTCTACAGTTCCGGCCCCTTCTTCAGAGATACCTCGACAGTATTCACTATCCATAATTTGGGATATCAGGGCGTTTTCCCCGCGACAGAAATGCCGCTCACAAATCTCGGATTGCAATTGTTCACCCCTGAAGGAATCGAATTTTACGGAAAAGTGAACTTTCTTAAAGCAGGAATACTGGCTGCCGATCTTCTTACAACAGTGAGCGAGACGTATGCGAAGGAAATCCTGAGCAGCGAAAATGGTTTCGGCCTCGATGGCTTTTTGAGAACCAGGGAAAGAGATCTCTACGGCGTAATCAATGGTATTGATTATGAAGAATGGGACCCTTCGAATGATACCTTTCTCCCTGCATCTTTTCACCACGACAATATTGCGGGTAAATCGGTCTGCAAGAGAGAATTGATGAAAGCGCTCTTTAAAAAGGCGGACAAACAGGAATTAAAGCGTACACCGATCATTGGCATGGTAGGAAGACTTTCCGAGCAAAAGGGTCTCGACATTGTTTTTCAGTCGGTTACCGAATTATTGTCTTTCGGGGTAAAGCTTGTTATCCTTGGAAAAGGTGATGAAAAGTACCAGAGTGGATGTCTTGCTCTCAGGGAGCGATATAAAGATAAAATGTCAGTGACTATAGGATTTGATGATTCGCTTGCCCACAGGATCTATGCAGGCGCCGATTTTTTTATCATGCCCTCAAAGTATGAGCCTTGCGGACTCGGTCAGCTCATATCGTTACGATATGGCAACATCCCTGTTGCGCGGAGAACCGGGGGGCTTGCCGATACGATTCAGGATTATGAGCCTCTTTCTTCTCAAGGCACGGGCTTCCTCTTCGCTGATTATACTCCTTCAGCTTTTCTCGACGGACTCAAAAGGGCTTTCTGTGTCTTTACAGACGTCGACAAGTTGCACAAGATGATCGCAGCAGGGATGAAAGAGGATTTCTCCTGGAGAAGATCTGCTGAACGGTATTGCGAGCTTTACGAAAAAGCCTCTGTCAAAAAGGGCGGTGCAAGGAGTCTGTAAACAATATGGACGAAGCACAAAGACAGAAATTTACTGAAATAATGTTTGAATACATCCACGACGGCATTGTGGTGCTTGATCGTGACTACCGGATCATTACGGTGAACAAGTCCATCGAAAAATGGATTTCCGTTCCCTATACTGAGCTTATGCAAAGTGACTGCCGGACAATATTTCATGAAAACAGCTGTATCTGTCCTCACTGTGCTGCTGAAGTCACTTTCTCGTGCGGCGAGGTAAACACCGTTTCCCAGAAGGTCAGTTGTGACGGTAAGGCATCGTATGTAGAACTGTCAACGTATCCTGTCCATAACGATAACGGGGAAGTCGTTGAATGTGTAGTAGTCATTCATGATATAACAGAGCGCATGATCTGCCATGATGAAATCCTCAGACTGTACAATGAGGTTACCCAGACGAAGGAATATCTTGAAAGCATCATTGAACAGTCTGCAGACGCTATTGTTACTTCTGACCTCAACGGGATTATCATGTCGTGGAATAAGGGAGCCGAACGCATATACGGATTTGCCAAGGAAGAGGCAATCGGGAAATTTCTCCCTTTTGTCCCGGAGTTTCTCATTGATCCTGAGTGGGAACATAACCAGAGGGTGAGGGGCGGAGAAGTACTCAGGAGGATCGAGACATTACGGAGAAAGAAAGACGGCACGATTATTACGGTAAGCCTTACCCTTTCTCCTATTAAGAATGCAGCAGGTGAGGTCATTGGCATCAGCGGCATCTCAAGGGATATATCAGAAGTCAAGGGTGTTGAAAAAGAGCTGGTGAGGAGGAATCAGGAGCTTTCGAGGCTCTTCTTTATCAGTTCGGCGATGAGAGGAACACTCGACCTTCACCGGCTGCTGAAAATGGTGCTCACTGCCGTTACTATGGGTGACGGTCTCGGGTTTAACCGGGCGATTCTTTTCCTCGCAGACGAAAAGCGACAGGTCCTTAAGGGTGCGATGGGTGTCGGGCCTTCGAGTTATGAGGAAGCATATCATATTTGGGACAGACTTTCAGTAGAGAGAAAGACACTCCATGATATTATGCATGAAATCGAAGTCGGCCCTTACACAAATGACTCAACGTTCGATAAATTTATCCTTGACATGGAGTTGCCGCTTAGCGATGAGACGATCCTTACGAGGACAGTGAAGGAAATGAAGCAGTTCAATATCCAGGACGTGAATGCCGAGCCTCTTTCCGACCGGATACTCATGCAGAAGGTAGGAACACAAGCATATGCCACAGTTCCCTTAATATCTCGGGATAAGGTTCTTGGCGTCTTATGGGTTGATAATTATTTCAACAGGAAACCGATCACCGAAGAAGATATGCGATTCCTTACCGCTTTTTCAAACCATGTGGCATCTGCAATAGAGAATGCCCGTCTTTTTGAACAGGTGATCCTTACCGAACAGGAACTGGAAAACATCTTCGAGTCCATATCTGATATGGTTATTTTTGTGAGCGAGGACTATGTCGTCAGAAATATTAACAAAGCGGTATCCAAAAGACTGGGGAAGACACATGAGGAAATAATCGGCAGGAAATGCTATGAAGTGTTACATGGAATGAACGGACCGTGGTCGGAGTGCCCTCATAAAAAAACGATGGAGAGAAGAGCCGCATATGTTGAGGAAGTGGAAGACTCTTATCTCGGGGGTACTTTCATTACCTCAAGCTCACCGATTTTCGATATCAACGGTACGTTCATCGGAACAGTGAATGTTTTCAGCGATATCACCGAATTGAAAACCCTCAGGGAGCGGGTTATCAGGAGCGAGAGGATGGCAGCCCTCGGAGAGGTTGCAGCACGCGTTGCTCATGAGATAAGGAACCCCCTCGTATCGTTGGGTGGATTTGCAAGGAGGCTTGAGAAAAAACTCGACGGAAACCTCAAGGAATATGCCGACATTATCGAAAAGGAAGTCGGCAGACTTGAGGGGATACTCAGCGAAATCCTTAGTTTTGTGAAGGAGACAAGGGTACTCAAGGAGATGATTGATCCGCACAGGCTGATTGATGATATTCTCACGCTCGTAAAGCCTGACATCGATGAAAAAAATATCACGCTCGTGAGAGAATCCGGTGAAGCAGGAATTCTTTATGTCGATCCGAACAGAATGAGGGAGGCGCTCCTGAATATCCTGAAAAATGCCATACAGGCAGTGCAAAACAACGGGACAATTACTGTAAAAACCTATGTGAAAGACAATGCCTGTGTTTTTGAAATCGCAGATACAGGGAGCGGCATACAGGAGGCGGACCTTCCGTTCATATTCGACCCATTTTTTACGACGAAGAAATTGGGCACCGGTCTTGGCCTGACTATAACACACAGGATTGTCGAGGAACATAAGGGGAATATAACAGTTGAGAGTAAAACAGGAACCGGGACGACTTTCAGGATCTCTGTACCGTATAGTGAAGAAAATAATAAAGTTGAGAGGAAGGAGGGATGAGTGATATGAAGATACTGGTTGTTGATGACGATCTCCATATTCAGCGGCTTTACAAGGAAGAGTTTCAAGACGATGGATATGAAGTGGTTGTGGCTTCAAATGGCAAAGAAGCACTGGAGATGTTCGAGAAGGAGAATCCGGATATTGTTACCCTCGATATACTTTTGCCGGACATGGACGGTATCCATATTCTGAGACAGATTAAGGAGAAGAACCCAAAGATACCGGTTATTATGTCAACGGCATATGACTACAGGGATGATTTTGCTGTCTGGGCATCAGAGGCTTATATTGTAAAGTCATCCGACCTGGAAGAATTAAAGGCAATGATCAAAAAACTTCTGGCCAAATAATATATGAATCGTGATATCTATCTTGAAAGCACGACCCTGCATGAGGCGCTGAAGAAATGGTTCGACAGACTCAGGAAGGAAGGGCAACTTCATCCCCTGGGAGGAGACAGGATTGCTGTTGCAGATTCCCTTGGCAGGGTAACAGCTGAGGCAATCATTGCGGTGCTTTCATCACCCTTTTATCACTCTTCTGCAATGGACGGCTATGCGGTGCGCTTTAGTGATACCTTTGGCGCGTCTGAACGATCTCCCAAACAGTTGAAAATAGGAGAACAGGCTGTATATATTGATACCGGGGATCCTCTCCCCGACGGGTTGAATGCAGTCATTATGATTGANGATGTGAATATCACAGGGGACCGTGAATCAGCTGAGAGCGAGGACAGGTATATAGAAATTATTTCCCCTGCAACACCGTGGCAGCATGTCCGGGTAATCGGGGAAGACATCGTTGCAACCGAGTTGATACTCCCTGAGAATCAAAAGATACGGCCCGTTGATATGGGAGCCATGCTTGCGGCAGGTCATTCTGAAGTAATGGTAAGAAAAAAGCCAAAAACTGTCATCATTCCGACAGGAACGGAAATCGTAGAACCCGGGACAGCGCTGAAAAAAGGCGACATCATTGAATATAACTCGCGGGTGCTTGGGAGCATGGTCGTGGAATGGGGTGGTGAGTATGTCAGATACCGTATCATTCCTGATAAACTCGACGCACTGAAAGAAGCGATACTCGATGCATGTTCCCTTGGTGATTTGATTGCAGTGAATGCCGGTTCATCTGCAGGGTCCGAAGACTTCACTGCACAGGCGATACGGGAACTTGGTGAAGTGATTCTCCACGGGGTAAGCATTAAACCGGGGAAACCGGTTATTCTCGGCCTTGTGAAAGGGAAACCTGTCCTTGGCATCCCCGGATATCCGGTATCTGCATTCCTTACCTTCAGCCTTTTTGCAATGCCCCTTGTATATTATATGCAAGGTCTTGATATTCCGGAACCGGAGTTTCTCAGGGCAAAGATGTCAAGACAGGTTTCCTCAGCGCTCGGTCTTGAAGAATTCCTCAGAGTGAAGGCAGGAAAAGTGGGAGAGACATTTATCGCAACACCGGTAAGCCGGGGTGCCGGAGTCCTCATGTCGCTTGTCCGGGCTGACGGTTTTGTCAGGATTCCTGCCCAATCAGAAGGGCTCGGCGCTGGTTCTGAGGTGAGTATTGAATTATTGAGAACAAGAAAAGAAATTGAAAATACCATTGTCTGCATCGGAAGTCATGATAATGCCCTTGATCTTCTTGCGAACATTATTAAAAAAAGACATCCGTCTCTCTCTCTCTCCTCTGCCCACGTCGGCTCTTTAGGGGGGCTGATGGCCTTAAAACGTGGTGAGGCGCATATGGCTGGAACACATCTGCTCGATGAAGAAACCGGTGAATACAATATACCCTTTCTTAAGCGATTGTTTCCCGACACACCTGTAGTGCTCATCAATCTTGTTTACAGGCAGCAGGGACTGGTTGTCCTCAGGGGGAACCCGAAAAACATACAGGGATTTGAGGATTTGACGAGAAGTGATGTAACGTTTGTCAACAGGCAGCCAGGTGCGGGAACACGTCTTTTGACGGATAAATATCTGAAAGAACTGGGAATCAGGCCGGCGGACGTTAAAGGATATGAGCGGGAGGAATATACCCACATGGGCGTTGCCTCTGCAGTACTGACCGGAGTCGCTGACACCGGACTTGCCATACTCGCCTCTTCGGTTGCTTTAAATCTTGATTTCATTCCAGTGGCGAAGGAACGATATGACATCGTAATCCCTGCAAGATTTTTCCAGACAGACATGATCCGGAAACTCATCAGCATCATACGGGAAGATGACGAATTCAAAAGTATGGTTACTATGATGGGAGGCTACGACCTGTCTGATACGGGGAAAGTTCTTTACGAGAATTGATTACCCGTCTGTTCCGGCAATATCTTTGCCGTCTTTCATTTCGATGACCCTTTTTGCACCGATAAATCTTTTTGTATAATACGGCGTGTCAAGGCTGTCTATGGTGACTTTCTTGCTCCGGGAGGAAGCGTGAATGAAGAGATTGTTCCCGAGATAAATCCCTACATGGGATGGGAATGATGCATAAGTCCTAAAAAATACGAGGTCACCGATCGAAAGTTCGCTTTTGTCAATGGGGTCGCCCTCGGTGAACTGCTCCCTTGCAGACCTGGGAAGATTGACTCCGATTAGGCTATATACTTTCTGAACATATGCGGAACAGTCAATACCAAAAATACTGTTGCCGCCGAACCGGTAAGGAATATTCAGGAGCTTTTTGGCGAAAAGGATAAGTTTATCATGGAGCCCCTTATCCTCCAATTGCGGTTCACTGTGCATTCCCTCGTCGCTCTGGACTCCCTGGGAGAGGATCGTTTCATATTGTTTTGGAATCTCCGGATCGGGTTCATGTGCCAGGATGATTTTCTGTCCCGGTTTAAGGGAGGAATCGGAATTGAGTTCATTGATTTCTCTCAATGTATTGACGTCGACGTCGAAATGTCTTGCGATTTGATAAAGACTGTCCCCTTTTTTCACCGTGTATGATTTCGGGTTTGTACGTTTCAGGAGCAGTCTTTGTCCGATTTTCAGTTTTGATGAACTAAGGTCATTCATTTCCTTAAGATCAGAAACCGATACCGAATATTGTTTTGCTATTACGAGGAGGGTATCACCCTTATCGACGATGTGATAGACGGAATCGGAGTGATGCGTCTCTTCGTCCGGGCTTGTTGGTTTTCCTTGATTCCCATCTTTCAGCGATCTCCTCTTGTCCTTATTCGGATTCATTGCCTGTCTGTGCTTTTCGGAGGATGCAGTCTCCTTTGAAGGAATACTTATCTTCATCCCGGGTTTCAGTTTCTTAGGACTGAGATGATTGCACTTAATAATATCCTGTGCACTGACTTTAAATTTCTTTGCAAGTGTTTGGGGATTATCCCCCTTTTTTATCGTATAGGAAAAATCAGCGAAGCATTGAACGGCCAGGAAAACTGTGCAGAGAAAGACTACGGAGAAAAGAGAAAGTTTTTTTCTCATTATGCCGCCTCCTCGCGAATCATCTCATTCAGGGTAGGCAGTTCAGTAAGATCCTTCAATCCGAAATACTGCAAAAATTCCCTTGTGGTTCCATAGAGAAAAGGTCTTCCCGGCGCCTCTTTACGCCCCATGATCTTGATGAGTCTTTTTTCGTACAGCGTTTTAATAGCACTGTCGGAATTGACACCCCGAATCTGTTCAATCTCCGCACGTATAATAGGTTGTTTGTATGCAATAATCGCAAGTGTTTCAAGAGCAGGCAGGGAAAGTCTTGAAGACAGATGGGTTGTTCTGAATTTCCTTGTCCACTCTCCGTATTCAGGGTTGGTAACCATCTGATATCCGTTCGCTATCTCTACGATCATCAATCCGGTATTCCGTTCCCTGTATTCCGATATCAATTCTTCCATACATCTCTTGATTTCAGCCTCCGGAATTTCCAGGATATCCTTGACCGTGGAGGCTGCGAGTACCTCGCCGGAGAGAAAAAGCAATGCTTCAAGCACAGATTTCCTGTCTTTATCTTCCATGTCTTAACAATTAAATATATCAGAAAAAGCCGGAAATTTCAATTTGTTTATTCTTCCGGTTCGATTTCGAGTAATTTATTCTCTTCCTTACTCTTTCTCTTTCTATTATAGACTTTCTTGCCATTTTTTGATGACATCTGACGACTCCTGCGGTTCCTGATAGCCTCAAGAGGTACCCGGGGTTTTTTAAGCAACTTTTCCCTAGACATACTTGTGCTTTTTCTTCCTGTGCTTCGATTTTGAGAAACAAACACCATACTATATAAAAAATTATTCCTGCTTTCATTGAATTACAGGGTGCTATGACGATTGCTCCATGACCTGTCAATAAACTACCCCGGAGCAGAGTTTAGAGATATCTGTGATGAATCAGGAAAGGTTTGGCACAGAAAATGCTAAATATATATCATATGCTATGAGAAAGAGAGTAAATAAATAAAATAAAGCCACATATTGAAGCAATAGCTATAATTAATTATAATATTAAATATAGAGATATGGAAACAAACTCAGGAGAAATAAGGATGATGGAATCAGGAAGGATTTTAATTGTCGACGATGAGATGGATCTTCTGAAGCCGCTCTGTGACCTCCTGTCTGAATGCGGGTATACAGTAACAGGGTGTACATCCGGGAAAGAGGCTCTTGATGCGCTCAGGAAGCAAACAGTCGACCTGCTCCTCATAGACCTGATAGTTCCTGATATGGATGGCATCACTATTTTACAGGAGGCATTTAAAATAGCCCCGGGTATTTTAGGGATAATTATTTCAGGGAAGGGTTCTGTGCAGACTGCGGTGAACGCAATGAAAGCCGGAGCATTCGACTATATCCTGAAGCCTCCTGATATTGAGATGCTAAGACAGGTGTTTTCACGTGCTATAGGGGTAAAGCGCCTGCAGCAGGCCGAGAAAAAATATCGGTCAATTTTTGAGAATTCTATCGGCGGTATTTTTCAGGCGAGTCCCGAAGGACAGAATATAACAGCAAATTACGCCCTTGCGCGGATATTTGGTTACGATTCTCCCGAAGAACTTATAGTAAACCTGACCGACACAGAAGAGCATTTCTCCGCTGCGCCCTGGAGCCNGCCTGAATTTATCCGTTTTATGCAGAAAAACGATGTTGTCACAGGATTTGAATCCCAGGTATACCGTAAGGATGGAAGCAGGATATGGGTCTCTGTGAATGCCATATCAGTCCGTGATGCGAAAGGGAATCTGCTTTATTATGAAGGGATTATAGAGGATATCACAGAACGGAAACGATCAGAAGAGGAGTTGAAACGATCCAGAGAACAGCTTCGCTATCTTTCAGCGCATTTAGAATCGGCTAGAGAAAAGGAAAGGATGTACATTGCCCGTGAAATTCATGATGAGTTAGGCCAGATTCTTACCACTATGAAGATGGATCTCAGGTGGCTTTGCAGCAAAATAAACGCTGATCAGCGGCCAATGCTCTCAAGAATATACTCTGTAACAGATTTAGTCGATATTGCTGTCAAGACAGTGCAGAGAATATCAGCTGAACTCAGGCCCCGGTTTCTCGATGACCTGGGACTCGTTGCGGCAGTCGAATGGCAGATTGAAGAATTCCGGAACCATACGGGAATCCGCTGTAAACTGGTCTGCGAGCCTGAAGACATGAACCCTGAACAGGATATCTCGACGGCATTGTACCGCATTCTTCAAGAGACTCTGACGAATATCGTCAGGCATGCACGCGCAACCTTGGTGAAAGTGTGCATTAAACAAAAGGTTGAAACGGTTATTCTTGAAGTGAGTGATAACGGGAAAGGGATCACCGAGGATCAGATTGCCGGTCCAAAGTCGTACGGACTGACAGGTATTCGTGAAAGGGTCTATCTCCTTGGCGGAGATATCCGAATTACGGGGATGCATGAGAGAGGAACCACTGTTTTTGTGAATATCCCCCTGAAAAGAGAGTGTCTGGTGATATGATACGTTTACTTATTGCAGATGACCATGCAATTGTCAGGAGAGGACTGAAACAGATAATCTCGGAGACTTCTGATATGTTTGTTGTAGCAGAAGCGAGCAGTGGACTGGAAGCGCTCGATAAAGTGTCCGAAAACAGCTTTGATGTGGTTCTTCTTGATATTTCCATGCCCGGCAAGAGCGGGATGGATGTCCTCAGACAATTGAGAAGGAAAAAACCCAAAATGCCTGTGCTTATGCTGAGCGTGCATCCTGAAGAACAGTATGCAGTCCGTGCGCTCCGTGCAGGCGCTGCCGGATACCTGACGAAAGAGAGTGCACCGGATGAATTGATTGCGGCAATCAGAAAGATTTCACGGGGAGGGAAGTTTGTGAGTTCTTCACTTGCCGAAAAACTGATTTTTGAAGTCGAGGGGTATACAAATAAACCGTCCCATGAAGTTCTTTCTGACCGCGAATATCAGATTATGTGCATGTTTGCGAAAGGGAAATCAATTAAAGATGTAGCTTTTGAATTAGCCCTCAGTATACAGACTGTGAGCACCTATAAAAATCGCATCCTTGTAAAGATGAAGATGGGCTCACTCGCGGAAATGGTCCGTTATGCACTCACCCAGGGATTGGTAGAGTAAAATTAAGCATTTTCCTGCCTTTTTTATCCGAATCCCGTAGTAATATTACTACAAAAAAAATAGAGAAAATACTACACAAATATCATAATTTTCCTAATATTTTTTGATGCCCCCGATTTGTTATCGTACAGTTAAAGAAAAACTTTGGGGGTTTTAACTATGGAAAAAGGCAGCACAGGAAAAATTCTGGTTTTCAGCAGCAACAGCGAATTTGTCATATCACTCTGTGAAATGCTTTCAAAAACAGAGTACACGTTTCAGGGATATCATTCCTGGGATGATGCTCTTGAGGCTTTGAAAGCAAAGAGATTTGATGTGTTTCTTGCGGAAGTTGAAATGCCGGAGCTGGATGGCATCGCTCTGCTCAGGGCAGCTATGAAGATCAATCCTCATCTTATTGGCATAATTATCACAGGACAGAACGAATTTAACCTCTCTGTGGAAGCGATGAGGATCGGCGCATTCGATTATATTACAAAACCGTTTAAATTGGAACTGCTCCTGTCCAAGATATCGCGCGGTATCGAAGTGAGTCACATGCGCACTGCATACGATATGTACCGGACTGTTTTTGACAATGCGGTGGAAGGATGTTATCTGATGGACGGAGAGAGAAAGTTTGTTGCAGTAAATAGTGCGCTTGCTCAGTTGCTCGGGTATGCATCACCGGATGATCTCCTGTGGCATATTTCCGATGTCGAGCGGCAGCTCTATGTTGACCCGGCATATCATATGGTGCTGAACCGCCTGATTATGGAGAAATCTACGATATCCGATTTTGAATCGCAGGTGTTCCGGAAGGATAAAAGTGTCATCTGGATTTCTGAAAATATCCGTGCCATCTATGACCGGTATGGAACTATTCGGTTTTATCGTGGATCAATGACGGATATCACAGGGAAGAAACAGGCGGTCCATGCGCTTCGCGAAAATGTAGTGCAGTTCCAGTATATGATAGAAAAAGCCGAGAGAGATAAGGATGCGCTCAATGAAATAATAGAGGAAATGTGTCATTCATATGCAGAACTTGAAGCGTTTTTCATAAACTTTGTCAGTGCCATGGTAAATGTTATTGACGGGAAAAGTCCATGGATGAAAGGTCATTCCATCCGCGTAGCGTCGTATGCAACGAGAATCGGGAAAGAAATCGGACTGGACAATGAAGAGTTGAAAAAACTCAGACTTGCTGCTCTTCTGCACGATATCGGCAAGATCCATTGCAATGGGCTGCTTGACAAGCCGGAAAAACTTTCACAGGAAGAATTCGAGCAAATCAAAAAGCTTCCTGTCCAGGGCACTCACATCCTCAAGAAAGTAAGACAACTGAAAGATCTTATACCGATAATCAGGCACCATCATGAGCGGATTGACGGCAAGGGATATCCTGATGGCCTAATGGGAGATGATATCCCTTTTATTTCACGGATACTCCATGTCGCTGATTCTTATGATTCGATGACCGCCAACAGACCTTTCCGGGATGCACCGGGCAGAGAATATGCGTTTGAGGAACTGAAACGGCATAATAATACCCAGTTTGATTCCCGGGTGACCGATGCAGCATTAAAGGTCCTCTAATACCTCTATCTCTGAAGCGTGCTGCTTCTTTTCCTTATCTGGTATAATGGAAAATTACGGAAACGTGTCATTGTACTATCAGGATGAGAAAAGGGAGAGAATACGATGAAAAAATATGAAGAGAGAGGAATCCACATAATCTACAGGTAAGATACCGTGAAAAGGCTGGTTGTCAAGATAGGCAGCAATATCCTTTCTGATAAAAAGGAGGGGATTGACACAACAAGGATCTCCTCAATAGCGCGTGATATCCATGCACTGCATGAGAAAGGGTATGAAGTTGTTGTTGTTTCCTCCGGAGCAATCGCTGCCGGGATGAGAAAACTCGGATTGAAAGAGAAACCGAAAGACATAAAACTGAAACAGGCGGCGGCAGCAGTCGGGCAGAGCAGGTTGATGTGGGCCTATGAGAGGAGTTTCAGTGAATATGAAATGAAAGCGGCACAGGTGCTGCTTACCCGTGATGACCTTTCCGACAGAAAACGTTATATCAATGCGAAGAACACGCTCCTTACCCTGCTCACATACAAAATCATACCGGTGATCAATGAGAACGATACGGTTGCAATGGATGAGATAAAATTCGGTGACAATGATTATCTTGCCTCTCTTGTTGCAGGACTTGTTGAAGCGGAGCAACTGGTTATTCTTTCCGATGTGGATGGATTATATACCGAAGACCCCAGACAGAGTGCGAAAGCCAAACTTATTGAATGTGTAGAGGAGATAACGCCGGAACTTGAGAGAAAGGCCGGAGGCACGGGAAGTATCGTCGGCACAGGAGGCATGTATTCGAAGCTCCTCGCAGCAAAAAGAGCGATGAGTTACGGCATTGCAGTACATATCATCAGCGGGAGAAAAGACGGTCTCCTGTTGTCCCTCATTGAAGGAACGCAGACAGGAACCATGTTCAAACCCCGGCAGGAGAGGCTTTCCTCGCGAAAGGGATGGATTGCATACGGCAGCCGTTCCAAAGGGAATCTTGTTATCGATGACGGCGCTTCAAAAGCCCTTATTGAAGGCGGAAAAAGTCTGCTTCCCTCCGGTATCATAACTGTGGAAGGACTCTTCGATATCGGCGACGCGGTCTCCTGCGTTGATGCAAGAGGGCACCGTGTTGCAAAAGGTCTGACAAATTACTCATCGTCAGAAACAGAGAAAATAAAAGGGAAAAAGACTACAGAGATAGAGAAAGTCCTTGGCTATAAATACTCCGATGAGGTTATCCACAGGGACAATCTTGTGGTGGTGTAGGGATCATGCATCTGTGTATTGATAAAAGCGCTCATTTTTTTTCAAGATGTTCCCGGATCCTGAGGAATAAATCAATATATTCCTTTTCCTGATAATCCCTGTAGGTGAAGAGATGAGGATTATAGGTGTTGTTTTGATAGATAAGAGTTACCTCTCCATAAATCCCTTTCCCCAGATAAATCCTGTGTGAATAATTTTTTGTTGATGCAAGGACCACTTTGGCAAGTGACAGGTATCCGGGATCAAGGTTAATGGTTCTCCTGCCGTTTACAGAAAGCATTTCCTCAAGGCTGATTGTTTGCAATTTGATATCGGCTATAGCGCCGGGATTGAAGATATCTTTGAAAAATATGAACTGTCTGAATATCGGCCGGCCAAGCTCGTTCCGGTAATAAGAGG
>WSSedA1B3DRAFT_1000349_pt1 | contig 13434 bp, 9 predicted proteins | sample WetSurSiteA1Bulk_FD_9468 | JGI IMG/M metagenome (IMG submission 9468)
CCTCGACACTTGCCCTTCGTATCGGCTCAAGGAGACTGGCGATATTTGTTCCCCGGCACGGAACATGGATGGAAAATTTTTTGGAATAACTCAGGAGCGGCTCTGCCGAATCAAGATAATGCAGACCTTCATCCATCACTTCGATATAATTCGTGACCCGTGAGATTTTTTCAAGGGCAGTATCAAGGGGTTCTGCGTGGAGACAGAATGTGGATATTCCGAACATGAATACATGATCAGCCTGAATGCATCATAAATATGCACAACCGGATGAAATGGTAAAAAATGCGGGGTCACAAAAAAGAAGAGTTATTTTTTTACCCGTACTTCCATCTGCGGGAACGGTATTTCAATCCCTTCAGCAGCAAAGCGGTCGGCGATACGGGTATTTACTGCATCCTTGACTTCATCGGGAAGATTGTATTTTTTTGCCCAGACATACAGGATAAATTTCAGGCTGGAATCTGCATACTCGCTGAAAAAAACCTTCGGGGGAGGGTCATTTATCAGATATTCTGTAGTTTTTATAACTTCTGAAGCGATATCAAGCAGGATGTTTTTAACCTTGATAGGGTCTGTTCCATAAGCGACTGATACCGGTACGGTAATTCTCAGTTTCTGGTCAGGTTCTGCATAGTTTATGATTACATTGGTGGTGATTTTATTATTGGGGATGGTCACAATCTGGTAATCCAGTGTTTTTAACCGGGTACTGCGGGGTCCGATGCTGATAACATCACCGTAGTAGGTGTCGACTCTGATCCTGTCTCCGACCTTAAACGGCTTATCAATCGTGATAATTGCTCCACCAAAGAAATTGGATATGATATCCTGTGCTGCAAACGCGACAGCGAGACCTAAGATCCCGGCACCGGCAAGGAATGGAGTGATATCTATCTCAAATACCGAGAGAATAGCCATTATTGCGATAAACCAGATAACATATTTGATTACGAGTTCGAGGAGACCGACAAGCCGGTCATCCGCATCGCCTTTGGATTTCTCTGCAAAACGAAAACCGTATATTTTTATAATGTCATGCAGGAACGTCGAGATAATCCAGGCCGCAATAAAAATGTAAAACGCAGTGACGTATTTGGTCTGGAGGATCCACTGGTACTCTGGCGGAACTACTCCGAAATAGGTTGATGCAATATACAGGGAAATTGCAATAATCGCTACCTGGACCGGTGTCCCGATTGCGGCAATGATAATGTCATCTATCTGGGTATCAGTTTCACCGGCTTTTGTTTTGAGCCAGGTTACAATTGCTCGCACGATCAGGGCAAGTGCAACACCAATGATTACCGTGACGAAAGCGTAGATATAATTTATTCCCAGCGTACTGAAATCCATATACGTACTCTTATGTTATTTCCCAGTAAATACTTTTGAGATTTGAGATGGCAACGGGAAAGGATATTGCAGATACGCTACACGAACAAGTAGACCGTGATATGACGTTCATGCATATCTGCGGCACGCACGAGTCGGCAATTGCACGGAACGGACTCCGAAGCCTACTGCCAGAACAATTAAAAATTGTAATGGGCCCGGGCTGTCCGGTCTGTATCACCCCCCAGGGAGAAATTGATGCTGCGCTGGACCTTGCAGGCAAAGACTGTATTGTTGCCACTTATGGCGATCTTCTCCGGGTGCCGGGCTCAAAAGGCTCGCTAGAATCCTGTGGCGGGGATGTCAGAGTAGTCCAGGGTGTTTTCAAGGCCGTAGAAATTGCAAAGAAAACAAAAAAAGAAGTTGTCTTTATCTCTGTCGGGTTTGAAACCACCGCACCAACCGTTGCTGCCACCCTGCTCACAAAACCCCCGGAAAATTTCTCGATCCTCTCCTGTCACCGTATCGTTCCCCCGGCAATGAAATGGCTGCTGGAACAGGGCGAAGCAAAGCTCGATGGTTTCATGCTCCCCGGGCATGTCTGCACGGTTATGGGTTATGAGGACTACGAACAGTTCCCGGTACCCCAGGTTGTCGCTGGTTTTGAAGCAGAGGATATCCTGCTGGGGCTTCTCATGCTGGTCCGCCAGGTCCGTGAAGGGACGCACCGGGTGGACAATGCCTACCCCCGTGCTGTCAGCCGGGAAGGCAACGTAAAAGCAAAAAAGGTGATGTACGAGGTTTTTGAACCCTTTGATGTCGAATGGCGGGGATTTCCGGTAATCCCGGGTTCCGGGCTGCGGTTGAAAAAAGAGTTTGAACACTACGATGCCCAGAAAAAGTTTGGCATAGAGTTCAAACACATCACGAAGCATTCNGCCTGTATCTGTGACAGGGTGCTCAGGGGTATTGCCCAACCCTCTGACTGTAAGCTCTTCTCAAAAGTCTGCAGCCCGAGGACTCCTGTNGGACCCTGCATGGTGAGCCACGAAGGTGCCTGCAAGATCTGGCACATGTACCAGAAAAAACAGCCGGAGTAAATGTTCCTTACTTTCTTGTTTACTGGTTTTGTAATTGTCGGATTGCAGGAATAATTTCCTGGTCTGCTATGCCGGAGATACGAGCCGGCCTTCTCATCAACGTGCCCCCGTGTTCAGGTTTGTGTTTTTTGAAAAGGCCCGAACTTTTTCTGCCGCCCCACCTTTCAGGGGCATTCCATGACCGGAGAGAAGAATATCAAAATCGAGGGTTGCCACACGAGAAACAGATTGCTTTGCTGCATCCATGTCCACGGTAAACTGTGATGGCGGACCCGAAACTTTCTCGCCGTCAAATCTCAGCAGGTCTCCCACAAAAAGGACTTTAGATAGTGGATCCAAAAGACAGATGCTGCCAGGAGTATGTCCCGGTGTGCAGATGCAGGTGAGGCCGGCGATGGTATACCCGTCTTTAAGCCTGATGTCTGGTTCTACAGCTGGAGATTTGAGAAACATGCCCATAAACCTGAAGAGAAGACCAAACCCTCCTTTAGGCAGGGGTCGGCTGATTCTTCCTGATACAAAATCTGCATCTGCTTCATGGACTGCAACCTGTGCACCACTCAGATTTTTCAGTTCGTAGATATTCCCGGTATGATCGATATGGTGATGGGTAATAATGATGGTTGACAGTTCCGACAGTTTGCGGTTGAGCGTTTCCTGGATATATCTCGTGATTTTTTGTGTGTTGCGGGGCAAGCCGGTATCGATGAGAATCAGCCGGTTCCTGTCAATGATGTAACAGTTACCATTTACCCCATCAACCTGATGAATTCCCGGTACGATCTCCATGGTCAATCAAAACTGCATAGGTTGCATGACGGTATTAAGGATTGCCGTAGGCAAACAGTCCTGTCGAATCTGCAGAGATCCTTGGTACCATAATCTTCCTACCCGGTTCGCATTCATTCATTATGTCCTGTTTGCCGCACCTCATGTCCCCTCATCCACGAAAGCAGGGCTGCAAATCCGAGGATCCCCACCGATGCAATGAGCGATGCATCAATGCCGTGGAGGAAAGCCTCTGAAACACCACCAACAAGGTTTGTGGTACCGATAAACACCTCAAAAGCAACGCTTCTTGCGATTGATGCAGATGCTACGGTGATAGCAACGACAAAACTTCCGAGGATACCTATGTTCTGCACGGTCCTGAGGATTCCCGAAATTGCCCCAAAAGAACCCGGGGGTGCATTTGCCATGACCGCACTGTTATTTGACGGGAAGAACATCGCTGACCCGATACCGGAAATGCCCGATGCAACGAGAACAACCCACAGAGGCGTATCAAGCTGGAGCGTCAGGTAGACAAGTGTCGCAAGCATCAGCATTACGGCACCGGAGGTCGCAAGGATCCTTGCCCCATACCTGTCGGAAAACCTGCCCATGAGTGGTGATAACAGGCTTCCCACCACGTATCCCGGAGTCAGCAGGAGTGCAGCATCGAGTGGGGTAAGGCCGCGAATTCCCTGGAGATACATCGTGATAAGGAATACCACCGACAGGTAGCCAAGGCTTAAGAAAAATGATGCCAGAATGGAATATTTCAGGATCCGGTTTTTAAACACCGCAAAGTCGATGATGGGATAAGAACACCGGGATTCATACACAAAAAACAAAAGAATTGCCCCGATACCGATAATAAAAAGGAGACTGTTTTGTGCGGTAATTCCCTGGCCGGCAAAATCGACACCGGCATAGGAAATAAGTGTCAGTGACATCCCTAACAGGACCATCCCGATTATGTCGAGATTAGCTGTGGCCCTGATATTATCTTTGATATACCGTACTCCAAGGAGGGTTGCGATGATACCAATCGGCAGGTTGATGAAAAATATGTATTCCCATCCCACGTAGGTGGTAATTATCCCCCCAAGCACGATACCCAGCATCGCCCCGCTGGTCCAGCCAAGGGAGATATATCCGAATGCCGTTCCTCTCTCGTTGGGAGGAAAAGTATCAGCGATAATGGCACCACTGTTTGCCTGCATCAGTGCTCCGCCGAATGCCTGGACGCCACGGGAAAAGATCAACCAGTAAATAGAAGGGGACAAACCGCAGAAAAGTGAACCCAGCGTGAAGACACCAAAACCGGTATTAAACATCCGGCTCCTGCCATAAATATCACCGATTCGCCCGAGCTGGGTCGTGCACACTGCGACAACAAGGAGATAGATCAGGATGATCCAGAGTGTTGTCACGAGGTCGGCATGGAGACTTTCTGATATTGTGGGAAATGCAAGAATAACAATGGTAGAGTCAAGAGAACCCATCAGGGTCCCGAGCATGAGGACAAAAATGATAATTTTCTGGCGGGTATCCATATGATACCTGATCGGTTATACCCTGTTTGCTTTTGTTCCTTTCGAATGTGATTTTATATCTGGCTGAATACAAAAGAGACGGGATGGTCTTCAGGCAACTGGTACTGTTTTCAGATCGTTAATCACTTCAAAAAAATGATGTTTTGTTAAGAATTCCTTGACAGCATCAATACCCTTCTCAAGATAGATTACCCCAATGAGCATCTCGAAGCGGTCAGCAAGAATAACTGTTGTCGGCTGGTCCCATTTTTGTTGTTTGCGTTCATCGGGTCCCCAGAGGATATACCGGTGCAGGTGGATACCATTCTTGGCAAAATACTGGAGGTTCTCATTTTTCCCGTACCACTGGCGGAAATCATCGATCTGCTGCGCAGTGTACCGGTCGTTATTGGCAAAATGGTCGATAATAACAAAATCAAGAATGAAATCTCCGATGGTTTCCAGACTTTTGTCGACAGGAATGGTGCTGAGTTGTTCAAACCCGACAGGTTCATTGAGCAGGGCGTTGCTGATGATCGCACTGATGAGCCGTTTTTTGTCCCGGACAGGATACCCGAGAAGGTATCGTTCAATAGGATAGCAAATTGTACTTAAGTATCTGTCCAATTCTATTGTTTCTGCCATGATTATTCCTGGTTTTCTCTCTGTACAAAGCAAAGGTGGTGCAGGGGATATAATGGTTATCGCTCCAAGGACGTTTTTTTAACTCTCTATAAATCTATAATCTTTTCCACCATGATGCATCCCTTAATAACGGGGAATAAGTGTTAGCGCCATGTCACCTGAACCGGGTTACGCCGGGGAATGCCAAAGACCTTGTATTGGGGATAACCAAACATCAGACCATACGCGAATTTTCGTCCTGCCGGCAGGGCAAAGGCCTCTTGCAGGGGCTCATAAGTGGCGGCTGCGATAGAGAGGAAACCCGCCCAGCAAGTCCCTATACCAAATGCGGGAGCCGTGATATCGAAATGAGTCAAGGCGATAATGGCGTCGATAGACGCACCAGGGTTGCCCTCAGGAATATGGGCGATCACGAGGTGTGGGGCACCCCGGCAGACGGGGTCAAAGCCATGTTCCCATGCTGCAATCAGGGACGGGATGTACCCGCTCATGGGGTGGTTCGTGTTCTTCAGCGTCATCATCCAGTCAATTGTCAGCCCGGCCAACCGGTGAACTTCCACCGGATCAAGGACGATAAGCCACTGGACCGGTTGCCCGTTTCCTCCTGATGCAGCGTACCGGGCGATATCGAGCACCTTGGCAATCGTTTCCTTTGGCACGGATTCTTTGGTGAAATGGCGTACAGACCGCCGTTTCTTGAGATACGCACCGAGATCTTCTGGTGAGAGTATTCCCGCACCAACCTGCAAAGTACTCTTTTCTTCTGGCAGAAAATTGAGGAGGAGTGCCTGTGACGGGCAGGAAACTTCGCAGTGCCCGCAACGGATGCACATGCCGGATTTTTCATCCGCGACCGCAGGCAGGGAATTTTCATCTGCAGCATCAACAATTTTCATCGGGCAGACAACCGAGCAAATTCCGCACCGGGTGCAGAGATCCTGGTCTACGAAAATGGTAGCGGTCATGTTGATCTCATTAGTTGTCTGGTTGCTATCACTAATTCTTTCCTGCAGAGCGGGATTAGTTGCATGCACTTCTCAGTGACATTGACAGGTTCCTGTTTTCCTCAAAAAATACCTTTTACAAGGAGATTATTTTTACCTGACGGGAGATTTTTCAGACATGCCCAAAAAAGAGTATTAATGTTTTACCCAGAGATAGGCCGAAACAGCAGCTATCATAAATGCGATTGCAATTCCAAATTCCAGGATATTTACTGATGACAGGCTCATGGTTAAGGCAGCCCCGAGGAAGATGACTACGAGGGCAATCACGGCGAGCCCGAGGAGTTTGGTCTTAAGGTCATCGAGGTTGCGGATCTCAACCCATCCCGGCAGTGGCGCTTTTGCAATGAACAATTCGTAGAGTCCCAGTGAAATCAGGTAAAATACGGTCGCAACCAGGAATATATCAATTATCTCGATTGATACAACAAGAAATTCCTTGACAATTTCCATATCCAGGGAAAAGATCTGGACAAGGTGGATAACTCCTGCAATACTTAATAAAAAACCGTAGATGAACAAAACCATCGCAATGATCCCTGTACCAATCACTGCAAGACTGAACATCCATGTGCTTGACAATGCAAGCATATTCATGAACGAATGAGAGCTGGCTTTCTCACCATTGCGTTTGTTTTCTTGTTTGTTGGATATTTCAGGAGAATTTTTTGAATCCGGGTTCATTGTTCACCAGTGGTACTTGTATACCTTAATCTGCCAAAATTGAATAAAAAGCATTGCATCGGATTGGTTATTACGATAACCGGTACCTTAAAAAAAATTCAATCAGTTTTTTTTGTTTTGATGTATCAAAAAAGAAGATGGTTTTTTCAACCTCGATGCTTCATGCCTGAATCCTGGCACAGGAACAGGCTCAGGACACATCTGTTGACTGCGTTTTTCTTAATCGTATTTCCGGAACAGTGCCGGGTTCTGCCTGCGGATCCACCAGCGTCTTACGAGCAGGACGATGAGGACGAAACCTATGAACGCTCCAATACCTATAATAATCCAGATTATGGGAATTTCATATGGTTCTTCCGATGTTATCGGTGGTACAGTAGTGGTTGTTGTTACAGGTTTTTTTGGAATTGTAGTATAAGTGACAAGACGGGTTGGTTCTGTAATCACCGATTCGGTTAAGGTCTGCCTGGGGATGGTTGTTTGAGCTGCACGTGTTGATATTGTTGTTTTTGTAGATGCCAGTGCTCCCTTATAGGTCACCGCGAAGTATGAAACCCCCGAAGCTGACGCGACATAATAATACCGCCCGTTGCTATGCTCTGTAATCTGTGTTGGAGTTTCATGCCAGGAATTGTCATAGTATCGCAGCATCACGAGATTTTCAGGAGTAATCCCCAACTGTTTTATCCATCCATCATCGACCGAGAACGTGATGTAAACGTTTTTGATATCAGCATCCCGGACCCAGTACCAGTTGATATCAAGGAAATAAGCCTTGGGGTTGCCTGGTATCCGGGTTACCGTTCCTATGTTAGCCTCTTCTGCCGACACCATGATTCCCTGGATATCAACAGCAGGAACGACGCTGATATCAACCACTACCACAGGAACACATTCGGATGCTCCCAGATTGCCGATAAATGGTATGGATATCTTCTCTCCGGCCTTTCCCCGGCTGTCACTTGCCCCCCCGGTTGTAGGGTTGAAACGGCAGTTGTCGCCACCATCACCACCGTTACCAGTGCCGGGGGTCGGCGTTGGTTTTATTGTAGGTTGGGTTGGGGTTATCGTTGGCTGGGTCGGGGTTATTGTCGGGATTGCTAATACTGATATGTAATTAGTCCGAATGAACGAATTATTCCCGGCAGAGTTGGATACATTAAGTGTGACGGAAAACAGTCCCGGATATGCATAGATATGCGGTGGACTCGTGGCGTTACTGAAATTTCCGTCACCGAATGACCAGTTCCAGTTTGTCAGAGATCCGGTTGACAGATCGTTGAATTGGACTGTCAGCGGTGCAACCCCGGAGGTTGGTGTACCGTTGAAGTTGGCTGTTGGTGGGATTGCTGTGCTGGTAACATTGATGTAATTGGTCCGGGTGAACGAATTATTCCCGGCAGAATTGGATACATTAAGTGTGACGGAAAACAGTCCCGGATATGCATAGATGTGCGGTGGACTCATGGCGTTACTGAAATTTCCGTCACCGAATGACCAGTTCCAGTTTGTCGGAGATCCGGTTGACAGATCGTTGAACTGGACTGTCAGCGGTGCAACCCCAGAGGTTGGTGTACCGTTGAAGTTAGCACTAGGTATTGTTGCAGCTGGCGGGTAAGCGATGATATAATCGCTTTTATTTGTCCAGAAGATATCGTGGTCGTTGCTGGAACTATGATTGACCGAGTAGATCCCCGGCACCGCGTAATTAAAAATCGGTGATCTTTCGGTTGATGTATTAAATCCGTCAAATACCCAGAACCAGCTCGTTGCGTTATAACTTGTATCTGTAAACATGACTGCGAAGGTTACATTCCCAAAAGTCTGGTTTGCGGTGAAATTATTACTGGTCCTGTTCCATACGTCCACGTACTGGGAAAAAGAATCTGAACCTCCGGAATTACTCACATACAGGGTTACTGTATAGTTTCCGCCCGTCGGGTAACTCTTTGTGACGTTACTCATCACTGGATCGGTTGTGTTGAACCACGAGGTATCGCCAAACGACCAGTTCCACATAGAAGGAAAATTAGTCGACGTGTCGTTGAACTGTATCACCAGGGGGGCAAACCCGGCAGTCGCATTTGCACTAAAGGCTGCAACCGGTGATTGTGCTATAACATTAATATAATCCAATTTTGTTGTGCTGTTATAGCCGGCGATATTTGATGCATTGAGAGTAACTGAATACAATCCCGGCCGGTTGTACGTATACACGGGGTTTTGTAACGATGAATAATTACCATCTCCGAAATTCCAGTTCCATACAGTTGGCATATTCGTTGAATTATCGGTAAAATTGACTGCCAAAGGAACTGTTCCGGTAGTCTGGTTTGCAAAGAAATCTGCAACCGGGATAACCGGACGGCTGCATGTATCACACGTCCAGTTTTCCGTACATCCCGGATATTCTTTCGTCATAAACGTGAGGTTTACCCAGGTAGTATTCACATTTCCTGAATTGTCGAAGGTATGTGTTGAGAAGGTATGCGTACCAACCACAGCAGAATATGCATTATAAAAATGGTCACTGGAAGTTGTATTACCAAGAAACACATCATCCAGCCACATCTCAACCCCGCCGAAATCGGGATCATAGGGATTAAACCACCAGATTCCTATTTCGTTTGCATACGTGACATATCCGCAGATCGTTACGCCACCTGGCGGAGTTACGGAATCGGCACTAACCGTACTGACCAGCACAAATAATAGTAAAATGATTATTATCGGGTTAATAACCCGGTTTGGTGGTTGCCAGGCCATGTTTTAGTACCATAACCATTATTCGATGTAAAGAATCCTCGATAATTATAGTAAGGGGATTTGTTACTCATGTCAGCACCAATACATCCCGTCAATCCTTCTTATCATCACCATGGTGTTCATATTTTATCTTACAAGTGTTCTTGTGCTTCCCCAGTTCACGTAATCCAATACTAATATATTGGCCGCGGCATCAGTCGTGCTTTCTGCCACGTTAATGCATGGCGAGGTATCTCTACCTGCCCCGGTTGGAATGTTGGCTGCCACCGTATCCGTCCATTGGGATGCACCCGCTTCATTATAAATAGTGTAAGTGACAAGTGTTCCTGCCGTGTTTACTCCAATAGTTCCACGATACCATGTCGCTGTTGTAGGAGTATATGTTGTTCCTGTGTAGCTTCTTACGCCATTGCTTGATGTTGCTCCCTTCAATACAATTGCAGCACCAGTTCCGGAAATATTAAACCAGATACCATCTGTAGGAAGTGTATTTGCTGCTTGGGTATCTGACCATCCTAATTGTGCCCCCTGTGTAGAGCGCACTCCTACGGGTTGGAATACAACTTCAAAGGTTTCCCCACCGCCGATAAGTTGTGTTCCTGCGCATCCGTATTTATATCCCCCGTTAGCCGTTGTAGAATCACGCATGTAAATCACACCGGGATGGTTCGCAGTAGTTGCAACAGATCCAACTGTTCCCGCTGATATAGCCGCCCCTAATAAACCGGGGATTGCATTCGTTGTACCATCATAGAAATCGGAACTCAATTTGGTTGTTCGAGCAGTCGCAGCGTTGGTATCCACATAAGATTTCATTGACGAATTAACAGTGTCCACATACGTTTTCATCGTTGAGTTTGTGGTGTCAACATAATTCTTTGTAGCAGCGTCCTGTGCAGAAACAGGATCCTGCACAGCAGAAATGTTCTTTGACTGCATGGTTGACCCATTGAAACTTGCAAGCCCTTGTGAGTTGATGTATGCAACTTGGGTATTGGTATAGTTCCGGATGCTGACGTTGTTTGTTCCAACCGAATCTCCAAGTCGAAGCACTACATCTTCTGCGGATGCACCGGTTATCCATACCGGGTTTTCAAACGGATATACCAACAACGTATCCTGGGTGTTTGAACCTTTCAGCGTATAAGCACATTTTACAGATCTTCCGGATGCTGGTCTGATATTGGTAAGCCCGCCAGATTGTTCGAGGAATAATAGATCACCAGCGTTCCATGTCTGTCCCAGTGGATTAAGGGCGGTGTTCGTTGCACGGGTATCAACGGATGTTAACGTTCCTCCTCTTCTTACTTGTCCCTGCCCATTGGTAGCAAGGTCGGATGTTATCAATCCGACAACCCTTGTTCTTGCGGCAATAGTATTGTCCGCATTCATAACAATCGGGTTTGCTCCAGATGCACCAGACAGGTAAACGGGCTGCCCTTTCTTTAAAATTTCTCCCGCTTTTACATCAAAGGTAAGTGCAGTTGCTGCAGTTTCACCAATGCCAGTTAGACCAGAACCATCACCAACAAAGAAGGCTGCAGTTACGGTTCCTGTTGAATTGTTAAAGGTGAATGATGCGTTTGCTCCTTCTGCGCCACCCTGATTATACAACACCTGACCATTGGAGCCTGGTGCGGTATCGCTTACAACAGAGTCCACATAGGATTTCAATGACGAATTGACCGTGTCGACGTATGTTTTATTGGTGGCGGTATCCCCGGTAGTTCCGGTTATTAAGGAGAAAATCTGGTTTGAACCCATATTGAGATTACCTCCCATTGCACGGGTTCCCTCAATAAGCAGATATTGGGGATGTCCGTCGCCGGAAAGATTTGAAAGAAGTCCATGATCCGTAATGGGGTGGTTCAGGTCAACATAGGCTTGCATTGATGTATTTACCGTATCGACATAATTTTTAGTAGCGGCATCCTGTGGTGCAACAGGATCGAGCAGGTTGGTCAAGTTAAAACCACCAAGCGACTGCTTACCGGTAAAAGCCCTCGAGCCATCAGTAAGGATATACTGATGATGGTCATCAGCGGATAGATTGGTCAGCAATGAATGATCGGTAACTCCCCGCGTTATGTTGGAGATATTAATGAATTCGCAAAACGAGCAAGGATCAGCAGCAGATACTGCTGGAATAAACACTGCCATGAGAATGCACACGGCTAATATGGTAATGATTTGCTTATTTGTCATAATAGTCCCCGTATCCGGAATACAAGGTGATTTCGTTTTAATCTGTTAGTGAGTATAATATTTAATAGTGGGCAGTCAGAATCGGTTTCAAAACGCAGAAGGTTAAAAAAAAGAATTGTATTACCTTGTTTAATACATGGTGAGGAATTATACCTGTTGGATTCGTTCAAGCACTAATTTTTTCCCAAAGATTTTTTCAAACGCCTTTTTCTCTGCGTCAACCCCCCATATCTCAAGCTGGCAGTCGCCACGGGCAACGACTTCAAGGGTTATCTGGTCTTTTTCGACACCCGAGAACCGCACATGCTGGACCAGCGCCGTATGGCTACGGTCAAGACTCTCACCAAGGCGGATAAAAGTGGTAAGTATTCGCAGGGCTTCCCGTTCGCGGTTATCGAGCTCAAGAATTTCAGGATCTTTTTTCTTAGGTGTTCTTTTCCGGTGAAACCGTGCAATATTTGCCATGAAATTCACTTCTTTTTGATCAAAACCGAGAAGTTCTGAATTTTTTATAATATAATATGAATGGGCGTGATGATTGGTATAGGAAATAAAAGAGCCGATATCGTGGAGAAATGTTGCATATTCGAGCAGTTCACGTTCCCAGTCACCATAATTATGGAGTTTTAAGACCTTTGCAGAGTCAAATAATTCAAGCACGAGGCTGGTCACTGTCCGTGCATGTACTTCATTGATCCCACAGGACCTTCCCAGCTGCAGGACGCTGCGCTGGCGGGGGGAGAGATCGCCAAAGAGGGGGAATGCATCCATTCTCGAAAGATAATCTACCAGCAGGCCATCCTGCAAGCCCCGGCTGGTAATGGTGATTGAATTAAACGACAGCTCTTTTAAGAATACATCAAGGATAGCAGCGCCAGGGATGATGATGTCTGCCCGTTCAGGATTAATGCCAGGTATTTTCCTCCGTTGTTCAAGGGGCAGGGAACAAAGCATGTCGGTGACTTTGCGCAAGTCCTTGTAGGTCAGGTTATTTTCACCATAATTTCCATCCTGGTGAAAGCATTTTTGTGCAATTTCTGCAAGGTTCATGATGGTGCCGGAACTTCCGATGGCAAGGTCAGGTTTTTGCCTGCTGATTTTTTTTAAGGAATGGATAATTGCATCTTTGACATGCTGTTGGATTTTTTTATAACCTTCCGGTGATACCGGTTCAGTAACATTATCTGACAGGTAGTGATTTGACAGGCGGATTGCCCCAAGTTTGAAACTGTCAAGGAATTGATAATTTTGTTTATCGCCAATGGCAATCTCTGTGCTCCCTCCACCGATATCAATAAAAAATGCCTGGCGGTCTTCGAGGTTGATTCCACTTGAAACACCAAGGTAAATCAGCCGTGCTTCTTCCTGGCCGGAAATCACGCGGACGTCGAGCCG
>WSSedA1B3DRAFT_1000350_pt1 | contig 13396 bp, 17 predicted proteins | sample WetSurSiteA1Bulk_FD_9468 | JGI IMG/M metagenome (IMG submission 9468)
TCTTTACGGCAGGATTACTGGCCACCATTGCCGGGCAGGCCTGGGGCTGGGTATTTCCCCTGAATAAGAATCTTTGGACGAGTTCATACGTGGTCTTTACGGCGGGACTGGCATGCATGACACTCGCTGCCAGTATCTTTGTTGTGGATATACTCGGACGAAAACGTTTCACAAAAATAGGTATAGTATTCGGTGCAAATGCCATAACCATATATGTGATTTCAGGCCTGATGTCATTGTTTGATGTGATTAAAATAGGGGATCAAAGTCCTGCAGCGCATTTAATAAATTTCTGCACTTATCTCTCCTTGCCAGTCAAGCTGGCCAGCCTTATCTATGCCTTATTGATCGTGGCTATCTGTTATATTCCCGCATGGTTGTTATACAGGAAGCGCATATTCATTAAGCTGTAAAAAAGTACGCACATTCCTGCGCTAAAACGCGAGTGGTAAAGATGTGGCTAAACACTTTAATCAATCAATGATAAAAAGAAAATTGGTGCAGCATGTCAGATAGACGAAGCCTTTGATTTAGTTATTGGGAGTTTATTTTTATATTTGTTATCATGGGACGTTAGCTCAGCAGGTTCAGAGCGCTTGCTTCACACGCAAGAGGTCACTGGTTCGAATCCTGTACGTCCCACTTAGAAAATGAAGCCAAACTGTTCATTTAATCATGTGATAATTTAAGAATGATTGAGCAACCCATTATTACATGCAAGAACGAATCATGCTATAACTGTGATATTCATTCCAAAGTAACCTGCCATCTTAGTTTTGGTCAACTACTTCGATTCTATGTTATTGTGTTTCCATCATTCATAATTGGGGGTATAGGTATTTATACTTTTTCCGTTGAAAGTTTTATCATCTGGGTTGCTATCATAGCACTGTTTTTTCTGATAGTCGGGATAAGGGTTCTCTGTACACATTGTCCGCATTATAATGAATCATCGAATATCATAAAGTGTTGGGCCAATTTTGGAGTTCCCAAACTATGGAAGTACAGACCCTGGCCAATGAATATTCGTGAGAAGGCAATTTTAATCTGTGGATTTCTAATAATCTGGGGTTATCCTGTAATATTTATGCTAACGCTAAAGCATTGGATAATATTAGGTGGATACATTCTTTCAATTCTTGTATTATTTACTTTGCTGAAACTATATTGCTGCAGGAAGTGCTTGAATTTTTCTTGCCCGATGAATGGTGTTGCAGGCACCATCAAAGGAAAGTTTCTGGAAAACAACCCCTTAATCTTCCATGCCTGGACGAATCATAATTAAACCTGCTGATGTCCAGCAGTTCATTCAACCAATGGCTTTGCTTCTTGAGTCAGGGTACCTGCTATTCAAGAAATTCTGGTAATACTTTGGACAAAAAGCCTGATTTACCAGCAAATCTTCTGGTATTTATTCAGGCTTTAGATCAGAAGAGAATTGATTTTGAACAATTAAAAATACTTGCCTTGATATTACATACGAATAGGTCAGGCCAAAGAATAAGCTTAAAAGTTTTTTAATGCATTTTCCGGCAAAATTTCCCAATTCAAAACTGGTAATCCCGCAATTAATACTGTAAGATAGGAAAGTAAATAAGAAAGAACCTATTGACGGTTTTTTTGACTAAATTTATTACCAGCAATACGGAAACCTATGGGTTGGGATCCGGAGTTGATATTTTGGAATGTGGGATTCGCAAATTGTTTTATAAACAGAATTCCTAAAAGTATAGTTCTCTTCTTTGTGAGGTCGACATGTTTACATCCAATTTGACGGAACTTATTCTGGTTAGAGAAGGAACAGTAGCAGACTGAGTGGTGAAATACGGTTTCAGCATCAGAAAAAAAACCACATGCCGGGAGCGCACAAACAATGATTCTGCTACGCGAGGATTTCACCGTTGCGATTGTTAATCTCCTGGATGACTGGATAACAATGCGCTTCTGACACGTAAATGGTCGTGTGAAAGAATATAGGGCATCATGTAGACAATTCGGAAACATGAACTCAAATGAATAATCTAATAATATAAACCTATGGTCATGAAAAGAAAAGTAAAAGCAAGGAAAGTCATCTTTGGCATTATCGGATTAATCCTTCTTCTCATAGTAATAGTGTTTGTTAACTTAATAATTGCAGGCAAAAATGCATCCATAATATCGAAAGGGCATCCAATCGAAGACTATGGCAAACACAAATATGCGCTTTTAGTTATTGATATCCAGGAAGCTACAACAGGAGATGTTTCAATGTACCCGTTCTTCAAAAAGAATTCAGACGATTTGATAAAGAACATCAACCAAATAGCTGAAAATTTTAAGATCAATAATATCCCTGTTGTTTATATCCGCAGTGAAATAACAAATCCAATAATCAATTTAATTAACAGCTCATACGCAAAAGGTCACCCTGGGTCTGGGTTTGATAAACGACTAAAAACAGTTTCAAACATAGAGGTTGTTAAAAAGTATAAAGATTCGTTTAGGAATACGAATCTCGATAGCATCCTTACAGTTAATAAAGTAAACGAATTGTTTATTGTTGGACTAGATGCGGCAGAATGCGTGAATGGAACTGTAGAAGCTGCACAGAATAGGAATTACCAGGTTAATCTAATTGAGGAAGCAATTTTGTCGAAATCAGAAGAGCTGAAGGATAGCATGTTAGTGATATTCAAGAATAGGGGAGTCAGGATTGTCCATATGGATAGTGTAAGCATAATGAAATAAATAGATTACCTGAACTTCACCGGTAATGCTGAATTATGTAATACATGGTATGAAAAGAACAGCTTTTTTACTGGTTCAGTTTGTTCTTTTCGTTTTAGTGTTCGCCTGCATAAACAAAAAGAATGAAGCAATTCAGGAGATAATTGTTCAGAATCCCAGGGAGGGAGTGGCTGTAATAATGACAGGAGCAGCAGCACGAATACCTCAGGAAGCCGCATTGCTTGAAGAATTATACAACAGAGGCCTGTTAAAAAACCTGGTTTTTATTTCGGGAGTAAGTTCGGGTGCACTTAACGCAGTTTTGCTTAATGGTATTTTAACTGGAAAAATAACATGGGATGATTATAAGAACATTCTTTATAATCTCAGGAACAGTGATGTGTTTGTTCAGAAAGGTGAAAAGATACCTGTAAATACTGCACCTGCCAGAGCCCTCTATAAAAGAATTTTTGAAGAAAAACTGGGATATTACCAGATTGGGGATCTCCCCTTCATGACAAGCATATCTTTTACACATTTGAACAAGCTGGATATGAAGAAAACTATATACAGAATGTGCAGCAGGAAGATCAATGAAGAAACCGATACCTCCTTGAGTCTGGTTGACATCATTATGGCCTCATCTGCGTTTCCTATAGTGTTTCCTTCTGTAAAAATAAGCAATGTTAAAACTATACCTGATGTTGAATATATTGATGGTGGAATCGGAGAAGACCATGTTCCATATCATGCACTTCTTGAATTTGAGAAGTTCAGGGGATTTGGCGTCGAAAAAGTATATATTATAAGCCGAAAGAGCGATACTATACCAGAAATTAGTGAAGAGCTGAAAGGAATTGGAATAAATGACAATGAATTGTTTGATAAACTAGGTATTTCTCTTGATGCGATACTTAAAAATGATATTATAAAAAGACTCAAAGCATACGCAAAAGATGCGCCTCATTTGGTTCCCTATACTTATGTATGGATACCTGATTTTAAAGATAATTTCCTATTATTCAATTTCGATAATCTTAAGGAACAATATATTCTTACATCCCAATGGGCAAAAGATCACGACCCGGTGCCCCTTGAGAAGTATTTATCACCATAAAAGCACATGCCGTCAGCATCGCATATTTCCATATACTTTGTCATCGTTACATGAACTCCCTGCGGTCGTTTGCCGGGCAGGGGCTGTTCAGTTCCGCGCCTGACCATATGTTCGGGTAGAACATCTGGTAACAATAAAACTTAACTGTTTATCTTATGATAAAAGAATTCAAAAGAATGATAAAAAGCAAAAGGAAGATTTTTCTTGAGTTCTGTCAATCAAATAATTTGTTATTGAATTATCAAAGCAATAAAAACGAGTTTGGAATCCTCAAAGCAATATTTGAGAGCCGAGAATATTCAGATTATTTTCCTTTTTATAAAAAAGCATGCATCGTTGACATTGGTGCCCACTATGGCTATTTTTCACTCTTTGCTGCAAGTAATTTACATAAAGACTCCACAATAATTGCGATTGAACCCAATAAAAGCAATTTTGCAAATCTTGAGAAGAATCTAAGAGATTGCAGGATATCCGCTGTTGGCAGCTTTAATTATGCCATTGGAGGTAAGGCCGGATTAACAAAACTTTATCACGGAGAAACTCCAAATCATTCAATTGTTGAGAAGTATATTTTGCATAAACATAACAGGGGTTATGAGGAAATTGAGGCTAAAACGCTGGAGGAACTGATCACTGAAAATAATTTGAACAAAATTGACTTTCTAAAGCTGGATTCTGAAGGTGCTGAGTACGCAATATTGGAAAATACTCCTGATTACATCTATGATAGAATTATTACCATATCAATGGAGTTTCATGATTTAAAAGACAATAATTTTACTGGCGAGCATCTTTGCAGATTATTGATAAAAAAAGGCTTTAAAATTGTAAAATATAAATACGAGAGAACATTGCTGAATCTGAATTATGGAAAAATAATCGGTACAAAGATCTTTAATAATCTGTGAGCTAACAACTTCTGATGACCAAATCCTTCAGACTGTTTTCATCAATTAACCCGGGAAAAGATCATGAAATCAAAGAATACCGGAATGACAATCCTGATAGGATTAGTGCTATGTTTTACCAATTAATGCACTTCGCTGCACCCATAACATACCGATCCTCCTGCAATAAAACTGTTAATAAATGCAGGTGTCGTTTGTAAATTTATGAAGACAGGTCTATCTTCACATACTCAAAGTACGATATCATATCAATTCAATACCTATTAGGTTTATGTACAAACAATTAAAGGAATATGGGAGATTAAATGAAACCTACTTTCTGGGATCTATCAGTGTCTTATGTTTTACTTTTTCAATCTTCCGTTTTATCTACACAGATACAAAGGACTTTCTGTTTCTTAATTGGAACCTTTTTCTTGCTTTTCTGCCGTGGTTTTTGAGTACAATTTTAACTATTTACCCAAAACTTCATCAAAGCCGGCTGGGATTATTAACACTGGTCTTTTCCTGGCTGTTATTTTTCCCAAATGCATTATACATCTTAACTGATCTTTCTTATTTACAGTTTAAATCATCAATGCCAAGCTGGTTCGATTTGGTCTTGATCCTATCATTTGCATGGGTAGGGCTACTGTTTGGATTCATGAGTCTTTGGGATATTGAGAAGATCATTGGCAACAGGATTAGCAAGAACCTCATGCCTGTAGTGTCCTTAGTTCTTCTCTTTCTTGGAAGCTTTGGCATATATGTGGGAAGATATTTACGATGGAACAGCTGGGATATTATTAAAAAGCCTTTCAATTTATTCTATGACATAAGCGATAGGGTCTTGAATCCTTTTCATCATCCTAGAACCTGGGGCATGACCTTGTTTATGTTCCTATTCCTGAGCACAGTATATTGGTCCTTTAAATTTATTAAAAAGCGGGGCTGACAACAACTGATTGTACCCACTTGTCCCGCTTTGCACCTGGATACCTAATGCTATTGTGGACATAATTCACGCTGAACTAACAAATGATCATGTACCGGAATGCTAAAGTTGAATGTCACCTAAGTATATACTAAAAAGATAATCATTATGCTGTCAAGGTTAATACCCGCCATTATCATACTGTTGCCTATTGTATTATTCTCAATTCATGGATTGTCAGCTCAGTTAAAAACCAGACGTCAGGTATTGATCTCAGGGCTTATCTTTCTGTCAATCGGCTTAGTGGTTCCGTGGATTGCGTCTTCTGTTTCTGCGTATGGATTATATGCCGAACTGCCTGATATATGGCTCCCGGCTCGTGGGAGTGGAAATAGGCTGGCCGAAAAGATGTTGGATGACAGGTCTGAATATGTATCAAAAGCAATGTTTTTTTTCTATTATGGTTACTTGATCAATTTGCTGGGAATCCCATTTTTGGGGGTGATATTCTATAAAGCCCGAAAAGTGAAAAAGTAACGCCACAAGACAGGTCAAACACACGAACATAATTTACATTTTTATGAATACTAACATTATTACGAATATGAAATCTTGTATCATCAAGCTTGCAATACTCTTTGTTGCGATAATAACATGTGATCCTGCCAATTCTCAGACATATCAGCAGAAAGGCCAATTGGTTACAGACAGTATTTTATTTAATACTCTTGTATCTCAATATGTCCAGTCAATTGACCAGGCCGATACGGTATTAGGTTCTAAAGTATGGTCCCATACCGACGAAGTTTCCTTTATTAATCCGAGAGGAAATGAGTACGGTTGGGACGGTGTTAAAAATATCTACAAGTTTTTCGGAGATAATTTCGCTGCCAGGAAACTATCTTTTTTTGATTTAAAATTTGCCGATTATGGCAATGTTGCCTGGCTGGAGTTCCACTGGGTATTTGATGCAACAATAAAGATGAATAATAGTCCTGTACAAACCAGGGGACGAGAAACCCAAATCTGGAGAAAAGTTAACTCCGAGTGGCGTTTGGTTCATGTTCATTACTCAGGTATGCCTGTTACCGACCAGGGGCAGGGTTTCTGATTTGTTTATTCGCATGAATTGGCAAGGATTTCGCAAGCAGATCCTGTTGAATAACAATAACATACGTATTAAGGGTGGTCAGCGTCATACCCGGCCAAATACAAGGTAGCAGGTTTGCTAATGTTACAGCTTTTGGTTAATTTGCAGGTAGTCACACATGTCAGTACTTCAGCCAACTGACTGGTCTTGCATGCAGACATTGTATCCGGTTGTAATAGAAAAATCATATCCTTAAAAATGGACACAATAAGACAAGATAATGAACCACCCCTGGCAATTTCAGAATGGGGTTGGCGTTACCATCATATTGGAATTCCCACGGATATTCCAATCAGGGGTGAAAGATACTTGCCGCAATTTAAGCTATATGTTTCCGGATTTGATAAAAGTCCATTCGGCATAGAATGGATGCGATTTGATCATGACAGTCCTATTAATGAATTAATAAAGCGGGTTCCACACATAGCCTTTGAAGTCAAAGACCTGGATTTAGAGCTCTCCATACGGAACTTCAGTATTCTTACCCTTCCAAACTCACCTGGTGAAGGGATAAGGGTTGCAATGATTATCCACAATGGAGCTCCGGTTGAGCTGATAGAATTTGAAAATAAGGAAATCAGGTAAACAAATTGTATATTTTACCCAAGTTTGGCTGCAGACAACAAAAACACATGAATTACATAACTATATTGATAGTGCTATGAGAAACAGTAGACAACAATTAATAGCAGTATTCCTTTTATTTTCAGCAGCTTCTTTTGCCCAAACCGCCAAACTGGATAGCATATGGGGTCCGATGAATTTTTTTGTCGGGGTGTGGACGGGCAAAAGTGAAGGACTGCCAGGAACAGGAAGATACGAAAGGACTTATCAATTTGTATTGAATAAGAATTTCTTGGAAATTAAGAATAAATCAACCTGGTTACCAACTGATGAATATCCTGACGGGGAAGTTCATGAGGATATTGGCTACATAAGTTACGATAAGGTAAGGAAGATCTTTGTTTTCCGGCAGTTTCATGTTGAAGGTTTTGTAAATCAGTACAGATTGGATAGTATTTCAGCTGATAGAAAAACTATTGTTTTTGTTTCAGAAAGCATTGAAAACATGCCGAATGGATGGAGAGCAAAAGAAACCTTCCACTTGATTAACAACAATGAATTTACCGAAACATTTGAATTGGCAGAGCCAAACAAGGAATTTGAAGTATATACAAAGGCTACATTATTAAGAGAATTACCTTAAGCTAAGCCTTACTTGGTGAACAATGGCAAAAAGAACCGGTCAGGAACCCATTTTGCTATAAGGCATGTAAAAGGATAAAAACTGTTTATTAAGGAGTAAAAGCCGGGGAATAACAAGTTATTTACACGCAAGCTGAAATTATTTTAATAAGGGGTTCCCGGTTGGAATTGGCATAGCAAAGGAGCACCGATTGAGATATATTAGTATAAGATCTACTTGAAAACAAGAAATTGGAAAATGTATACAGCAATATCCTTAGCCACTACAATTGTTCTTGCAGTTTTTATTTTTATGCAGCAAGCCAGGTTTGGGAAATTGCCGACTGGTGAACGTTTAGCAAGAATTAAAAAATCGCCCAATTACAAAAATGGATCTTTTCAAAATCAGAGCCCTACTCCGATAATGTCTGAAGGAGTAAGTCTTTTCTCTCTTGGAAAAGATTTTATTTTTGGAAAGAACAAAAGACTATCCCCAATTAATGAGATTCCATCAGTAAAAACCGACTTAATAAAGCTTGAGAAAAAAAGTGATGTTTTGGTGTGGTTTGGGCATTCATCCTATTATATTCAAATAAATGGTAAAAAGATCCTGGTTGACCCGGTTTTAAGCAGTAATGCATCGCCTTTTTCATTTTCAATTAAGGCATTCAAGGGAACAGATCTTTATTCAACGGCAGATATTCCCGAGATTGATTACCTCTTTATTACGCATGATCACTGGGATCATCTGGATTATGAGACTATTCTGAAATTAAAACCCAAGATTAAGAAAATAATTTGCGGACTTGGAACAGGAGAGCATTTTGAACGCTGGGGTTATGATACGAACAAGATCATTGAATTGGACTGGAATGAACATGTTGTTTTAGATAGCGGCTTCATTGCAAATTCTGTTCCGGCAAGACATTTCTCAGGACGTGGGTTTAGGCGAAATAAAACGCTTTGGACATCATTTGTCCTGCAAACACCGTCAATGAAAATCTATATGGGTGGAGACGGCGGGTATGACGATCACTTTAAAGAAATTGGAAAAGAATTTGGTGCTTTTGATTTAGCCATATTAGAAAACGGGCAGCACAACAAAAACTGGAAATACATCCACCTGATGCCGGATGAGATTCCAAAAGCATTCAGCGATCTAAACTCCAGGCGACTTTTTACTGTTCATTCATCAAAATTTTCTTTGGCAAACCATTCCTGGGATGAACCTTTGAAAGAAGCAAAATTACTTAGCATTGAGTTCAACATTCCATTGATAACCCCAATGATTGGAGAAAAAGTCAATCTGAAGGACAGCAACCAAAGATTTTCTGAATGGTGGGAGCATATTAGATAGCTATATAACTCATTTTATAGGATTCATTTATAGAAAATCATTAAAAATTAGGAAATGGCAAGTTTTATCATTGCTGCAGGTTTAACCGGACTATTATTCGGTACAATGGATGGTTTAATAAATGGTAATCCTTACGCGATAAAGCTTATGGCGTGTTATAAACCGATTTCCAGGCAGTCGATAAACATTCCGGTTGGCCTGGCGATAGATTTATTATATGGTTTTATAATCAGTGGAATGTTTATCATGATTTTACCTGCCTTACCAACTGAAATTGGAATAGTAAAAGGTGCGACATATGGTATGGGAATGTGGTTTTTTAGAGTATTAATGAGTGTGATTTCCAATTGGATGATGTTTAACATTCCTGGAAAGGCAGTGATCTATACTTTGTTAACCGGGTTAATTGAAATGATGATATTGGGAATTTTGAATGGTCTTTTAATAAGATGATAAGTGGCACGATTGTTCTAAATTGCTTAACTTTAATACTGTTTGATGCTCCTACTAAGAAAAAAACAATTATAAGGGAGTCAGAATAACATTTTAGAGAGGTTGAAATCGAAGACCGTGATAGAAATAACTTAATTAATCTTAGCAAAATGAAAAATTCTGTCGGATTTTTTCATCGGTTTTCCGGATTCCATTTTATCCTGGCAATAATCCTTATCGATGCCTGCAGCTTATCTGCACAGGACACCTTGTCCAATGGCAAAGCGCTGAGTCTTCCTTTCAGAAAATACGGGATCAGCATTGGGAATTCATACGAATTCAATGGAATCCGAATAAACTTCGCTGATAAAAATGTCCGAAAGATTAATGGTTTGAACATTACGCTCTGGCTTAAAATGTTCCAAAACCAGAATGCCATTGTAAATGGCATCAGTTTTGGTGTTATGCCCACTGCAGGTATCATGCAGCCCGTTAACATAGGCCTGGTTGGTCTGGGTACAGCGAATCGTTCGAATGGACTTACATTGGCCGGATTGATGATCGGCGGGGACATCAATGGATTAGGCCTGAGCGGGCTGTTTATTATGGCTGATGGTCGCAAAGGAATGATGTCGGGATTTGCCTTGTCAGGACTCATGGTGGGTGCAAAAACTGAGCTCAATGGCGTTACCATAGGTGGATTAATTGTTGGTAGTGAAGGAGATATTAATGGTCTTGCCGGTAGTTCCACCTATATCCAAAGCGGAGGTGTTGTCAGGGGTGTTGCTTTAACGGCCGGTTATTTAAATGCAATGACCTTTAAAGGGATCGCCATTGCCGGTTATTTTCGATCCACTCAGATGCATGGGTTATCATTTGCGGTATTTAACAGCACTAAAGAATTGCATGGAACTCAGGTGGGACTGTTGAACATAGCCAGGAATAATCCTAAGGGATTAAGAGTATTACCTGTAATCAATATGCATTTGAAGAATAGCCAATAATTGGATAATTTTTTACATGACTACCTATATATCACTTTTGCGGGGAATAAATGTCAGCGGGCAAAGAATGATCAAAATGACTGATTTAAAAGAATTATACAAAGATCTGACTCTGGTAAATATTTATACATACAAACAAAGCGGGAATGTTGTTTTTCAGTGTAATAAGTCAGGAAAAGAAGATTTGGAGCTGCAGATCTCCAATCAGATACAAAAACATTTTGGACTTTTTGTACCGGTAATCGTTTTAAAAACAGTTGAGTTGGAAGAAATTATTGAGAAAAATCCGTATTTGCATGATGAGACAAAGGACATTTCACATCTTCATGTTACGTTCCTGTCATCTGTTCCTGAGCAAATTGATTTTGATATAATTTACCAAAACAGATCAGCAGGAGAAGAATTTTCAGTGAATGGAACAGTTGTTTATTTATATTGTCCGAATGGTTATGGTAAGACCAGATTAACGAATGCTTTCTTTGAAAATAAGTTAAAAGTAAGTGCAACAACAAGAAACTGGAAAACTGCAACTGAACTCCTAAATATCGCAAAGAAACTTTAAACAAGATGTCCTCGAGTGGGAGCGAGGGAAATGAAGAATTAAAATTTCAGACTATGAGACAGATACATCTAATACAGATTTTAAAATCATTATTATAGAGAAGCATAGGGGGATTGAATTTTTCTTTTTGTGAGAGCAAGTAAATCAGATGAAAAACAATAAAATAATATTTCTGCTATGGAAGATAACAAACAGAAGTTCAGCATCTTTTTCTGGAGGGTAACATCAACTCACATGATATCCTATTTTTTAATGGGATTAACGGCTTCTATTCTTCTTGATTACAGAGAGGCCTTTGCCAATCCTCCTTTGTCCTGTTTTATGCGATCAACTGATTCTCCCTGGGTTGCTATCGGTCCTGTTTTACAGGTTGTCCGTGGATTAATATTTTCACTTGTTTTATGGATCTTTAAAGAAGGGTTTCTAAATAAAAAATATGGATGGGCAAAGTTGTGGGGATTAGTTGTTGGACTATCTGTTTTATCGACAACAGGCCCTGCCCCTGGTTCAATTGAGGGGTTGATTTACACTAAAATACCTGTGGCTGACCAACTAAAGGGATATCTTGAAGTCATTCCTCAGACTTTATTATTTTCATTGTTCCTTACCTACTGGTATAAAAGGCCTAAAAAGGTTTGGACAATAATATCAATTGTCTTGATGATAATTATTGTTTTCCTTGGAACTATGGGTTTTTGGGCTTCAACAAAATCTTGAAAGTATCAGGTAATTTCAAACCAATGTCATGACAACTGAAAATACAATTCCTAGAAGTATAGATGAGTATATCGCAGGGTTTCCCAACGAAGTTAAGGAGATGCTGGAACAACTCAGAATGACGATCAGAACCGCCGCTCCTGCTGCTGCTGAAACCATTAAGTATCGAATGCCCACATTTACACTAAAGGGTAATCTTGTTCATTTTGCAGGTTATAAAAATCATATCGGCTTCTACCCAACACCTTCGGGTATTGACATGTTCAAGAAAGAATTATCCATTTACAAATGGGCTAAAGGTTCGGTGCAATTTCCGATTTACAAACCGTTACCTGTTAAGTTAATTGCTAAAATTGTCGAGTTCAGGGTTTTGGAGAACCTGGTAAATGCAGAATTGAAAAAGAACAAAAAATGCTGAAATGCATTCCAGTTATAGAGCGGATCATGTAAAGCCTCCTCGATACGGATACCAGCTTATAATCTTTAAATATCTGAGATATGAAAACAAGTCTTAACAGGAATTTTCCAGATCACAAAAGACTAATCCCCGGACGACGCGAATTTCTTAAAAAGGGTATCATATTGAGCACTTTAACCGGTGCTACGGGATTTGGATTATTGAACTCCTGCAAAGAAGGCGAAGAGGAAGTGTCTCCTGCTGAGGATCTGATGAGAGAACATGGTGTTTTGAACCGGATTATGTTAATTTACGATGCATGCAGCATGAATCTTGTCAACCATGAACAATTTGACTTAACCGTCCTGATTGATTCGGCGCAGATAATCCGTACTTTTATTGAAGATTACCATGAGAAACTGGAGGAGGATTTTCTGTTTCCACGGTTTGAAAAAGCTAATGAATTGACTGACCTTGTAAAGGTTTTGAGATCGCAGCATTTAGCAGGACGAATCCTGACTGATCAGATCATGCAAAATGCAAAATCAAGGACTCTTGCTGATGCCGATCAAAGCCAGAAACTGGTAGCGTTGCTGCATGAATTTAATGGCATGTACCGGCCACACGAATCGAGAGAAGATACAGTCTTATTCCCCGCCATCAAGAAGATCGTCACCGGGAATGAATATTATGCCTTGGGTGAAGATTTCGAAGACAGGGAGCATGACTTATTTGGCATCAATGGATTCGAATCAATGGTCGATAAGGTTGCTGGTATTGAAAAACAAATAGGTATTTACGATTTATCAAAATTCACCCCGATGATTGAAGAGTAGTATCCCAAAACATGAGGCAGGAGAGAACAAAATAATTGTTGAACACCAATACTGTAGCATTATGATTAATGAACTTGAACCAGTTACCCGTGGTATAATAACCCTG
>WSSedA1B3DRAFT_1000351_pt1 | contig 13396 bp, 13 predicted proteins | sample WetSurSiteA1Bulk_FD_9468 | JGI IMG/M metagenome (IMG submission 9468)
GTGGCAGGAAATACCCTTGAGTTGATTGATTACCTCAGAGGGTTCGATGTTCGAACGGAAGGCAAGGGAGACGAGCCTGCCGATAGCCTCGGACTGACTTGCAGCGCATCCGCCGGCTTTGCCCATTGAGGTAAAGAGTTCGAACAGATGGCCTTCTTCATCTTCATTGATGGTAACGTAGAGGTTCCCGCACCCTGTTTTCAGCAGTCTGGTGACCCCTTTAATTACCTCAGGTCTTTTCCTCGGTACGATTTTCTGCCAGGAGTCTATAGCTTGTTGTTTGTCTTTCTTCCCTTTGGTGAGTACCTGCTGTTCCCGTGAACCGTCGCGGTAAACCGTTACCCCTTTGCAGCCGAGTTTGTACGCAAGACGGTACACATCCTCGACATCTTTGGGTGTTGCCCTGTGGGGGAAGTTCACTGTTTTGGAAACGGCATTATCCACGAATTTCTGGAAGGCTGCCTGCATGGTAATATGCTCTTCCGGTGTGATATCATGGGCGGTGACGAAAACGGTTTTCACCTCTTTCGGTATCTCATCGAATTCCCTCACCGAACCTTTCTCAGCGATCTTTTCCATAAGTTCCCTGCTCCAGAAACCATGCTCCTTTGCAACCTTTTCGAAGTAAGGGTTGATCTCGATCAGTTTCGTGCCTTCCATAACAGTCCTGACAAAAGAGACTGCAAACAACGGTTCGATCCCTGATGAACAGCCGGCAATGATCGAAAGCGTTCCTGTAGGCGCTATGGTGGTGACCGTTGCATTTCTGAGCTTTCTCTTTCCATCATGGATGCTTCCTTCATAATTCTGGAAGACGCCGCGTTCTTCTGCCAGGGCTGTAGATACATTCTTGCCCTCCTGCTGAATGAATTCCATCACTTCTTCGGCAAGCTGAACCGCTTTCTCGGAATTATAGGGTATGCCCATTTGTATAAGCATGTCCGCCCATCCCATGACCCCAAGGCCTATTTTTCTGTTGGCCCTGGTCATCTCCTTGATCTTCGGCAGCGGGTATTTGTTGATCTCTATCACATTATCAAGGAAGTGGACCGCTTTCCAGGTGGTGTCCTTCAATTTCTCCCAGTCAACTTCATACCGTTCTGACGTATCGCCAGTTACTTGTTTCACCATCCTTGCAAGGTTGATTGAGCCGAGGTTGCATGATTCGTAGGGCAGGAGCGGCTGTTCTCCGCAGGGGTTGGTTGATTCAATAGTGCCGATAAGCGGCGTGGGGTTTGAAGCGTTCACCCTGTCGATAAAGACGATTCCCGGTTCGCCATTCTTCCATGCATGCTCTACGATCAGACTGAAGACGTCCCTTGCTTTGAGAGTATTCGTAACTTTCTTTGTGCGGGGGTTGATGAGGTCATATGTCCTGTCTTCCTCTACCGCCTGCATGAACTGGTCGGTTATTGCGACAGAGATATTGAAGTTGTTGAACTTTTTATTGTCGTCTTTGCAGGTGATGAAACTCAGAATGTCGGGATGGTCGACTCGCAGGATGCCCATATTTGCTCCCCTTCTGGTGCCGCCCTGCTTGACTGCTTCTGTGGCTGTGTCAAAGACGGTCATGAATGATACAGGGCCGGAGGATATGCCCTTGGTCGATCCGACGATATCACCGTTCGGTCTCAGCCGCGAGAAGCTGAAGCCTGTTCCCCCTCCTGATTTATGAATAATTGCAGTATTCTTGACCGCATCAAAGATGGACTCCATCGAGTCCTCAACGGGAAGGACAAAGCAGGCGCTCAACTGACCAAGTCTTCTCCCTGCGTTCATCAGGGTAGGGCTGTTCGGAAGAAAATCAAGAGAGGTAAGCATTGTGTAGAATTCGCTCTCGACGAATCCGACTTCTTCGAAAGACTTTCCGTACTGCAAGTCGGCAGCTGCTACACTTTTTGCAACCCGCTTGAAGAGGTCTTCAGGCGTCTCGACTACCTTGCCCTCTTCGTCCTTTTTCAGATATCTTTTTTCGAGAACTTTTAACGCATTCGGTGAAAGATGCAGTCCTTTTGCTACTTCCATAACTCCCCCTTTTACTGTTGTGAGCTTTTAAACGCTCAGTGACTTATTTTCCTCTGCTCCGGATACTGCCATACCATGGATATGCTTTTTCATCTCCTCAACAACGTTTTCACCCTCTATAGGGCAAAATTTTGTACAGAGATGAGGGCAAGAAAGGCATTCAAGCCAGTCTTTCAGCCCCTTGCATGGTTCCATCTACCCATTTCCTTTCGCATCGGTAATTTTATCAACAACTTGTGTTTTATAATAATTTTCAGAACATTAAACCACAATATATTGTGTATGTCAAGTAAAAAAGTGAGAAAAATATAACCAATTGATTCTAAAGGAAGTTTGCTGTGAAATCAGTGTGAACGTTTAGTGAATAAATTACCTGATGACCTCGGCGGTGAAACTGAAGAGTTCCGCATCCCTCCAGGAGCCTTTCGGCAGCCCTGCCTTGACGCAAAGCTGATCAAGAAACGTCTCTCTGCCCCACCCGTATTCAGAGGCGACCTGGGGAAGCAGCAGACCGCTCTGCATGCCTTTTCGAATGACCAGGCCGTGTTTACCAACCTGAATGCCTTTCACATCTTTTACCTGAGCCAATGGAGAGAGAATTGATATTTCCACATCGATATCCTTCAATTCTTCCTGTGTCATCGGAGGGAACCTCGGGTCGCTCGAAGATGCAGCAACGGCATTTTTTATGATTGACTGATAAAGAGGCATTATCGCCTGAACGTGTCCAATGCATCCCCTGAGAGAGCCATCCTTTTTGATGGTCACAAATACGGCGCCGTCTGCTTTCAACTTGGGATCTGTTATTTCCATGGCGGGTGTTTTTCTGTTTCTCACATGTTCCTCAATAGCCTTTTTTGCTATTGAAAGGAGTTCCTTTTTCTCGCTTTCTGTAAACGGACTTTTCAAGATACCCATGGAGGCATATCCGACCACTTTCTCTTTTTCACCCGTGACGTCACCTGAATTCTCATAGTTGAAAAGCACGCCGTATGTTGCTCCCAGTCTCTTTGCCGCTTCCATGGTAATGATGACGGGCAAAGCGCCACACATCTCTGCTTCTCCATTCTCAAGTATCCGGCCGGCTTCAATGGCCGAGAGTCTCTCAACTGCTGATATGATTTTATTGTCCATCCCGATCGCCTTGTGATAATCGTGGTAATGAGAGAGGTCTGTACTGGCAAGGATCAAGGTCTTTTCATCAACGATGTCTGTCAACCTTGCAATAAGGTGATCGAATGTCTGTTTTGTGGGAGAGCCAATAAGAATGGGAATTATTGTAAAGTCTTTCAGAACAGTCTGGAGAAACGGCAGCTGGACTTCGATTGAGTGTTCTTTTTCAAATGCCTCGGGAGAGAATTTTATATCGGCAGATTCGTTCAGAAGAGACCGGGCAAGTTTTTCGTTAATCTTTACATCGCCAAGTGGTGTCCGAAAACTTCCCTTTACATACACAGAAGCCCCCTTGAAAGCCGAACGATGGCTGGCGCCGAGTATAATTATGTTTCTGATATCGTTTCCCTGAATCTGCCTGAAACCATGTGCGGCAACCTGTCCGGAATATATGTATCCTGCATGGGGTGAGATCAGGGCGATCAGTGTGCCGTCACCCTTACCCTTGTCTGCTTTTGACAGAAACCCGTTTACCATTTCCTGCAGGGATTTTTCATCGGCGGGATAGAATTGTCCGGCAACAGCAGGTTCTTTCACCTGTTCTGCACAACCGGACGTGAGCGGGCTGATGACAAGAAAGAGGAAAAGAAATAAAAAGATCTTTCTCATCTTCATGGTGTTCAATCGAGTCTTTTCCAGAACATCGCCTCTTTCAGCTTGTGCTCCTGTTTCTTTGCGGCATTTACTTTTTTCCCGAAAAGAGCAAGTATGCCTCCTAATAAAATGGTTTTTAAAAAATCTCTTCTCTTCATGGTTCTCTGCTCCTCATGAGTCGTTTCAACTCCATACACCCGGAATAATGGTGTTGCAGTGTTTACATTTTCCATTCGATAGATAATTCTGTTTGACAAAATACCCGATCCGTTCAATCAGCAGTTTTCTGCACTTAGGGCAGAAGGTATTTTCGGCCTCATGCCTGATATTACCGATGTAAACAAATTTTATGCCGGCTTCCATGGCGGTATTTCTCGCTGAGGTCAGTGTCTCGACAGGGGTCGGCGGGAGATTTGTCAGTTTATAGTAAGGGTGAAACCGTGAGAAATGAACAGGGATATCGGAACCGAGATTTTTAACAATCCAGATGCACATCTCCTTTATCATTTTCATATTGTCATTCAGCGTCGGAATCACGAGGTTGGTTATCTCAAGCCATACACCTTCCTGCTTTAATGTTACAAGCGAATCAAGGACAGGCCTGAGTCTTCCGTTGCATATCCGCTCATAGAAATCTTCCGAAAACCCTTTTAAGTCGATATCAGCAGCATCCATATATCTGCAGAGCGTCCTCAGCGGCTTTTCCCTGATGTATCCGCATGAGTGCATGGTGTTTTTTATTTTCTTCTCTTTAGCGATGATTGCAGTGTCATACATGTATTCGTAGAAAACCGTAGGCTCTGTATAGGTATAGGTTACCGACTTACACTGATAACGGATTGCATTGTTTACGACCTTCTCCGGAGGCAGGTCATAGGTGTCTGTGTCCTCCGGTTTTGCCTGTGATATCTGCCAGTTCTGGCAGAATTTGCAACTGAGGACACAGCCGGCAGTGGCTATAGAGAAAGCGGTGGTCCCGGGAAGGAAATGGAAGAAGGGTTTTTTCTCTATCGGATCGACGTGGACAGCACAAGGTTTCCCGTAGACAAGGCTATAGAGCTTGCCGTCTTTGTTCATTCGCGCCCTGCACTTGCTCCGCTCGCCGTTTTCCATGACACATCCATTCGGGCAGAGTTCACATTGAACAACTTTTGACATACTTTAGTATAAAATTTCTGCTCACCAAACAGCCAGTCCTTATGCAACGATATGCCCGATATTGTGATCTGTATCACATATTTAATTTGTTTTGATGGTTATGCTGAACAGAACCATACCTGTCAGGACTATGAAAGGAGGTGACAAACCAGAGGGAGGACCCGAATCATGTATTGAGGAGGAGGTGCGGAACCCACCTGCCCATATGGGCGCCATGGTTGGTGGGGGAGCCAGTGGCGCAACCAGCCGACTTACGTTCGCCTAACAGAAACAGTAAGGAGGCTAAAAAATGAGGAAGAAACTGAAGATTGTATTTTCTCTGCTTGTAATTCTGATGTTTATGACGACTGCATTACCATGCTACGCAGCAAAAAATAAGGCTGGAGTCCAGGCTCCTGCGGAAATAGGGGATATCATTTATGGATGTTATAAAAAGGTAAACGGACAACTTCGTATCGTAAGTGGTCCTGAAAATTGCAACCCTTCGGAATTGCCAATTTCATGGAGTAATACAGACGGGGCAGGGGGTGGGGATTTATCAAATACGTATGTTAAAACCTGCCAGAATGTTTCAAACTGTTCTTGCGACTCTGACGGGATGGCATTGAGCGGATATGCAGAATGTCCGACAGGCGCAGTCCTTGCGAGTGCAGGGACACCGGTGAATGAAACGGATCAGGGGTTTAAGGCAAACTGTATGAATTTAGACGGGACGTATGTAGCTCCGGCGTACATTGCAATACGCTGCATAGGGCTTTCTGTAGAAGTGAACTGCAGCGACACGGTTGATAACGACGGGGATGGCATGGTGGATTGTGATGATACGGACTGCGCGAGTGATCCGGCCTGTGNACCTGTACCGGTTGAGAATTGTACGGACGGAATAGACAATGACGGAGATGGTGCCATAGACTGCGCTGATGGGGACTGTACGAGTGATCCGGCCTGTATACCTGCACCGGTTGAGAATTGTACGGACGGAATAGACAATGACGGAGATGGTGCCATAGACTGCGCTGATGGGGACTGTACGAGTGATCCAGCCTGTCAGCCTCTCCTTGTTGTTCCTGTAGAGGATTGTTCTGACGGAATTGATAACGATGGAGATGGCAAAATAGACTGCAAGGACAAAGATTGCAAGAAAACAGCTGCATGCAAATAAGAGAATTCTAAATATAAAGAAGATCAGAGAAGTATTGTGATAAAGGCAGGGCAAATAATAACCCTGCCTTATTTTTTCCTTTGTGCTGTTAAAAATTCAGTGGTTAGGAATGCTTGATGATAATACTGAAAACCCGATTCGGGTGCTTACGATCATTATTGCTGAAAAAGCCTTGATTAATGCAACAGAGAAGAGGGCCGAGGAGACTCCGAATAAAGGTATAAGAATGATTGCAGGGACGGACGCTCCGATAAAAGAACCGAAAAGGTCAAGTGCATACAGCTTTCCTCCGGAGCCTGCATCGGAAAGCGAGAGACTGGCTGTAGTGAACTGTCCGCCTGTCAGGACTCCTGCTGAAAAAATGAGCACATAAAAAAGAATCTCTAACCTGAAGAAGAATGGCGCAGAGACCGCGAGAAGAACGGTAAGCAATTCCAGGATAAGCAGCGTTCTTAACGCACGTTTAATCCGGACAGTTATTGCTGTTCCCACCCAGAGGCCGGTCATGAATGTTGCCGACAGCACCCCTATCATTTCATAGATATAGCCGAAGAATGCCTGAAACGTCAGCAGCGTCGTTATGGTAAAGGTCATTCCGGAAAAACCGGTAGTAAAAACAGAAAAGTATACCACCCGGTTTTGTTTTCTGAATATGAGAAGAGCGATGATGGATAGTATAAGCGCTCCTCCCAAAAGCATATCTAAAAGTCTGATTGACAGGAGATACTTGAGTGATTCACCTCCATGCACCTCCGACCACAGAATGAGATTGTAGAGATATGCAGAGGGGCGGAGATCAGTATTCGCAGAAGCAATTTCACCGAGCCTCTGACGGACATAATTCAGGCCAAAGGGTGAGAAGATATCACGGAACAGATATTCCTGAAAATATGTGGTGGGGATTCCCCTCTCTCTGAAGCGGTTTTCGAGAGTCCCGGCCTCTGTATTTACTTGAGTCTCTGATGCAAAGAGGTACCCGTATTCCTGTGCGGTCACTGCTACGTGAGGGAAAACGGACCTGAGCGAGGTATAGAGAGAACCGTTTACCATCTGCATGCTCCTGCCGATATAACCTGCAGAAGGAGGTGTTGAAAGGATGATAATGCCGCCTTTCCTTAGCACACTCTTTGCCTCACTGAAAAATTCGATCGTATAGAACCTGTTGATACCCGCAGTGGAGGGCGGTGGAAGGTTAATCAGGATCAGGTCATATTTTGGATATTGACTGCTTTTAACGAACCTTCTCCCGTCTTCGGTTACCAGGGAAACATTTGGATTTTGTACAGCTTCCCTGTCGTCGATATCGAGGAGTTCCTGTGAAGTCCGGATGATCTTCGGATCGAGTTCGACAAAATCAATATGTCCCACAGGGTATTTGAGGAACTCCCGCAGAATTCCTGGAGAACCACCTATGATGAGTATCTGCGATGGGGCAGGATGCAAAGACATGGAAAGGTGTGTTTTCAGTTCACCGTCCTGAATGTCCGGATAGGTGAAAAGGAGCTGCCCGTTGCTGTATAAACTTGACTGGCTCCCTACTTTTATCACAGCGATATCTCCATATTTTGACTCTACAGTACGGACAAGTTCGACACCCTGCCAGGGCAGGGTGTGCGCAGACCGGTAAAAAGCGGCATACATGAGCAGTGGGAAGATGAAAACTGTTATAAATACTTTCTTTCCTGAGACAAACATTCCGACGATGATAAAAAGCACCGAGAGTCCCAGGCAGAGACTGAAAGCGTCTATTCTTGATGAGAGTAAAAAGGTGAATACTATTCCTCCAAAGAATGCTCCTGCTGCCTCAAGCCCATAAATTTTACCAACTGCATTCTTCTCCCCGGAAAATGAAACTGCTAGGGGAAACTGGAGACCGAGTGCAAAGCAAAGGGGCAGAAGAACCACCGCAGTCGAAAGAATGAGTGAAAAAAAGGGGACGGTCTCCCCGGGTACAAGGGAGAGGATTGGCTTAATCGCTTTTATCGCCAAAACAGTCGGTAACATAAGGATAGCGATCAGGAGAAAGGACAGAGCGAATGCATGTCTAAAGTTTAGTTTCCTTCCCGCATAGCTCCCGAGGCCGACGAAGATGAGCCAGAATGAGAGGGTTATCCCTATATCAAGTTCATTCCCCGAAAAGGTCGAAAGAAGGAGACGAAGGACTGTTATCTGTAGGAGCATCGAAATAAAGCCCATTGCAATGAAAGGCATAAGCGAGAAACGGTTATGCATGGCTACTAAGAAGTTCATAAGTAAGGATCATTTTTGAAAAATCTCCCCTTGCCCCTCTTTGCCAAAGAGGGGAATATTCCTCCCTTTGGTAAAGGGAGGTGGGGAGGGATTTTATAATCATATCTTCATGCTTATGACCGTATAAGTAATTAGATTATACTGCATGGACTGAGTTCTGAGAGAAGGATACACAGGAGAGGGCTGATACTTTTCACGATATCGGCCCTCCTGAATATTTATTCAGCCTTGACCTGAATTTTCTTTGTCTCTTTAATTGCCTGTGGTGTTTTGGGAAGAGTAACAGTCAGGATGCCTTTCTTGAAATCGGCCTTGACCTTGTTTGTATCGATTTCCGAAGGAAGAGGGACAGAGCGGCTGAATGAACCATAGGAACGTTCCATGCGGTAGTAATTCTTGCCCTTCTCTTCTTTCTCTTCCTTCTTTTCACCCCTGATTGTCAGCATATCCCTGGTGAGGGCAACATCGATGTCCTTGTCGTCCATGCCGGGAAGTTCTGCAGTAACCTTTATCTCTTTGTCGGTTTCCGCTATATCAACGCGGGGACTGAAAGCACCGAGGCGCGTTTCAAAGGACTCCGGTGCAAAACCGCTGAAGAAGTTGTCAAAGAGTGAATTCATCTCCTGGCGGAGCAGGGCGAAAGGGTTCAAATCTTCGCGCCTTGCCGGGAGACTTTCCTTCTGCACAGGAACGATTGTTTTCTTTGCCATGATATTCTCTCCTTTCTTTTGACGTTGTCCTTACGCCTCAGTTTTTACGGCAATTTTCCGTGTTTTCAAAGCCTCAGCTTTCGGTAAAACTATTTTCAGCATACCATTTTTCACTGATGCCTGTATCTTTTCCTTATCGACTTCATCAGTAAGAGTAAACACCCGCTGATAGTCGCCTATGCCATACTCATTCACATACATGGTCCGGTTTTCGGGTATGACGGCCTCAACAGCACCGCTGATGGTGAGTACATTTTTCTCGATAGTAATATCAACGGATTTCTCATCAACACCGGGCATATCAGCTATGACGATAATATCGTCTTTTCTCTCAATGATATCAACTACTGGGGTGTAGACTCTCCGCGTTCTTGTGCGCTCACCCCTCTCGGGGCTTTCTGCTTCTTTTTTCTGTATATCTTTTGCCATATCCGGCATAGAGAATCACCTCCTTAAAAATTTATGCTGATTTGACAGCAATCTTTTTGGGTTTGTCGGCTTCTGCCCGGGGGAGTGTTATCTGCAAGACTCCCCTGCTGAAGGACGCCTCAACCTTATTGGCATCAATAGCAAAAGGGAGATCGACTGTTTTTGTGAATTCACCCTGCCAGCGCTCTCTTCTGTGGTAAGCCTCGCCTTCTTTCAGGGCTTCCGGCTGACGCGAACCCCGCAGTGTGAGAGAATTGCCTATTACAGAGATATCGATAGAATTCGGGGCAACGCCCGGTATCTCCGCAGTAACTATCGCATCGTTGCCTGATACCCATATGTTGACTGCCGGGAATTCAACAGCCGACGGTGACGTTCCTCTTGCAACAGCACGGCTCATGCGTTCGAACTCACGCCACGGATCAAAAATCCTTCCAAACCTTTCAAAATCCGACCACAACATAGTGGTTCACCTCCTTAGAGAAACATGGTGTTTTGTAACGACATGCACAACCTGTTTTTCGAATTAGCACTCTAATGTCGAGAGTGCTAATTACTATATTTATAACAAATTATCAGAAAATGTCAAGTGGGGATTAGCGTAAAATGATTTTTATTGGGAAAAGGTGCTCTCTCTTTCAGGTAGGCATGGTTTAGGGATGTGTACGTCGTCTCACCGGTCTTCTTCAGATGCTGAACAACATCCTTGTACCGACCAGAATGAGGAGTCCGGCAAATACTTTTTTCAGCTTTGATACGGGCAGGCTATGGGCCAAACGCACACCTAATGGCGCGGTCAGTATGCTGGCGCATACAATCCCCGCAAGCGCGGGGAGATAGATATATCCGAAAGAATACTGAGGCAGGGAAGAAATGCCTGCCCCGTTGAGGAGGTAACCGATACTGCCTGCGACTGCAATAGGAAAGCCGATGGCTGCAGACGTTCCTATCGCCTCGTGTATGGAAAGGTTACACCACATCATGAATGGAACCGAGAGCGTTCCCCCTCCGATTCCAACCAAACTCGAGACTACGCCGATGATACTGCCAACACTGAACATTCCTGCCTGTCCGGGAAACTCTCGTGAGGTTTTCGGCTTCCTATCCATGAGCATCTGAATGGCCACGTAGTAGAGGAAACCTGCAAAGAACCCCTTCAGGAAATTTGTCGAAAGACGGGAGGCGACATATGTGCCAAGGAAAGTGCCTGTCAGAATCCCGGCTGTAATCCTCCGGACGATTGTCCAATTGACCGCGCCCCTCTTGTGATGTGCCCGGAAACTGGAGACGGAAGTGAAGATGATGCTGGCCATGGATGTTCCCAGCGCAATATGCATGATGTGTTCGTGGGGAATATTCTGGCTGCCGAGCACGAAGACGAGCATCGGAACAATGACGAGTCCTCCGCCGATGCCGAGCAAGCCTGCCAATACCCCCGCAACAACGCCGACCCCCAGATATGTCAGGATGACGGGCAACATATGGTAGCTTATCACTTCGACCGATCAATATGCTAACCCGGATTGACCCAAATAATGCAGACATTGTTCTCTGTGAAGGCATGACCTTCCTTCTGCCTTTTCGAGAGTAAATTAGAAAAAATACACAATGTTGTAATATAATACGCATAACTATTTCACACTATTCACGGAGGGAATGATGGTAAAAGTCTACTATGATAAAGACGCTGACAAGAAGATCCTGAAAAACAGGAAAGTAGCAGTAATAGGATACGGAAGCCAGGGGCATGCCCATGCGAATAATCTGAAGGAGAGCGGAGTCGATGTGATCATCGGCGTAAGAAAAGGCGGCCCGGGCTGGGAAAAAGCTGAGAAGGCCGGATTCAGGGTATACACAGCGGGAGAGGCCGCAAAGAAGGCTGACGTGATCATGATGCTTGTTCCCGATGAATATATGGCCGATATATACAAGGCCGAGATTGCACCGAATATCAAAAAGGGAGCTTACCTCGGATTTGCTCATGGATTCAATATCCATTTCGGCCAGATTGTGCCACCGGCAAGTGTAAATGTCTTCATGACAGCGCCGAAAGGTCCCGGACATCTTGTCCGGTCAGAATATACAAAGGGGAGCGGAGTCCCCTGTCTTATCGCTATTTATCAAGACCCGTCACAAGATACAAAGAAAGTCGCCCTTGCTTATGCCTCGGCCATCGGCGGAGGACGTGCAGGCGTTATAGAAACGACCTTCAGGGAAGAAACTGAAACAGACCTGTTCGGAGAGCAGGTTGTACTCTGCGGAGGACTTACTGCACTCATATCGGCAGGGTATGAGACGCTCGTCGAAGCCGGATACTCACCGGAAATGGCTTATTTTGAATGCCTCCACGAGGTCAAATTGATTGTCGACCTCATCTACGAAGGCGGCATTTCGAACATGCGGTACTCAATAAGCAATACCGCACAATACGGAGACCTCACACGGGGTCCGAGGATTATACCCTCTGAAACAAAACAGGAGATGAAGAAGATCCTCGGAGAAATACAGTCCGGACAGTTTGCTAAAGAATGGATCCTCGAATGCCGTGCAAACAAACCGGTATTTAATGCACTTACACGCCAGGGAGAAGGACATCCCATAGAGGAGGTCGGAGCAAAACTCCGGGCAATGATGCCCTGGCTCAAGAAAGGCAAACTCGTAGATAAGTCAAAGGCGTGATGAAGCTTGCGCCGGAAGGGTATCCGTTTATCCTCGGATCCCTTTTCTTTACGGTCATATTAGCTCTTATTCTCCTTTGGATCTGGAGATCAGGGACGCATCATTCTGCTTTCTTTCTTCTGGTATGCATCTCAGCCGCTTCGTTTCTGATCACGCTTTTCATGCCCTATTTCTTCAGGGACCCGGAAAGGGTGACGCCGCTGGGAGAAGGGTTGTTTGTCGCTCCTGCTGACGGAAAAGTTATCCTTATAAAGGATAACTACGAGCAGGATTACCTCAGATCCGAGGTAAAACAGATAAGCATCTTCATGTCCCCCCTTGATGTTCATGTAAACCGGGCGCCAAGTGAAGGGAAGGTAGTTGCTGTCCGGCACATGCCGGGGAAATTCATGGCTGCATATAAAGATGACGCATCGCTAAAGAATGAACATATCGATATGGTTCTCGAAACAAATTACGGTAAAATACTAGTAAGACAAGTGGCAGGGTTTATCGCAAGAAGGGCTGTCTGCAGAGTGAAGGCCGGTGATACACTAAGACGCGGTGAGCGCTATGGCATGATAAAATTCAGTTCACGGCTCGACGCGTATCTGCCGAAAGACATAAATGTCAGTGTAGAACTCGGTGATAAAGTTAAGGCGGGAGAGACAGTGATTGCAGTTAACAATAATCAATAAACAATTCTCAATGAAAAACAGACAATATGCTCATTAAGAAACAATAAGAAACCCTGGAGGAGAATTATCATGGCAGACGAACCGAGAGGCGCAATTTTACAAAGAGATAAACAGACGTATGCCATAGTGCCGAGAATTCCCATGGGGGTGTTGACTCCGGAAATCCTTGAAGCCCTTGCAAAGGTCTCACGGAAGTATAACGTCCGTATCATTAAGATCACGTCGGGACAACGGATTGCTCTTGTTGGATTACAGCCGGGAGATGTAGAAAAGGCATGGGATGATCTTGCAATGGAAATCGGACCTGCGGAGGGCCTCTGTGTGCATTACGTTCAGGCGTGCCCAGGCACAGTAACCTGCAAGTTTGGACAGGGGAATTCTCTCGGCCTTGCCGCAAAAATCGAACAGGGCTATGTCGGCAAGCAGGATGTTATTCCGGCCAAGACAAAGATAGGCGTCTCAGGGTGTAAATTATGCTGCGCTGAAAGTTTCCTGAGGGACGTCGGTGCCATAGCAGAACCGGGTGGATGGAAAATTCT
>WSSedA1B3DRAFT_1000352_pt1 | contig 13395 bp, 15 predicted proteins | sample WetSurSiteA1Bulk_FD_9468 | JGI IMG/M metagenome (IMG submission 9468)
TTCCGACGCAGAAGCAAAACTCTATGAAACCATCAATACCGTTCTCTCGCGGGGGGGCAAGGTCATCATCCCTGCCTTCTCTGTCGGGCGTTCCCAGGAAGTTATGCTTGCCTTGGAAGAAGGCATGCGTCTTGATAAAATCCCGAAAGTAAAGATCTACCTTGACGGTATGATCCGTGAGGCAACAGCGATCCACACTACGTATCCTGAATACCTGAACACCGAACTCCGCAACCTGATCTTCCGGGAAGGCATGAACCCGTTCCTCGCCGAGTGTTTCCAGCAGGTTGATAGCCAGGAGCTGCGCGAGAAAGTGATGGGCGGCGATCCCTGTGTCATTATTTCAACCAGTGGTATGCTGAATGGTGGACCGGTTATGGAATATCTCCTTAACCTTGCGCAGGACGAAAAGAATGCACTGGTATTTGTCGGTTACCAGGCAGACGGCACCTACGGGCGTCGTATCCAGAAAGGCTGGAGAGAGGTGCCGATGGGACGCAAAGGTACTATCACCATTAACCTCGAGATTGTGACCATCGATGGTTTCTCAGGCCATTCAGACCGGCGCCAGCTGATGAACTACATCGGGCAGATCCAGCCGCGCCCGGAAAAAGTCTTCTGTGTTCACGGGGATGAGAACAACACCATCGATCTTGCAAGTTCCATATACAAGCGGTATCATATCGAGACGCATTCGCCCATGAACCTCGAAACCTATCGTATGATCTGAAGGTTTCCATGAGGACCCGCCTCACCCTCTTTTTTGGAGTTTTTGCCGTCATGGCACTTTCAAATGCTATTGTTCCTGTTCTTCCATCATACGCTGCAACATCTGCAATTCAGGGTGCAATTTATTCTGCATATTTCTTAGGAGCGTTTATAAGTACACTCCCAGGAGGTATCCTGTCCGACAGGTATGGCCGAGTTCCTGTCCTTCGTATCGGTCTTATAATTACTTTTACCAGCGGGCTTTTACTATCGGTGCTTGTTTCTCCGCTTCCGGTAATTATGATCCGCATACTCGAAGGTGTGGGCGCAGGATTCTTTGTGGCTGCTGCGATGTCGTATGTCAATTCTCTTGCTGACCATGAAAAAATGAGCGGCTACTTCATGGCATCACTGAATGCCGGGCTGGTCATCGGGCTGATCCTTGCCGGGTGGCTCGCGACAAACCTTTACAACCCCGCTGCCGGTATACTGTTGTTTACCGGACTTTGCCTGATTCCATCCATTGCAAGTATTTTTATTCATGATGCATATCCCGTTGCCAGTACAAAAAACCTTAAGCCGGTTCTTGATCTCGTTAAGGATTACCGGTGGTTGTGGTACTCATCAGCAGTACTTATAGGGATTACCGGTGTGGTTACATCGCTATATCCAAAATATTCCGGCTATACTTCAGATAGTGTCGGATACTGGATTTCTTTCATGAGTATTGCGACCATTGCCGGGGTCCTGGTTGCATCGCATCTCTCATTACCTCCGGTGCCAACGATCCGCTGGTCGGCCCTGTTGATGTTGATCGCAGTATTCATTACGTATTTCTCTCCGTATGGGTTTGTGATGATTGGAGTATTTGCCGGCATTGTAATGATATCACAGATGGCGTTTCTTGCGCANGCCAGGGATCACCAGGGAGTCGCCATGGGATTATTCTCAACCTTTTCTTACCTGGGAATGGCGGCACTTCCCTTTATCGCCGGGATAGTTGCCGACACAACCGGATTTTTCTCTGCATTTTGTCTAACTGCCCTTTTTGCATTAACGGTCTTTCTTACGATTGGAAAGTGTGACTGCATACTTAAGACATTCCAACAGGCTCCCGGTTAAAAAAAACAATAGATTCATCTGCGATAAAAGGAAATTTCGTCATGATAGTATGAAATCAAAAATCATATTTCTGGTCCTTCTTCTTGCCTTCCTGCTAATCCCTGTTGTTCATGCTGAGGATTCTCTTGAATGGTACACAAAAGGACAGTACGCTGTAACATTAGGGAACTACGCTGATGCCGTTGTGTATTTCAACAACGCAATCGCTCTCGATAAAAATTTTGCTCCTGCATTTTCAGGTAAGGCCGTTGCTCTCAACGGTCTTGGAAATTATGCTGATGCCCTCACCGCAGCAGATGCTGCGATAGCAATCAAATCATCCGACCCGGATTCCCTGAATGCACGGGCATACGCTTTATTCAACCTTGGACGGTATGCTGAATCAGTAACTGCCTATGATAAACTTTTCACAGTCGAGAATAACCGCATTGGTGCCTATTGCAACCAGGGATATGCATACATGAAACTGAACAAATCCGATCTTGCAATCATCTCGTATGATAAATGTACCGCCCTGGACCCGACAAATGTTGACGGGTGGAACCAGAAAGGTCTGGTACTTATGTCCCTTGGCAGGTACCAGGACGCCCTTTTGGCGTATGATAAGGCAACCGGTATCACGGTAAAGAATGCCGAAATCTGGAACAATAAGGGGCTGGCATATGCCGCATTGGGAAAATATGGGGATGCACTCCAGTCCTTTAACAAGGCACTAGGATTACAACCGGATTTTGCAGATGCACTGAAGAACAAGAACAGCGTGATGGGAAAACAGGAAGGGGTCCTCTATTCCGGGACGGTGACACCAAGAGTTACCATAAGCAGTATCGCGACCTTAGTTACGACCGTACCCACGCATGTTCCGACAACCCAGGCAACCAGTATGGTCACTACCCAGGTGCCGGTATCTGAAACCACAAATCCGGTTGCAACAAAAACAACCTATTCCCCGGTATCACCAATCACCGCACTTGCCGCGGCAGGTATTTCCGCCGGGATTATGATCATGATTAAGCGGGCAGGAAAATAATCAATATCCATTTTTTACTGTTTTTATGAATTATCTTTGGCGTATGCATTCATTATGCCGAGGTAAACCAGTGAGGCCTTATTCAGGCTGTCAATCGTAACGCGTTCGTTCACCGCATGGAGAGTTGAAACCTCTCCCGGACCGTATTCAATCACGTTAAACCCGCAACGACGGAGGTGACGGGCATCACTTGCTGCCCACTGGACGATAGGGAATACCGTTCCTCCCTGCACCCGTTCAATTTCGTTGCAGGTTATCTTAACAATCTCACAGGAAGGATCCGTTATGGAGGGGTCATGGATTTCCTGCGAGATAATAGTCCCATACCGCATGTGAGATTTGATCCCGTCGATGAGCCCGGTTATAGAACATCCCCATGGTACACGAAGTTCAAGGTCAAGATCACAGTGCTGTGCCACGATATTTGATTTCTCTCCACCACTAATAACCCCGGGATTATACATCAGTTTTTTAAGAACATTGCTAACGTTATGAATACGGAATTCTCCTTCAAGAACTTTTGAAGAGCGGGCAATGATCTCTTTGATCTGGTCATCAACGGGATACTCTTTCTCATGAAGACCCTTCACATATTCGAGCACTAACATCGCTTCCATGATGGCACTTACGCCAACTGCAGGGAACAATGAACCATGCGCAGGAGTTCCCAGAAATTTCATCTCAAGCCGGCAGAGCCCTTTTTGCCCGATACTGGGGTGACGTGCAGGAGACGGTTCTGCAATCAGACAGTCCATAGGTTTGAGCAATTTTTTTACCAGGAGGTGGCGCATACCGTTCTCACCACCGGTCTCTTCATCGCAGACGAACGCAAGGATAGCAGGCAGTTCCCTTCCCTGTTTAACCATCATCTCACAGGCGCAAAGAAGCGATGCAACCCCACCCTTCATGTCTGTCGCACCCCGCCCCCACACATAACCTTCGTGCACGCTACCGGAGAAGGGAGGATGGGTCCATCCCTCATCTAGTGCAGGCACGACATCAACATGTCCACAGAATAAAAGGCGGTTCCCCAATCCTTTGGTTACAAGATTGCATTGTCCCGAATCAGTCCCCGTAATCTCAGACTTTATTCCCAGGCTATCAAGAAATGTTTGGATATAATCGATAACTTCGGCTGTACGTCCGGGAGGGTTTTCACTCCTGATCGCAACGAGTTCCGAACATATCCTGCTGACATCCATAGACGGCACACCGTTTGTTATTTAGGCTGAGCGATATATGTTTTGAACAGCGTCGAGAGTGAGGCGTCTTCGTACAGGCTCTTTAAGAATTCGGTTTCAAAGAATTCGTCGATAATTATATAAAAAAACTCTGTCGGGATCAGGTTTCTGCTGTCCGGGTCAAGAACAATCCGAAAACTGCGGTAACTTGCCGGATCTTCAGTATCATAGATCATCTGCCAGAGTGATGGCAAGGCGGCAAACTTTTGTGGGTGAGTCGCTTTTAACCAGTTGATGAATCCTTTGAATTTTGCACGGTCTCCTGTATTCTCCTCATCAATCCGCCAGCGAAGGTATTCGCCGCTCATGATATTTTTCGGGGACAGGATATTGAAGGCGTAGATTCCTGCAGTATAGTCGATATGGGCAAGGGAGTCAATCAGGTAAAAATACAGGACTTTATTAAACTGGCCGGGGTCCTGGAGGATCAGGGTTTTTTCGTACAGGTAAGATAGAACCGGCAGGAACTCATTTTCATCCATATAACCTCTATTCGTGCCGGAGTTGTAAATAATTGCCGCAGGATTCAAATATCAATCAGACTTGTGGTCTCTTATTCATCACCCAACCAGGTTCACGTCTCTTACCTTTATTTATAGAATGGCTCTCGCAGAGAAACTGCTTTTTCGAACAATGCTTCAAGTTCTTCGTCTTTCTTCCCCCGTACGTCAATATGGTTGTCCATGCGCAGGAGACAGGGTTTTAGTTTCCCGTCTGAAGTTACCCGAAGGCGGTTGCAGAATGCACAGAACTCGGTATTATGGAGCGGACGGACAACTTCGACTTCAGCACCATCAAGACAGTATTTTTTCCGGTGGTGCATCCTTCTCGTTATAATCTGTTTTGAACGGGAGGCCAGCATCTCTTCAACCACATTTAATTCTCCATGATAGTTGCAATCGTTAAAATGCATCAGTTCAATCAGCTGGAGAATCAGGTTGCGGTTACCTCTCACAAAAGCGAGGAAGTCTTCGATTTCGTTATCATTGATACCGTCGAGAACCACCATGTTCAGTTTAACTGGTGTAAGCCCCACGTCAAGTGCTGCAGATATTCCTTCCAGGACGTCAGAAAGCTTGTCAACCCCAGTGATCTTTTTGTAGGTTTCCGGGTTTAGGCTATCAATGCTGACATTCACCCTCTTGAGACCAGAGGTCTTGAGATCTCGGGCAAGGTCTGCAAGGAGCGTCCCGTTTGTCGTTAGCGAAGACTCCATGCCGGCAGGTACTGATTGTACAATTGTTACCAGATCGGGCCGGAGAAGTGGTTCACCACCGGTAAATTTCACACTTCGGATCTCAAATTTTGCTGCAACGCGTAGGATCTCAGCAATATCTTCTGCTGGTAACGGGTCTTTTGGAGATTTTTCCCCTTCTTTGTGGCAGTAAATGCAGGAAAGGTTACATTTCGGGGTAAGACTAACCCGGATATTACTCACCGGACGGTTATACGAATCCTTGAGGATCACGATTGTTTCAGCCCACGAAATTCTTAGCAACTATATAGAGCTCGGTACTTCCTTTGCGGGTCGACCTCGTAATACAGGTTTTTACGGAATAGTAATGTTGTTTGGTCATGGCATAGAGTTTTGGAAAATCCGTTCCCTGGAATGATTTTACTACAAAATTACCGCCGGTTTTAGTAACTTTGCAGGCAAATTCCAGCGCCTGTTCATTCAGTTCAATGATGCGTGCCTGATCATAGCTCTTATGGCCGGAGAGTTTAGGCGAGGCATCACAGACCACCACATTTACAACACCAAGCATAGAGAGCACTTTTTTCTGCACTTCAGGATCATTGAGGTCTCCTTCTATTGTCTCAACGCCATCAAGGTGAGCAATCTGATTGAGATCGATGCCAACAACTTTTGCCTTGGTGAGCGAACGCTCCACCTGGAGCCAGCTTCCAGGCGCAGCTCCAAGATCGACGATATTATCATCGGGACGGATAATGGCAAATTTATGCTGGATCTCGAGGAGTTTGTACGCTGCACGTGAGCGGTATCCCTCATGTTTTGCCCGTAAATGAACCTTATCATATCCCCATTGTGAACCCATAGCGCTGATCATTCCCTATAAGTAAGTTTCAAAGAAAAATCTCATAATTTTCTCATATCTATTTGATAGTATTGCGTATAAGCGATTGTATTAAGGATGCAAGAGAGAATAATCACTTTCAATTAACTGCTCCCGCCAGCTCATAATTTCATTACCCTGTACCCCGTTTGGAGGAGTGAGGTTTTTTTAAAACTGTTTTAATTGCCGGGAATCAGATCAACGTAGTCCTGAAGAATCGAGATACCCTTTTACAGGCGCATTATAAAATATCTCCGTCATACAGCATTTCCCCGGTATCCCCATTCACGACGACCATTACACCATTTTGTAAACGTTTCATCGGGATTTCAATCCGGTCAATCATTGGTATTTTTCCAATGATTGCCCCGGTCGCGATAATCGGTTCTGCTTCAGTATTGATGATCGCCACCGGTGCATGCCCGTTCCGGCTTAACCCATAGAGAACATACGAACCAACGGTCGACCCTTTACCGTATGGGAATGCAAAGACTTTGCCTGCAATACTTACACCCTCGAGCGGGTGACCTTTTTCTACAATGATTCCCGATGCCGGATCGACACCCGAAAGAAACGATACAGGAGCCGGGCTGATAAGCAGCGGACCTTTTCCAATACCTTTTGCTATTCCTCTTCCCCTGATCTGCACTATCACACCTAATAAATGTTTGAAGATTACAGATATAAGATTGATATGGAAGAAACTTCCGTCAATAACACTGCACCTTCATCTGAGCTCAAATACCAGATCCAGTTAAACGAGCTGGAAGCAAGCCTGCTCGACATGAAGGTAAAAGTTGACGAACTCATAAAAGAGAATTCCCAGCTGAAGCGGGAGAACAACCAGCTCAAGCGCATGCCGCTCTTTGTCGCCGTTATCGTTGATATCCTGGACAATGGTGAGATTTATCTTCGCCAACAGGGAAACAACCAGGAATATCTTACCACGGCAACAGACGAACTCCGCCCTCTGTTAAAACCGGGGGCCAAGGTTGCTGTCAATAATGCACTCTCGATTGTAAAAGTAATCGGGAATATCTATGATTCACGTATCCGCATTATGGAACTTGAGGTGTCCCCGGATATTAGCTACGCCCAGATTGGCGGTCTTTCTGAAGTGATTAAAGAGGTTCGCGAAGCGGTGGAGTACCCGCTGACGAAACCAGAAATATTCAGGCGTATCGGAGTAGAACCACCAAAAGGTATCCTGCTCTACGGGCCACCAGGCACCGGTAAAACCCTGATTGCAAAAGCAGTAGCACATGAAGCAAACGCCACCTTCATTCGCATGTCAGGCAGTGAACTAGTCCACAAGTTTATCGGGGAGGGTGCAGGACTTGTACGCGAGCTCTTCATGCTGGCCCGGGAACGGGCACCGGCAATTGTGTTCATTGATGAGATCGATGCCGTGGGGAGTACGCGGACCAATGACGGCACATCAGGGAGCGCCGAAGTGCAGCGGACACTCATGCAGCTCCTCGCTGAAATGGACGGGTTTGACAACCGCGGTGATGTACGCATCATGGCTGCTACCAACCGGCCGGATATGCTTGATCCGGCACTCCTGCGACCCGGGCGGTTTGACAGGGTGATCGAGATCCCCCTGCCGGATAAAGAGGCACGACTCCAGATCCTGAAGATCCACTCACGTAAAATGCACCTTGCCAGCATTGATTTTGATGAGATTGTTGGAATGACAGAGGAGGCTACGGGAGCTGAACTGGAAGCTATATGCCGTGAAGCAGGCATGATGGCCGTCAGGAGGGAAGCGACCTTCGTTGAAATGGTAGACTTTACCGATGCGGTCCACAAGGTAAAAAACGAGATCGTGACCGATAACCGCATGTATACCTGATCTGAGAAGTTTTGCAAGAAATCCACCCCCATTTTATAGGAGACCCGGATGAATATCCTTTTAATTCAGCGGGAGGGAATAGATCTCCACCATACCTTTTTTTTATCCGAGACCAGCCGCCTTGCCCTGCGGTTTTATCACCCGAAGAAAAAATCCTGTGGGATTTCAGTTTCCTGTGCCTCCCTTGCAAGCGGCCTGTCCCTGGTATCGGAACTGCGCTGGTATATCCGACGCTATGTGAGGGACGTGCTCTTTGAAGTCTCACCTGGCATATTCTGCACCCATTCTCTTGCACAGGAGGTGTATTATGAGCGTGCAGCAGTTCTTGAACCAGACTGGCCGTTCAGAAAGCTCTATGGTTTCAGAGATGGGAAACTGACCAGCACGGTCATCATGTCCCCCGGTTCCTGCCTGGAAGATTATCACCAGGAGTACATTGGGATCGATCAGACGATCGAGTGCTGGTGCACGGAAGAACAGATGGCAGAAGGAGAGCCGGAGCCATTAGAGGATGTGAGCGGGAAGCCAGAAGAGGAATAAAAAGGTGAAATGGATGCGGGATAATATTCCATCGATCGACGCTAGCCAGAGGACAGAACAAGCATCATAGTCAGTATTTTCCCCCAGATAGATGAACAATTTCTATTTTTTTATTTTTGGTGTCGGAATATCATAGAAATGGAGATTGACCACCAAATTTCTCACTCGTACTCGTGCTTTTCACTAGTAAAACAAGGATTAATACCTTAACACAACAAAAATTGAGTTGATGTCCGGGACAAAACTCGCCGGCGGTTCTACACAGGATGAGATCATGGCAGTCTCCCTATCCAAGCTGGGACTCCGCAGCACAGATACCGTTCTCGAGATTGGGTCTGGAACCGGAAAAGTCTCGATTGCCATTGCACAACAAGTGAAAAATTTAATATCGCTTGATAAAAGACCCGAAGCAATCAGGACTGCACAGGAAGCTGCACAAAATTCCGGAATTCACAACATAGAGTTTTTTTGCACAGATGCTGTTGATTTTCTCACGATTGACAGGGTCTTTGACTGCGCATTTGTTGGCGGCACACAACAACTCAATCGGATCCTGCCGGTCCTTGCAAAAAAAGTTACAAGAACCATCGTGGTAAATGCTGTTCTCCTCAGCACACTTTCAGAAGGTGTTGCAACCATGAAGGATCTGGGGATTTTTCATGAAGTTGTCCAGGTACAGGTTTCCCGGTCGCACGAGATCGCAGGAAGTATCATGTTCAAACCGATTGATCCTGTCTATATTATTGTGGGGAAGGCGAACCTATGCTGATCGGTCTTGGACTTGGTCCGGGAAATCCCGAACTGCTCACCTTAAGGGCAGTTCGTCTGCTCAAAGAAGCTGACGTTGTATTTGTTCCGGGAAGAATTGCGCAGGATCTCGTTGCCCCGTACCGTAATGCCGTTGTGCTTGATTTCCCGATGACTGATGACGAAGTGCGGATCCGCAAAAGTCTAAAAGAGAATGCAGATAAAATTGCACCTGTCGCACAGGACGGGCTTGCGGTTTTTGGTATCCTTGGTGATCCGAATTTTTTCTCTACATTCTCACGATTATGCAATATTATTGCCGAAAAGTATCCGGCAATAGAATACCGTACAGAGCCGGGAATCAGCTCGATAACAGCGTTTGCAGCCGCTGCAGGGATTTCCCTGAATGGCGGATTTATGGTATCTGACGGGCAGGTACCTTCCTCAAGGATTCTTCTTAAAGTGCGTAACCCGAAAAAAAAGGCTGAAGAACTGCGAAAGGAAGGTTACCATGAATTTGTACTGGTGGAGCGGATGTTCTTTCCGGATATGAAGATATATCACACGAACGATCTCCCCGAGAAAAGCGATTACCTGAGCGTGATGTATGCGAGGCGCTGATATGGCAGCAAAGGTCTGGTTTGTCGGGGCAGGTCCCGGAAGCCCGGATCTGATCACCGTAAAGGGTATGTCGCTCCTGAAACAGGCTGATGTTCTTATCTATGCCGGGTCGCTTGTCAACCCGGAACTTGTCGCCCTGTCAGGAGCCACAACAAAACTGGACAGCTGGGGGATGCAACTAATAGAACTGGTCACATCAATGGAGATCCCGGCCAAATCGGGAAAAACCGTTGTCCGCCTTCATTCCGGTGACCCCTCCCTCTACGGTGCAATAGTCGAACAGATCGAAGAACTGGAAAAACGCGGGGTATTTGTTGAGATCATTCCCGGTGTATCATCGCTCTTTGCTGCTGCTGCTGCCCTTGGCACTCAGCTTACCCTTCGCGGTGTGTCAGAATCCTTAATTGTTACCCGCCCGGCAGGAAAAACACTAGCTCACGACCAGATCAAAGAACTCTCATCCCTAAATACGACGATGGTTATTTTTCTTGGAACAGAAAAACTTGAAGAGATCACAAAAAAACTTGCCTGCCCGCTGGATACCCCAGCGGCAGTTGTGTATCATGCTTCGTGGCCTGACCAGAAAATTGTACGGGGAACGGTAGGAGATATTGCACAAATGGCAAAGGAACAAGGAATCGAACATACGGCTCTTTTGATCGTGGGGCGTGTGGTGCAACCCGAAAAGAAGGGCTATACGAGGTCATATCTCTATACATGACTGATACCGTAGTCATCGCACTTTTCCGGTTTTTGGATAAAGCAAAAACAATCGCACAATTCCTTGGAGGTGAGGTCCGGGAATACAGACCTGACATTTTTTCTGAGATATTCCCTCACTCGAAACGCATCGTTGTTATCATGTCAATGGGAATTGTTGTGAGGAGTATTGCCCCGCTTCTTAAGGATAAATGGAATGACCCGGCAGTTATTGTTGTCAGTCCCGATCTTGCGTACGCAATCCCGCTCATCGGAGGTCATCACGGTGCAAATGAACTGGCAAAAGAGTTGTCAGTTCTCGGAATCCGGCCGGTAATTACGACAGCAACAGAATCAGCCGGCAGGGATTCTGTGGAAGGTGTCGGTGAACGGTGCGGGTGCGATATTGTTAACCGGGAATCGACCCGGCAGGTAAATGCCGCCATGCTGGATATCGATGTGCCGGTGTTTTCCGTAAATGGTCCCGGAATGGTAATCGCAGGTCCGGATGTTTCAATCCTTTTAAAGAAAGGCGAGTATACCGTTGGGATCGGGTGCAGAAAAGGAGTGAAAAAAGAAGAAGTGCTGGAAGCAATCAGGATTGCTCTTGCAGAAACGGGTGTAGTAAAAGACGATGTCCTGGTCTATGCCACCACCCAGAAAAAGTTAAACGAGATAGGACTTACAGAAGCAGTCTCTTCGCTTTCTGGCAATTTAATATTCCTTGACGATGAAACAATAAACGCACAGACGGGGTTGACATCATCCCGTGCAACGAAGATCGGCCTGCTGGGGGTTGCTGAACCCTGTGCACTCGCCGTTGCAAAGAAAAAACACCTTATTATGGCAAAGAAAGTCTATGGAGGGGTTACGGTTGCCATCGCACACTGAAATGAAAAAAGGCAGTCTTGCCATTGTCGGGATTGGACCCGGGCGCAGGGAATACATGACCCCCCGGGCGCTGAAAGCAATTGCCGGTGCCAACTATGTGATAGGCAATGCTTCCTATCTTGATCCTCTCGAACCGCTTCTGTCGGGAAAAACCGTGATCCGGAGTTCCATGGGAAAAGAGGTTGAACGGGCACAGGAGGCGATTAAACTTGCCCGTTCCCATGCAGTTGCCATTGTTTCAGGAGGTGATGCCGGCGTGTATGGTATGGCCGGCATTGTCCTGGAAGTGCTTGAGCATTCCGGCGCTGATATCGAAGTTGAGGTAATCCCGGGAGTCACAGCTGCAAATGCTGCAGCATCACGCGTGGGATCTCCATTGTCTGGAGATTTTGCGGTAATCAGTTTGTCGGATCTTTTAACCCCGTTTGAAGTGATAGAACAACGCCTTGACGCAATGTTTTCAGTTGGCATTCCGGTAGTGCTTTATAATCCGAAGAGCAAGGGAAGACCGTATAATTTTTTGCATGCCATTGAGTATGCCCGGAGGTATCTTGGCCCGGAAACGCCACTGGCTGTTGTCCGTAACGCGTTACGCGACGATGAAGAAGTGATTATAACGACACTCGCCGGTGTGGAAAACATACAGGACAAGGTGGATATGCATACAACCGTCATCATTGGCGGAAAGGAAAGCAGGTTATGGAGGATGGGTGAAGATGTCAAAGGAATCATTACGCCACGGGGATACCAGCGCAAATACATATATTGATCCCGGTGCCGAGACCAAGGAAGCCTACGAGATCTCGAAAAAATCCCGCACGCTTGCACGCACGATCGTCGGCAACGTCAATGACGAAGATCGTATCAGGCAGCGGTGCTCTGTCGCTGTAGGCGATTTTGGCATGGCAGACCTGTTGCGGTTCTGCAATGATCCGGTTCCTGCTGCTCTCACGTCTCTCAAACAAGAATCACCGATTATCACCGACATTCGTATGGTACAGGTAGGTATCCAGAAAAAAGGGCATCAAAGCGATATTATCTGTGCACTGGATTTCGGTGCAGGTATCGCACGGGAACGAGGGATTACGAGGAGCTCTGCGGGTTTTATCGCGCTAGAGGCAAAAATTCCCGGATCGATCGTTGTGATCGGCAATGCTCCATCTGCTCTCCTGTCCCTGTGCACAATGATACAAGAAGGGGTCTGCCCGGCGGTCGTCATTGGGGCACCGGTGGGTTTTGTCAATGCTGCAGAATCAAAAGAACTTCTCCGCACAATAAAAGTTCCTTCAATATCAACTGTAGGAACACGGGGAGGCACACCTGTTGCTGTAGCGGCAATGAATGAGTGCATAACGATATTTATCGAAGGCAAAAAAGAATGAGAGATCCTGTCACCGGTTTTGATTATCCTCAGGAATGGGTAAGGAAGTGCAAATCCCCTGAATTACTCTCACTGGCAGAGGAAGGGTTTGCCGTCCTCACGGCGTCTGGAACCATTCTCCGGCGAGGATACACCACCGGAACGACAGCAGCTGCTGCCTGTAAAGCCGCAATTCTTTCCCTTAGTGGTATTATTGCTTCAGTTCCTGTCCATCTTCCCTGTGGTCTCACAGCAGATGTACCGGTATCCGGGGTTTCCGGACGTGCGTCCTGTAAAAAATTTGCCGGGGATTACCCCAATGACATGACGGCAGGTATTGAATTTATTGCAATAGCACGTCCCCAGCCTGAAGGAATAACATTTATTTCCGGCATCGGCATCGGCCATTTTTCACGCGATACACCGAGGTTCAAAAAAGGAGAGCCTGCCATCACTCCAGTCCCGCTTGCATGTATCCTCCTCTCAATACAGGAAGCCCTTGATCA
>WSSedA1B3DRAFT_1000353_pt1 | contig 13382 bp, 14 predicted proteins | sample WetSurSiteA1Bulk_FD_9468 | JGI IMG/M metagenome (IMG submission 9468)
GTTATTCCAAGTCCATGACGATGTTGCTTTATTCCGTTTGCCTTTTGATGTTTCAGCGCAATGGTAATTTGAACGCTATTTTTAATTAACAATACCCTTTTTTTATGTCGAACTCAGGTTAATTAAAACCATAGATATAGACTTTTAGCCGACAATTCAGCGCAACACATTAATCAATTTGATTTTAAAACTATTACAAAACTGTTTTTCAGTAGCAACACTATAGCCAGAAGTAAAAATCAGGTAATATGTTGGCACATCCACACCCTCTGCTTATTGCCAAGCTGTGCGATTGATGTGTATCAAACTAAAATGTTTTATTTAGAGGAATGTAAAATGGAAGAAGATAATAATTTAACCGCTCCATCCGCCTCAGATTCAGAAGGTGCGTTTTTTAGCTCCTTAAAAAGAAATAACCGCCAAATACGCGATGACAGAGCCACTGCCATTGCCGAAGACACCGAGTTAGTCTATAAACGCAAAATTGAAGATTTAGAACTGTGTATTAAAAAAATGAAAAGAGAGCAGGATAATATGCTTGACCTGTCCCCCACTAATGCGCAAAGTTTAATTCTTGCCAGTGATTTTAATTCCACTGATTATGTAGAAAAAGATATTGAATTAGGTATTAAAATCCGTAATACCGAAATCACGCTGGAAATAGCCAGAAAAAGGTACCAATACTTATTCGGAGGATTGTGATATGGGTATGGGTGATTACTCTCTTGATGACAGAGCAACCAGATCGAAAAAAATGGGTTATACCACTAAACCAGCCAGCGAAATATTCTCCCATTCGCTGAGTAATAGCATGAATCCAAATGGTATTATGCTAAGAGAATCCAGAGATTCTGACGAACATCCTAATACTGTCTCTATTATATTAGCACTCGATGTAACAGGCTCGATGGGTTCTATACCCCACTTCTTAGTGAAAGAAGGCTTGCCGCATATTATGGGCAATATCATTCAACGCGGTATTAAAGACCCCCAATTATTATTCCTAGCCGTCGGCGATCATGAATGTGATAACAGCCCCTTGCAAGTTGGGCAATTTGAATCCAGTGATGAATTATTGGATAAATGGCTAACCGATGTTTATCTCGAAGGGGGTGGCGGCGGTAATGCAGGCGAAAGTTATTTACTCGCATGGTATTTTGCAGGTCTTCATACCGTTATTGATAGTTTTGAAAAAAGACAACAAAAAGGTTTTCTATTTACCATCGGTGATGAACCGACATTAAAGGAAATACCCGCTGACGCGCTTAAAAATATAATGGGTAATGGGCAGTATAAAAACTACCATGCCAGTGAATTATTAGATAAAGCCCGTGAGCGTTATCATGTTTATCATCTACACGTTAAAGAAACCTCTTCGGGTAGCCAACAATCCGTTATGGATGGCTGGAAGCAACTCATGGGCGATAATCTTATTCTGGTCGATAGACATAACGAAATCGCAAAAATAATCCCTGAGATCGTTTCTAAAGTAGCCGTATCAGCACGTCCTGTCGTGCAGGCGGATATTCAAGAAACACGCATTATTTTATAAATATAAATGGCAAATAAAGCAGTTATTGGCTTAGGTTATGGGGATGAAGGTAAGGGATTATTTACCGATTATCTTTGTTCCCAATCTATCAGTCCGTTAGTGATTCGTTTTTCAGGCGGACAACAAGCAGGACATACCGTGGTGAGTAATAATATTCGCCACGTTTTTTCCAATTTTGGTGCAGGTAGCTTACAAGGTGCGCCAAGTTATTTTTCCAAATTCTGCACCATAGACCCAATTGGTATCGTTAATGAATTATCCGTATTATTAGAAAAAGGTATTAAACCCTTATTATTCATTGATGCTAAATGCCCTGTTACTACGCCTTATGATGTGCGTTACAATCAAAACAATAATAAACACGGCAGTTGTGGAGTCGGTGTTGGCGCAACCATTAATCGAGAAGAGCATTATTATTCACTGACCTTTGCCGATTTGTTTTATCCGTGGGTATTGGAAACCAAACTCAGCTTAATAAAAGACTTTTATGCAGAGTATGTGGATATAGATATAAGTAATTTTTTAGACTGCTGTGAAATTATCGCGCATTCTATTCATATTGAAAAAACCGATGGTATTCCAAAAAATAATTACAACCATATTTTTGAAGGTTCACAAGGTTTACTGCTCGATAAAAACTATGGCTTTTTTCCTCATGTTACCCGTGCTAATACAGGTACACAAAATATATTACCTTTATTAGGGCATGAAAACTTATCAGTTTATTTAATCACTAGAGCCTATCAAACTCGACACGGTGATGGTCCTTTATCTAATGAATTAATACCGCATAATATCAGTAAAAATCCCCACGAAACTAATATCACTAATCCTTATCAAGGCACGTTAAGAATCGCACTACTCGATGTGTCATTATTGGAATACGCCATTAATAAAGATGAGTATATACGCACTGCAACTAATAAATACCTAGTTATTACTTGCCTAGATCATATTCAAAATGAATACCGCTTTACTTATCAAAATGCCATTGTTTATTGTAAAAATGAAGCAGAGTTTATTAGTAAAATTGCCAGTATTTTAAATATTAATAATATCTACATCAGCGCGTCAGAAGACTCTAAACATATTCGTTCGTTTTCAAGCTAAGTGTTTAACAAACCCATTCAAAATTCACTCAATATGATTGCTTTTAAAAAATGGTCGGGGCTGTCTAAGCTGTTGAACTCTGCTAGTGGCGAATCGTCCATAGACAGTGAAACGCGATGGCTAAGACTAGCACAACAAGGCGACCGTTTGGCGTTTCAGAAGTTGCTTGAACTTCATTACGACATGATTTATCAAATAGCTTACCGTTTTACGGGGCATAGCGAAGATGCGGAAGATATAACCCAAGATGTGTGTGTGGGTCTGGCAAGTAAACTTCATGCTTATCGTGGCGAAGCGAAGTTTAAAACGTGGCTATATACGATTATTGTTCATGCCTGCCTTGATGGGCATCGTAAACGCGATCGTCAACAGGCACAACTAGCCAATTATGTGGAATTTTCAGCCCATGATCGTGCTGTAAATCATGACAACGCCCAACAAGTCGCTTGGCTGTATCGAGAACTGGCAAGACTCAACGAACCTTTCAAAGAAACTGCGTTTTTAGTGTTAGCTGAAGATTTAAGCCATGCGGAAGTTGGAAAAATTCTGGGCTGTTCAGAATCAACGATTTCTTGGCGTATGCACGAAATTCGTCACAAACTTAAAGCACTAATGGAGAGCGATCATGAAGGATGAATTGGACGACATCAAGCAACTATTGCGGCACACTCCCGCACTTAAAACTGACCCAGCCGCAAAAAAAGCCGCTATTTCTCTAGCTTTGCGCCAATTTGATAAAAATAATTTAAACGTTTCCCAAGGAAAGCCCAAGCCCGTACGTCTAAAAAGCACAACCACTTTTAGGAGTACAGCAATGAAAACATATCAATTAGCGATTATCGGCACTTTTTGTGCATTGTTTGTCGTGTGGGCAATTGTGCCTATGCAGCCCTCACTCAGTCGCTGGCAAGCATTTCAAGTCGTAACAGACAGTGCAAAACAACGTAGTGATACGCCACTGTTAAGTGCTGAAAAAAAAGCAGACCCAGCTACGCAAGAACCAGCTAAAGATGTGGGGGCTACGAGCGCGTTGGCAAAAACTGAACATAGAATCGAGGAAGTTGTTGCCAACTTGTCAGACAAAGAACAAGCGGATTATAAAACCCCTACTGCTACACCAGTGAGTCCAGTCATGCCCTTAGAATCAGGTGCTGGTCAGGTTGCTGTCACGCAAAGCAGCAACACTGATTATGAAAGTGATGTTAGTACAAAGCATCAGCGGTCGATAGCCTTTTCTAGGTCTATTGCTCCAATAGAAGCAGTAAAACCTGCAAAAAGCGAGGCTGTTAATCAACCTGTTGCAACGGATGACGCGCAAATAACGCAATACCACGATCAAGGGCGCGATAAGTTTAAAGACATAACCATCAATCCGTTAAAACTGGCTAAAGATGAACCTGTCTCTACGTTTTCCATCGATGTTGATACCGCATCCTACAGCTTTATGCGCAGCTCGCTAAACCAAAACGTGCTGCCACAAAAAAACGCCGTCCGCGTGGAAGAATTAATCAATTATTTCCCCTACGATTACAGCGTACCTAGCAACAAAGAAGAGCCATTTAAAGCCAATGTCTCAGTGTTTCCTACGCCTTGGAATAAAGACACCAAGCTCATGCACATCGGTATCAAAGGCTATGAACTAGACGCTAAAACAAAGCCACGCGCCAATTTGGTATTTCTAATTGATACCTCTGGCTCTATGAATGAACCGAATAAATTGCCGCTGGTTCAAAACTCATTAAAAATGCTGTTAGATACTTTGCACGAAGAAGACAGCGTGGCGATAGTGACTTACGCAGGCAATGCAGGTGTTGCTTTGCAACCCACCAAAGTCAAAGATAAAAGCAAAATCAGTGCAGTGATAGATAATCTGGGCGCGGCAGGTTCAACCGCAGGTGCAGAAGGCATACGCCAAGCCTATCAACTGGCTGAGCAGAATTTAAATACCAAAGGCATTAACCGCGTGATACTGGCAACTGACGGTGATTTTAATGTCGGCATTACCGACCCTAACGAACTGAAAAGTTTTGTCGAACACAAACGTGCCACAGGTGTGACATTATCAGTGCTAGGTTTTGGTAGAGGCAATTACAACGATGAACTCATGCAAACCTTAGCGCAAAACGGCAACGGTAATGCTGCTTATATCGACAACCTTAATGAAGCGCGTAAATTCTTGGTAGAAGAAGCGAGTTCTACATTATTCACCATTGCCAAAGATGTCAAAATTCAGGTTGAGTTCAATCCTGCGCAAGTGGCTGAATATCGTTTGATAGGTTATGAAACTCGGTTATTAAACAAAGAAGATTTTAATAATGATAAAGTCGATGCAGGCGATATAGGTTCAGGTCATACCGTTACCGCACTGTATGAAATCACCCCTGTTGCCAGTAAAGCCCAGTTAGTTGATGAATTACGTTATCCAAAAGCCAACACTAAACCAGAAGAAAAAGACAGCAAAAGCAAGGAACTGGCGTTTGTTAAAATTCGTTATAAATTGCCAGATGGGGACACCAGTAAATTAATTACCACGCCTGTGAGTGCTGAACAAGCCTACAAAACCGTCGATGAAACACCCGTAGAATCACGTTTTGCCACTGCTGTTGCGGCATTTGGACAGTTATTGCGTGTTGATCCTTATCTGAAAGATTTTAATTACGACAAGGTGATGAGCTTGGCAGAAGGCGCGAAAGGTGCGGATAAATTCGGCTATCGGGCTGAATTTATTAATCTGGTACGGCTTGCTAAAAACGCGCCAGCATTGCCGCCGTTGAAGTAGTGAGTTAAACCTCAAGTTAGTAGGGTACGCATTGCGTACCCTACTCGTCTGCAAATTTAATGGAAAACTGACGGATATTATTCCAACCCTTCCATAATCTCGTCACTAATATCCGCATTGGAATACACGTTCTGCACGTCATCCAAATCTTCCAAACGGTCGATTAAACGTAACATTTTTTCCGCATCATCCGAGTCCAACTCTGCCATCGTAGCAGCCTGCATGGTGACTTCGGCATTGTCAGGTTCAAAACCTGCGGCAATCAGCGCGTCTTTGACAGTTAAATAATTTTCTGGTGTGGTAATAACATCAACCGCACCATCATCGTAATTAGTAACATCTTCTGCACCCGCTTCTAAGGCGGCTTCCATCAGCGCATCTTCATCAATAGAAGGCGCGTAACTGAGAATACCCAATTTACTAAACATATACGCCACAGAACCGTCTGTGCCTAGGTTGCCACCTGATTTAGAAAACGCATGGCGGACTTCACCAACAGTACGGTTACGGTTATCAGTTAAACAATCAACGATAACGGCAGTGCCACCAGGTCCATAGCCTTCATAACGAATGGTTTCATAATTTACACCTTCTAATGTACCTGAGGCTTTTTTGATGGCGTTGTCGATGGTATCGCGGCGCATATTTACACCTAAGGCTTTGTCGATTGCCGTGCGTAACGATGGATTACTACCTGCATCAGGACCACTGGTTCTTACCGCAACAGTGATTTCGCGTAGCATTTTGGTAAAAATTTTGCCTCGTTTAGCATCCTGCCCCGCTTTACGGTGTTTGATATTAGCCCATTTACTATGTCCAGCCATTGTGTCTCTCTACTGATTAAAAATTTAAGTCTATTAAAAAACCTCCGAGGTTTTTAAAACCTTGGAAGTTACAACTCGTTCCCACGCGCTGCGTGGGAATGCCGTTTGGACGCGCCGCGTCCGCCATTAAATTAAATGTGCCAACACCGCCGTTAAGCTGGCATCAGCCACAAAAACATCCGCTTGTTCGCGGACAATTGCTCTATCCACTACACCACCAAAACCAATCACAAACGCGCCCGCTTGTTTAGCTTCCATGTCGGTTTTACCATCGCCAATCACGGCAATGCTACGCTGTCCTTTAATCTGGGCGACGATTTCAGCCTTGCCGCCATTGCGTGCCAATGGCGAATCCTGCTGATAATTTTTATAACTGCCATCGTCATTAAAATAAATATCCACCGCATGAACGCGGCTGTCTGGAATACCTAAAAAAGCCGCCAACGGTAAAATCGCCTGCCGCAAACCGCCGCTGATAATATGCAGTTCTTTACCTTGTGCTTGCAAAGTATCAAACACGGTTTTAACACCGTCAACGATTTCAGCAATGTATAAATCGGCAATGTCATTAAGATGGGTTAAGGTCGGTTGTATCAACGACAAGCGTTTTTCATACACCGCTTCTAACGGCACCGTGCCATTCATGGCTAGATTAGTTAATTCGGCAAGTTGTTCGCCTAAACCGACTTGTCTAGCCAGTTCGTCTATGCCTTCAATTTTGCTTAAAGTGCTGTCGCAGTCAAAGCAGATAATGTCAAAATTCATGGGATTAAACTTCTGTTTGTGTGAATGAGGGGGTTAAAACTTATGGTCGATTTTTGCTTCTTTCATAAATAGCATTGGCGGTGTGGCGTGATTTGCACTCATGCGGAACAGTGACTGGTTTGCACCCCGCTTTACCCCAGTATTCATGCGAACCTTTGGCTGACCTTAACAACATCCAGCCGTGTTGTGACAGGATTTCTTTCACCAATTTTTCGTAGCCGTTCATGCAATAACGATATGGTCACGATAGATTAAATCGGCATTGACATGAACAATCGGCTTATCCGTCAACTGGGTTAAATTCACCACCGCTTCTTGCACTTCTAAAGTCAAGGCTTGAAAAGTATCAGCTTCGAGTACCAGTCCTGTAATATCTTTGCTGGTGGCAACATAAACCCGCGCTTCTTCATCAAAAATAACATCAATTCGCACAGTCAAGCTAAAGCCAAGAGAGCCGAATAGTTTTGCTAACGGGTAGTTTATTGGATAGTTCATTGTCGCGCCTTTAGTGTTTCGTTGCTGAAAGTTACTCAGTTCTGTAGGGCGGAACCCGATAGGGTTTCCGCCATTTATCAATCATGCGTCAGAACCCTCAAGCGGTTCTGACTTACGAGTTACCAGTTCCTCAAGCCAATCTGTACACGTTTTAAGTTCTTCTTCAGAAAACCAAAGAATACCGATGTCCAAATGTTTGAGTAAATCTTTTATTTCTTCATCTGGTTCATTGGGAATTAAGATTGCAAGATGATGTGGAGTTTTGCCTTTTAAGCTAAACCAGTAATGAAATACTTGTCCAATAGCCATTCTGATATGTGCCGCTTCTGAGGAACTTTTAACTTCTATAAGAAGGTCATTTTTCTTGTCATAATTTTTAACCAATACGTCAAACATGACATCCCCACGACCTTCAAGCAAAGTGTATTTGGTCAAGTAAGATTTAAGTTTGTTTGTCAATTGGTTATGCACACGTTTACTTATAAGCGTCCTTGCGGTTTGAAGAATTTCTAAGTCAGTCTCATCTTTTAAAGGCAGCTCTCTTTCGCCTGTTGTTGGTTGTTCTTCCAAAAGTTTTTTCGTTGGATTATTGCCCGCTACATCAATAAAATCGGCATATTTACCAATTTCATCAAGGTCAGCCGCATCCTTTATTCCTCTCGTTCCATTCGTTCCATCATATAATTCAATTAGACGTGAATACTGTTTATCAAGCGGATGATTGTCTATTCTTAAGTGTCTTAATAATTCCCTGACATTGTCATTTCCATTAATGATAGGGAATCTAATTCGAAAGTCTAAGGCAAAGAAAACAGGAGTAAGAAGATTTTCTGCTGGCAGTAGTTTATCTCCGTTAGGGTTTAGAATAGAAGGTAACTCCATGATTTCTGTTATTAGAGATAACCCATCTTCATCACTAAACAATTCGTATGCTTGCCTGAATAAAAGAAGAAGTGTTTCAAAGTTTTGTTGAATCCAATCAAGAGAACTTCCTCTATACGCATTGTAAAAGTTTACAAAGCCAGTGTGAGAAATAATTAATTCACTAACATTGTTATCATCCTCCAATATTTCCGATATTTCTTCTGCTACTTGTTGTATCGAGTCATTGGGAAAATCCCGTTCAAATATCAAACCAAGTGCTGGGATTTTTGTACTTCTAATATACGGTGCATTTTCAATATCACAGTTGTTCGTAATCCATGTCAGCTTACATAAACCGAAAAGTTGCTCAGGTGAAACGACTCTTTGTGGTTGAAAAATGTAAGCCGCTGCTTTTCTTACAAGCCGATTTGTACGACGTTTGCGTTCTGCCGAATATTCTGACATTAGATTATGACCTCTCTGGTAAAGTTTTGCATCGTTCCAACGCTCTGGCGTTGGAATGCCTCAGTTGACGCTCCAGCGTCTTCTTGCATAAATTAGACAACGCTGATGAATTCCCGCGCTGGAGCGCGGGAACTATATGTAAGTGTGTTTGTTGGAGGTTTTTCTAATTTTGTTGGCTTAGCTTATCACTAACTCAACTTACGCATTTAATCGCGTTATAACTCAACATCGTGATAAACGTTTTGTACATCGTCCAAATCGTTTAATAAATCAATGAACTTTTCAAACAACGCCACATCATCGCCGCTCAGTGTGGTTGTGCTTCTGGGTAGGAATTGAATTTCATCGACTTCAAAATCAATGTCGCCTAAGCTGTCTAATAAGGCTTGTTTGGCTTTAGCGTAATCCGCGTGTGGCATAAAGATAGTGATTTTGCCATCATCGTTTTCAATATCCGTTATATCCACATCCGCCGATAGTAAGATGTCAAATATGGCATCTTCATCATGATGGGGAAATGCCAAAATAGCGGAGTGGTCAAATAGGTGACTGACCGCGCCTTGTGTACCGATTTTACATTTTGTTTTGGTAAAACATTGGCGCACATCACCAAAGGTACGATTAGGGTTATCGGTTAAACATTCCACTATCACGATGCAGTTACCTGGACCATAACCTTCATAACGTGCTACGGCGAAGTTTTCACCCGCCCCCCCTTTGGCTTTTTCAAGTGCTTTTTCAATGACATGGCTAGGGACTTGATCTTTTTTAGCGCGTTCAATCAGTCCGCGCAAGGCTAAATTTCCCGCAGGGTCATTACCCCCTGATTTAGCGCAGACATAAATTTCACGACCATATTTGCTGTAAACTTTGGCTTTTGCGTCAGACGTTTTAGCCATAGATACTTTGCGATTTTGATAGGCTCTACCCATTTTGTTGTTGCCTCAATGACAGTAATAAAACGGTAGATTTTACAGATAAGTTTTAGGATTAGAAAAGGATTAACTGGACGGGTTATTCAATCTCGTCAGTTAGAACTGCTTGCAGGTTCTGACGCATGATCTTAAAAATGGCAGAAACCCTATCGGGTTTTGCCCTACGATAATACGCCACATCGTACCTTGCCACTCAATCGCGTATAATGCGCCACAGTTTAGCAGTTTAGCAGTTTTGCTATTGTCCTGTTATTCTGATGTCATGCAGTTGCAATAGTGGCGGCTTAAGTCACACATAATTTAACAAAAATCAAAGGTACTCTATGTTTAACATTTTAACTTATAACAATATTTCTTCAGTTGGTCTGGATCGCTTTCCTAGCGATCAGTACACTGTTTCAGCAGACGTTGCACAGCCTGATGCAATTATGTTGCGTTCTTTTAAACTGCATGATGTGGCGATTCCAGACTCGGTTAAAGCCGTGGGTCGTGCGGGTGCGGGTGTGAATAATATTCCTGTTGCTGAATACACCAAACGCGGTATTCCAGTTTTTAATGCACCTGGTGCAAATTCCAACGCGGTAGCAGAATTGGCGATTGCAGGTATGTTGTTGGCTTCTCGCCATCTTCCTGCGGCGTTGAGTTTTGTTGATACGCTGGAAGGTGATGCCGAAAGCATGAATATCGAAGTCGAAAAGAAGAAAAAGGATTTTGCGGGTTTTGAAATTGCTGGTAAAACGTTGGGTGTTTTGGGCTTGGGCGCAATCGGCGTGAAAGTGGTCAACTCGGCGAGTGCTTTGGGTTTAAATACCATTGGTTTTGATCCATTTATCTCGTTGCAAAATGCGTGGAAACTTAATTCTTTAACCGTTCCTGCGGCGAATATGGACGATGTAATTTCTCAATCAGATTTTATTAGCTTACATATTCCACTCAATGAAAAAACTAAAAATTTATTCAGCAAAGAACACATAAGCCGTATTAAAAAAGGCGCGACCTTGCTGAATTTTTCGCGTGCGGGTGTGGTGGATGAAGCGGCTATTTTGGAAGCCTTAGATGCGGGTGATTTACACGCTTATGTCTGCGATTTCCCAGCACCTGCTTTGATTAAACACCCAAATGTGATTGCATTACCGCACCTTGGTGCGTCTACGGAAGAAGCGGAAGATAATTGCGCGGCAATGATTGCTGACCAATTACGCGACTTTTTAGAGCAAGGTATTATTCGTAATGCGGTCAATTTCCCAGAAGTAGTCATTCCACTGACAGAAGACTGTGTGCGTATCGGTATCACCAATCAAAACGTCCCAGGTGTCGTCGGTCATGTCTCGTCTGTGTTAGGTGATGCAGGTATCAACATTGTGGATTTAACCAATAAATCACACGGTGATTCTGCTTACACACTGCTGGATGTAACTGGCGATGTATCACCTGAAATAGTGGATAAATTACGCGCTGTTGATGGTGTGTTGTCTGTGCGCATTATTTAATTGCGTCATCGCGAGAGTCTAAAGATTATCGTTATTGCGGCAAGGATGCCGCAATCCAGTTGCCATGGATGGCATTAGCGTGAACACTTCCATGTGTTCTGGATTCCAACAATCCCTGTTGGAATGACGGTGTTCTTTTCGCATTCCCGACTCATTACCCCTCGTTTAAACCCAACTGTAAGCTTCCCATGCAACGAAAACTTGCTTTCATTGTCGTATTGTTGATTATAACTATCGCGCTGAATAGTTGTCATTCTGGTAATACATCTACACCTGAAACAACATTTTCTACGATTACAGGACAAAAAATTGTTTTAACCGACTTACGCGGCAAACCTGTCATCGTGACCTTCTGGGCAACTAACTGTGCGAGTTGTATTAAGGAAATTCCGCAGTTGATTGAACTGTATCAACGCTATCACAGTAAAGGTTTAGAAATCATCGCCGTTGCTATGTCTTACGACCCACCGAATCATGTATTGGAAACGAGCAAAGCGTTACAACTGCCCTACCCTGTCGCATTGGATATGCAGTCAGAAAACGCCCACGCCTTTGGTGATGTGTCGCTAACACCAACGACGTTTTTAATTGCACCCGATGGTACTATCGCGTTACAAAAAACTGGCTTACTGGATATAAACGAAGTCAAAACGCAACTTTCAACTTTTATCAAGGAATAACTATGTGGTTAAAAGCCTTACACTTAATATTTATGGTGACATGGTTCGCAGGTCTGTTTTATCTACCGCGCTTATACGTTTATCACGCCATGAGTAGCGATGAAATCAGCAATGAACGTTTTAAAATCATGGAACGTAAATTATTTTACGGCATTATGACACCTGGCATGGTGGTCACATTTGTATTCGGCATTTGGATGTTATTGGATTATGCGTGGGGATTATATGGTTCTAGCGGTTGGCTACACACCAAACTGTTTTTATTAGCCTTAATGCTGGTCTATCACTATTTTTGCTGGCTATGGCTGGAGGATTTTAAACATGACCGCAATCAACGTAGCCACGTTTTTTACCGCTGGATGAATGAAGTCCCCGTATTATTTTTAGTGGGCATTATTATTTTAGCCGTGGTAAAGCCGTTTTAAGATTTTACAAAAAAACAGCGTAGATGCCATTTTAATTTCCTTTATGTCAGATGTCAGCACAAAATACTTGCCACACTGGTGTGGAGAACGCGCAAAAACTAGCTTAAGAAGCTAGTAGCAACACATTGAATGTGATTGTTAAGAGACAAATAGATTGCTATAAGTGTGAAGTGGTGTGATTTGGCTTTACTTGCTGTGATGATTTTTAAAATCAACTAGTTATGGGTTTAAATGCTGTTTAAGCATCACTTATAGCTGACAGATAGTTTTGGTATTTTTTAGAAGTAGACAGATAGTTTGCTACGTTTACGGACGTAAAAAAGGGCGTATCTGATCGGGCAAGTTGTCGATTTGTAATAGCGCATCCGAGATTTTTTTAATTCTACCACGACATTGGGCGAAAAGCTGTTATGCCGCTCGGAAGCCTCTATAGCTAATGCACTATAAATTGAGGTAATAGCGATAAATTATAATTATAATGGTAGCTGTCGCACATGACCTATCCAGCATCATTTTGAAAAAAAGTACTCTCTGTAAAAGCAAAGAGAAAAGTTAACGATAGCAGAGGTTGCCGAGCGGTTCGATGTAGGAAAGGCAAGCGTGTCGCGCTGGATAAAAACGTCCTTACCCAAGCTCACTCGACATAAGCCCGCCGTAAAAATCGACAGGGAAGCCTTAGCTAAGGATATAGCCGAGAATCCCGAAGTTACCTACCTGTATGAACGAGCAGAACGTTTTGCAGTGAGTGTGTTGGGAATCAGTGCGGCAATCAAGCGATTAGGATTCAGTCGTAAAAAAAAGCCCGCAACATCTCAAAGCGGACGCTCAAGTAAGAGCAGAATTTGAATCACGCATAAAGGACTATACAAGCCAAGGTCAATCTATTATTTATATGTAGAAGTTACGCATTGACGATCGGCTGAAGTTGAGGGTTAAGTGTTTCTTTCCCTTGGATAAAGCCCTTGATAAAAAAAGCAATCACCTCGTTGAACAAGTTT
>WSSedA1B3DRAFT_1000355_pt1 | contig 13375 bp, 18 predicted proteins | sample WetSurSiteA1Bulk_FD_9468 | JGI IMG/M metagenome (IMG submission 9468)
TTAATCTGGTGACGTTGTATAAGGTACTCGGCGGGGGTGCTATGTAATGCATCGATCCAGGCTTAGTGGTTATCAGATAATCCTGCAACTTTCAGGAATTAAGGTTCGTTGATTTTCCCTTCTTTCATAGTGACCATGAAATCGGCAAGTCTTTCTGCCTGGGCCATATCGTGTGTTGTGACGACAACTACCCTTTCCTCTCTTTTTATCCTGATAATTATGTCCTCTATGATCTTCGTGTTTTTCTGATCAATAGAAGCTGTTGGTTCATCAAGAAAAAGTATCTCAGGATCAATAACCAGCGCCCTCGCAATGCCGAGCCTTTGTGTCTCTCCACTGGAGAGAGTAATCGCCTTCTGATACTTTTTATGGGTAAGCTCGACGAAATCCAATGCCTTATCAACTTTCTTTTTTATCCCGTCAGACTTATACCCCCTTATTTTCAGTCCATAGGCTACATTCTTAAAAACAGATGTATTGAAAACGCCGATTTTCGGAAGCAGGAGGGTAATTCTTCTCCTCATTGCAATATCATTCATCAATGATTTTCCATCCGATAGGAAGTTGAGTTCTCCTGAGTCAGGTTCTTCAAGGAGTGCACATATCCTGAGGAAGGTCGATTTGCCGCTGCCATTCGGACCGGTCAAAACATAAACTCCGCTTTTATTGAACGAATATGAAGCGTTCCTTAAAACACGATCGCCGTGATAGCTTTTCGAAATATTTGAGGCCCTTAACTGAAGGTTCATCTGATTGTTTCTGCCATTCCCTTTCTCTGAATAAGGTGCAAAGCGATATTGATAATGAGAGAGATAATCAGCAGGATTACTCCCAGCGCAAGCGCAAGTTCAAAATTTCCCTTGTCTGTCTCAAGCGCTATTGTGGTTGTCATCACCCTCGTATAACCTGCAATGTTTCCACCCACGATCAGTATTGCGCCGACCTCAGCCATAACTCTGCCAAATCCGGCAATAATACATGATAAAATCCCGTATCTTGCCTCTTTTATTATGGCAACAGCTTTCTGATATGGAGTTGCACCGAGGGTAATTGCTGCCTGTCCGATTATCGGGTCAACAGAAACAATTGCCGAATGACAAAGAGATGCTACTATAGGCAATGCAAGAATTGTCTGAGCAGCAACCATTGCAGATGGCGTATATAACAAACCCATAAAGCCAAGAGGTCCGCTCCTTGAAAGTAAAAGGTAGGCGAAAAGACCTACTACAACAGGAGGCAGTCCCATAAAAGTATTCAGAAGGGTGATTATGAATCCTCTCCCGGAAAATTTCTTCAGGCCTATAACAGCACCTGCCGGAACGCCTATGATGGATGATACAATGAGAGCTGTCCCTGAAACTTTCAGGGATAACAATATTATACCCAGAAGTTCCTGATCGAGATTGTAGATAAGGGAAAATGCCTTTAAAAAACCTTCTATCATTGAATCCATTTCAGAAAAACTTTACCGTCATTCATGCAGGTTGGAAATCCTTTACCCCCCTCTTTCCACCTTAATTTAAGGGGGATGAAAGGGGGTTATCAGTCGGGCTGAAATGACAGGAATTGTTATTTTGCATTCGGAATAAACAGCTGATTGCCATTTTTGTCTTTAAAAGAACCAATAGCCTGCTGCCCTTCCTTTGAGATAAGCCAGTTCACAAATTCCATAGCTTCTTTGTATTTCACGTGTTTATGTTTTTCCGGATTAACAGCCATTACTCCATACTGATTGAATAATACAGGATCACCTTCAAGCACGATCACCATATCAAGTTTATCTTTGTCCTTTGTGGCAAGCCACGTGCCTCTATCAGTTAGTGTATAAGCTCTCTTTTCATTGGCGATCCGCTGGGTCTTTTCCATCCCTTGGCCTACCTCAAGATACCACTTCTGTCCTTTCGGTTCTATTCCTGCCTTTTTCCATATGGATAATTCCTTTGTATGAGTTCCTGAGTTGTCCCCCCTTGAAACAAATGAGGATGAACCGGCAATTTTCTTGAATGCTTCATCGGTTGATTTTATATCTTTAATTTTCGCCGGATCGTTGTCAGGTCCGATAATCACGAAATCGTTATACATTACTTCGTGGCGGTTTACAAAGAAACCTTCTTCAACAGCCTTTAATTCCTGCTCCTTTGCGTGCACAAGAGCTACATCTGCGTCTCCTCTTTTCCCCATCTCAATTGCTGCACCGGTACCGCGAGCAACAACTTTGACCTTTATACCTGTCTTCTTCTCGAATATGGGTAAAATATACCCGAACAATCCTGAATTCTCCGTACTTGTCGTAGATGCACAGATTATCTCTTTCTCCGCTGCTAAAGCTGCTGCATTGAGAATCATCAGAGCCAGAGCCAGAACAAAGAATAATTTTAAGAATCTCATTTTATACCCTCCATTTTTTCCTTTAACAGTTAATGTTATTTTTTCTTGTTCATCACTGACGGAACCGCATCCGGATAAAAAAGATTGACACCGTGTTTTTTATAATTTCCGATTAAATGCTGCCCCTCAGGTGATGTGACAAAGGCGATAAAATCCATTGCCTCTCTGTATTTGGCTTTTGGGAATTTGTCGGGATTTAGAGCGATAACACTGTAATTATTTCTCAATATGGGATCGCCTCTGAACAGGATCTTCAGATCAATCCTGGGTTCATATTTAAGGAATGTACCCATATCAGTTAGTGTATATGCCGCTTTTTGTCTGGCCATCAGTAATGTATCTGCCATATTGGCGCCTGCCTCGAAGTACCATCCCTTTCCTTTCGGGTTAATGCCGGCATCATCCCAGATATCCAATTCCCTGATATTCGTGCCGGAATCATCACCCCTCGATACAAAAGCAGATCCTTTCTCTGCAATTTCTTCAAAGGCATCTATGGCAGTCTTTAATTTTTTTATCCCTGCAGGGTCTTTCGCAGGACCTGCGATTACAAAATCATTGTGCATTACCGCCCTTCTGTTCAAGCCATATCCCTCTCCCACAAATTTTTCCTCACGGAAAGGGTCATGCACAAACAACATGTCAGCTTCGCCTTTTTTGGCAATCCGTAAGGCCTTGCCTGTACCTACAGCAATAACTTCAACTGTAATGCCGTATTTTGTTGATTTCTCATAAGCAGGAATGAGNATCTCAAAAAGTCCTGAATTATGAGTGCTTGTTGTTGAGGCAATTATTAATTTTGTCTTTTCTTTTGCCATAATATCACCCCCTGAGTATTTGTATAAATGATAATTGTCTCATTACACTACAATCAAATTAATTATAGTCATCCAAAAAATGAAATAAATTCATACTATGCATTGACAAGCTTTTTGAGCAACCTTAAAATGAATGAAAACAAATGGACAAACTTCTATTCTTATGAGATTGCAATAAATGGAAGATAACAGGCTTAAAGCATTCTGTCTTGTTGTTGAGATGAAGAGTTTTTCAAAAGCAGGCGAAGCAATCTTTGTAACACAATCTGCCATGAGCCATCTCATAAAACACCTTGAAGATGAAATGGGAGTGAAGCTTATCAACAGATCAGGCAAAAAAGTAATGCCAACTCCTGCCGGATGGCTCTTCTATAGCCAGTCCAAAAAGATACTCGAAGCTTATAAAGAATTAGGAAATGATATCAATAAACTCATTAAGGAGATTAAGGGGCCTCTTAACCTGGGTGCAAGTACAACTGTTGCTAGGTATTTGTTGCCTCAAGTCCTGTATGATTTTTCGAAAAGATACCCGGAAGTACAAATAAATCTCGTTGTATCAAATACAGAGGCGATCATTAATGAACTGCAACAGGGAAATATTGATTTGGGAATTGTTGAAGGGAATATAAAGAATAAAGGGATTGCTTTGGAGGAAATTGCCGATGACGAGATATTTCTGATTGCCTCTGACGTGAATCCTCTGGCAAAGAAAAAGAATATTCATGCCGTGGACATCCTGTCACAGCCGTTTATCATGCCGCAATCCGGATCAGGGTTAAGGGAATTCATAGAGGATTTTTTTCAGGCCACAAGGATAGAACCAAAAGACATTAAGATATCCATGACCCTCGGTGATTCTGAGCTGATCGTTCAAATGGTCCAGTCAGGCCTCGGNATTTCGTTCGTTTCAAAGTGGACTGTTTTCAGACCAATCAAGGAAGGAACGATAAAAGTTTTAAGGCTACCAGGGNAAAGCCTTTATAGAAAATTTTATATAGCCAGCGCCGATAAAGAACCTTCAACAATGGTTGTAAAAACTTTCCATAAATTTATCAAAGAGTACCGATTTTTTATCCCCTTTTAGAATGGCAAGAACTGATAATTAGAGACTTCAGATAATACCCGTTTCGCTGAATCTTGCATTTGTAGATATATTCTGCTGTATGAGTCCTCTCATGTAACAAAAACATTTTAGTCTATGTCCCCCGAGTCTGATGAAAAATGAAAATAATTCACCACACTAATGAAAATAATGAATTTGGCTTGCCATATAACGCTACCTATTATTTGATTAGATACTAAGACTGTCATATATATGGTGACATGTATATAGCTTTACTTATAACCGTCTTAATAAAGGAGAGGGATAAGAACAGTGCAAGGGAAAACTTCTGCTTTCGACATAGAAGAGTATATTCAGCGTGTTAAGCCTTTTCACGGCCATGTGGCTCCGGATGTGGTCATTGCCGGAGTGGAACAAGACATCCTGCCACACAAGAAATCCGCGGACAAGGATGAAGACATAGAGGAGGAAAGAAGACTCTTCTATTGCGGACCCGCATGAGGGGTGGGTGTGGGCCCGGAGCTAACGCCCCCGGTCAACCTGCGGGAGCACCAATTTGAATTTGCGGGTAATGGGATCTACAGGAATGTCATCGACCACATCCACGCGAAACTGCACGTTGTTTAAGCCTTTCTGCTCAAGAATCTCGTGCAGGCGCGTTGTGGTTGCTGCGATAGCAGTGGTACGTTCTCTCTCATCCAGACCGGTATCCAGACAGATGGCAAAACTAAACGCCGTCTCGTCGATCAAGCGCATCTGAAAACGCCAAACACCCGGTATAAACATCTCGGCGATGATAATTGGACTAAAGAAATCGATTTCACCCTTAGAATTACGGAACTGCGGCACCAACTCGTTGCGACCGACGACAGGCTCGATCACGGGGTAATGTCCGTAAGGGCTTTTCAAATTGGTCAGACGCAGCGTATCGCTCATGCGGTAGCGAATCAGCGGCAGCGTAAGGTTGAATAGATTAGTGACCAAGATATGGTCGGCGGCGGGTTCGAAAATCAGATCGTCGTCAAAGAGGGTCATGCCGGGGTCACCTGTGCGGGCAACACCCATAACCATCGACTCCGTAGCAGCATACATGTTGATGCACGGGCAGCCAAAAACCGCTTCCAGCCAAGCTTGGTCGCCTACAGACAACGGCTCGGCACCGGATTGGAGCGCCTGGGGTTGAATCTTCAGCCGCCCGGACAATTGCGCTTCAGCCAAAATCTTTTGACCGGTGGCATAGCCACCGAGGACATGCGGCTGGAAAGTGTTAAGATTAGCCAGTGTCTCGGCGAGCGGGGCGTTGATCTCAAACGTCGCGACATCATAGAAATTGCTCTGACGCGCGCTGACCGCCATTGAAACGCCCGCGAAATGCCCCCCCGTAGCGCCAAAGTAGGCGTTTCGATGAAACAATAATCGGGGCGTCGCCCTTTCTAATTGAGCAAGTCCCCGCATCCATTCCAGCATTGAAAATACGAAATAACCGACCTCACCGGAAGACCCTGACGAATGCAGTACAACGAATTCGCCGAGATAATGCTCTTCGGGATCGCGCGAGTCTTGCAGAAAATCCGTAATACCAGCAGCAGTGATGCGACGGTCGGTGACAATGTCGTCGAAGTGGTCCTTAATCAAGCGCTTCGTAAGGACAGGGAAATCGGTTGGTAGGCACTTGTCCGCTTCTATCCCCCGAGTCCGCATGATCGATGCATAATACGGCGAATGCTGTTGCGCATGCCGGACAAGACCACGAAATCGCTGGAGGCGCTCAACCTCAAATTGAGGACGCGTGAGATGAGCGTTGCGACGCAGGTGCGCCACGGCATCCAGGTACGTTCTATATTCGGTCATCTTTTTCAAAAAAATACCTCTTTCCAGATGATTGATCGCCAGCAATAATTTACACTATTTTGGACACTTTGAAAAGCGCGTCTTAATGTGTGGCTTACTGAGCGGCTTAGATGAATGCTGTTTGTTTTCAGTCCTATAACGGGTTTATGTTTTCCGGGGAGTTAAACCTTGGAGAGTTCACTCTGTCGGAAACCCTGGTAAGCACCATCTCCTCTGATGGAAAGGGCCTGAGAAAATCTTTCAGAAGTTCAACATCCTCAATTTCGGGATCAAGCCAAATGTCCTCCTTATAGCGCGGGACTATCACCGGCATTCTGTCATGGATAGCCGAAATAATCTCGTTAGATTCAGTAGTAAGAATTGTACAGGTACATATCTTCTCTCCTTCAGGAGAAGTCCATACGTTATATAATCCTGCAAACCCGAAAAGATTGCCGGATTTCAGATGTATATAGACTGGGATCTTTCTTTTCTTGTCCTTCTGCCATTCATAAAATCCGTTTGCAATCACAAGACACCGATGCTTTCTGAATGCAGCCTTGAAAGACTGTTTCTCGGTGACAGTCTCTACCCTGGCATTAATCATTTTATAGCCAACAGAAAGGTCCTTTGCCCAGTTAGGTATAAATCCCCAATGGCATTTCACCAGCTGTTTGACGCCAAGGTTATTGATAATGATTATGTCCTGTGCAGGCGCAACGTTGTAGCTTGGCTCAGACTCAAAAGAAGGGCTCCCAACATTAAAATAGTCGGAGATTTCCCTTATGGAACTGCTTCTTACAAAACGCCCGCACATAGATTAAATGTAGCATAAAAAGAATCAGTTATCTTCATTGTATCTCCAGATTCCGTTATCAGGCTTGACAGTGAACGAACGTACACTATATACTGAAACCATGAAAATAGAGTTGAAAGAAGACAAACTGCGAAGCAGAATAAGGGCCATATCCAGCTTTTATTATCAGAAAGGAAGGATGCCCAGCTTTTCAGAAATTGCGAAACTGGTTGGATTCCGGTCGAAAAACGCAGTCTATAATCTTATCAACAAGCTTGAGAAACAGAAGGTACTTCAAAGGGACGCCAAGGGAAGGCTGATAGCCGGATCAATAGCTGCTCCGGTTAAAATGCTCGGCACCGTAGAAGCCGGGTTTCCCAGCCCTGCAGAAGAAGAACTGGCTGATAACCTGTCCCTTGACGATCTCCTGATACATAACAGGGAAGCCACCTTCCTTCTTAAAGTATCGGGAGACTCCATGTCTCATGCCGGTATCCTTCCCGGAGACATGGTGCTTGTTGACAAGGGAGAGGTACCGAAGAGTGGGGATATCGTTATTGCGGAGGTTGACGGAGAATGGACTATGAAGTATCTGCGGAAAAAGGGCGAAAACGTGATGCTCCTTCCGGCTAATCCCAAGTATCAGCCTATCAAACCAAAACGAGAGCTCAAGATTGCAGGGGTTGTAACTGCAGTAGTGAGAAAATACAAATAGCTTAGCCTGCTTTGAAAGCATTAATATGGACAATCAGCCTTTAACCATACATTCCTGGCCAAGGGCAATCCTCCATCTGGATGCCGACGCTTTTTTTGCTTCCTGTGAACAGGCAGTTCACCCTGAACTCATAGGGAAACCCGTAATAACAGGCAAGGAACGCGGTATCGTTGCAGCTGCCAGTTATGAGGCAAAGGCCAAGGGAGTAAAAAGAGGGATGAGACTCTTTGAGGTNAAGCAGGTCTGTCCTGATGCTGTTATCCTTCCATCGGATTATGAGACCTACAGCCTTTTTTCCCTTCGNATGTTTGAGATCCTCAGGCGNTTCTCACCCGATGTGGAAGAATACTCCATAGATGAGGCTTTTGTTGACCTGACAGGATTAAGGAGAAGTTATCACGGCCCTTATGGAATGATCGCTAAAAAGATGCAGGATACGGTTGAAACAGAATTAGGTCTAACCGTATCTGTTGGATTGAGCATTTCAAAAGTCCTTGCCAAAATAGGCTCAAAGCATAACAAGCCTCATGGGTTAACCATCATACCGGGAAGGGACATCCATATGTATCTGAAAGATCTGCTATTAGAGAAGGTCTGGGGTATTGGATCAAACACCANAGCCTTTCTCAATAAATTCGGGATAACAACAGCACTGGAGTTTGCAAGAAAAGAAGAAGGTTTTATAAAGAAATACCTCTCCAAGCCCTACCAGGAGGTATGGCATGAGCTGAATGGCCGGTCTTTTTATCCGGTTACAACCGAATCGAAGAGCAGCTATCAGTCTATCAGCAAGGCAAAGACATTTACTCCTCCCTCAAATGACAAGTCGTTTATATTTGCGCAGCTGTCCAAAAACCTGGAGAATGCCTGCATCAAGGCAAGACGTTATAAACTCGGAGCCACCAGACTCATCATATTTCTCAGGACGCAGGAATTCAGAAACACCGGCATCGAGATGAAACTAAACCGACCGAGTGCATATCCCGCTAATCTGTTTGGGCCATTGAGGGATGGTTTTGATCGTGTTTATCAAGCAAATAGTTTTTATCGTCAGACAGGCATTGTCCTTTCCGGCCTGGACTCAGAGACAAAGGTTCAGTATACACTCTTTGATGACCCTGCAAGGATAGAGAAGATGGCTAAGATTTATAATGCGGTTGATGAATTGTCAGAAAAGTTCGGGAAATACGCGGTCCACCATGCCTCAAGTCTGCCGACAAAGATACAGTCCCAGCATGAGGGAGAAAGAGGGAATGTGCCTGTAAGGGTAAACGATCTTTTCAAGGGAGAAAACAAAAGGCAACGGCTGGGATTGCCTTTACTGCATATAAAAGTCTGAGATGCTTTATCTAATAAAAAGAGCCATTTTAAGGACTCTACTTGATTGGACAACCTTTCTGCTCAGGCTCTTTTAACTTCTGCCTTTGCGTTTGCAGGATGACCAATTATCCTTATATGGCTCCAGTATAACTTGCGATCTCAGTTCCAGGATACCTTGAGCCCTTTCGTCTAAGTGGGTGCTTCGGTAGATGCCTTTAGGTTTCCTCCTTGCTGCNGGAGGCTTACTCACCGACATCTAACTCCTGCTTCCCTTACTAAGCTTGATCCTCAGGTTTAATCCTGTCCCGAGTATCGCAATTCCTTNTCTTAATTATAANTTTACTCTTTTTTAGAGATATATCAAGAGCTGATTAAATGATAAAAATANTGCCTGAAGTTAATCTAACTCGGATAACANTTGTTATTGATTAATATCCCTCACAATCATTAGTTTTGAAGGGTTTTTAAGGCTTATATTGAGAATCGGTCAAGGCTTTTCCCAATTGTATAAAATAATGCTCCCATGGTGAAGTATGCATTGCGCTGTACTTCCCCTGCAGATTTGGGTCTGTGGTGAGCCGTAGCCTCGTGAAGTTGATCAAGAATAACCCTGCAATCGGCTGGGGTTCGGTAAAATGGATTCTCGTAACTTATTGATTTTATTGGTAGGCGCGATGGGTATTGAACCCCTGACCTCTTCCGTGTCAAGGTGATTCTTTGAGCTATCAAGAATTTACCAATCTTTATAAACCATTATAAATTCATGTTGTAGAAGATATTAAGGGAAAAGGGTTTTATATCCTTTTCCCTTCTTTTTTGACTGTCTACTATACAAAAACTATACAACGGCAAAAAACAATACTTATTTGCAGACACCCCCCCCAGACCTTTTTTCTAAAGAGGGGCGGGGGTATGAGTGCGTACACCTGCCTCGCAAATGAAACCAGTTTTATGGGAAAGGGATATTGACCTAATAGATGCTGTCTGATTCAAAGGTTCACATTGAGGAGTTTACCTACAATGACGCAAAAGTAATAGGCTATACGCACGGATGATTTACAGGAAAAATGTGCATAAAGGTCGAGGCTAACCAGACGAATCTAATCTTAACTCCGTGTGTCAGATTACTGGATGTTTCTTAATTTCTGTTGAATATGCCAGATAAGTCGCTCTCTACTAAAAATATCTAACGCTCGCTGCCCGCTCAACATGCTACCTAAGAAAAATGGTGCATTAATATTCTCATCTGGAGCGTAGTAACAACCGTCATCGGAGTTATACTTAAGTCGAAGCTGAGTCTTTATAATTTCAGAAGTTAATGCATTAATCACCACGATTACCTTCGGAGTAGATTTCTGCAAAGCCTTAGTGAACAGATGAAACTGTTTTTTACCAAAACGAGTAAATTGATTTGTATTGTCCAAAACCTTTGGCTTCGCTTTTTCTTGTGAAGTTTCTCTCAACATAAAAATATCTAAATGTGACCACGACAAATGAAGCTTGCCTGCTATGTCCTTCAATGGCTTAAAATAGGGCAGGGTATCTTGTGTCTGTGTCTCAATTTCCTGCTGAATGACTTGTTCCACATTAATTGTGTCTAACATGCTTATATCATATGGATTAAAACTTATAAATAGAACGCATCTATCTTCGCTGGGAGTGAACAAAAGCGGAATTTTACTGCCGCAGTCAGTTGGAAAGTCTTTCCATACATTTATGATTTCATCATTTATATCTGAATATTGTGGCATATAGACCTCCTTATTGTCCGATGATTTGCGGTAATGCTCAGCACAATTATATCAGGTTTAATAGGAGAGGATTACAGAAAGTACAACACAATTCATATCTGTCATAATATCGTATATCGTTGTGTATTTATTACGGCTTATATATACTTTTTAATCAGTATAGTTATCAATATGGCAATAAGAAAAACAACATTAAAAATCCGACTTCCTCAATATATAACACCTCGACTAAAATGGCGAATAGCAATCAATGAGGAATTAGTTAAAGCAATTCAAAATCAAAAGGTAACATATCTTTTAACAGATAAGCTCGAACTTATTATTACTCTCTACTTGAAGGATATTGCTCTCGAATTTCATGATATAGATAACCGTTTAAAAGATATTATGGATGCTATGCAAGGAAGGGCTGGTGGGTCAAAAGCAAAGCTCAGTATCCCCCGAATAATTTTCAATGACAGTCAGATATTTAAGGTTACAATCGGGAAAAAGCTTCCTACAAAGCAAAGTAACGGTCTTGGACATCTTATAATCCGTAAGTATAAAATGTGGGCAATCTAAAAGGAGGTCTTTATGACAAAGGCAGACTTAATCGAAAAAATGGCGAAGGATGCAAACATCTCAAAGGCAGCAGCAGGGAAGGCACTCGACTCTTTTATTGATGCAGTCGTCAAAACATTGAAGAAGGGCAACAAATTGTCTCTGGTGGGTTTCGGAACTTTTTCGGTCTCAAAAAGGAAAGCAAGGACAGGTAGGAACCCACAAACAGGGGCAACTATCAAAATTGCTGCTCGGAAAGTTCCAAAATTCTCAGCAGGTAAGGGGTTTAAAGACGCAGTAAAATAGATAGCTTTTAAAAACTCTACAACAATTTTTTCGCTATATTTTTATGGAATGGGATTTTACGCGTGAAGATGTCGAAAGTGGCAAGGCAGGCTATTCTGTTTTGGAGTTTAAGGAAGACCTGTTTGAGGAAATTCACGCAAACCTTAAAGAATTTCATGGGGATGAACAGACATTGCAGTTCTTTTCTAACCATAATGCTTTTCACCTCCCTGGCTTTTGGGAAGTCTATTGAAGATTTTGTAACCTCAACAAAAAAACATTTCCCCAATGAAGCCTTGCAGGACTTTTTATCTGGCAACAAGGCACTTCTTAAAAATATTAGGGAATATAACAAAGAAAATATCGAGATGCTACGGGCTATAATTCACAGAAGAATTGAGGACGATGTGGCAAAGGGGGTCTTGAAAGATGATATTGTAAAGACCGTCACTGCGGAATTAATTTTTCAGTAGTCTTTCAGGTTCTGAAATAATTTAGGAGAGTGAACATGTGGGATTTTCCGAAAGCAGTTTTGACAGGATTGTTGTCTGCCGCAGTGTTTAAAATTTTAGAGGTGCTTATAGGAGAAAAATTTACTGATTTACTACAGACATTTGTATTTGACATCTGGTATTTATGGTTTGGCTTAATGGTTACCATTAGTTATCTCCTGGTTTTGCAAGTTAAGGAAAATAGAAGATTAGAATTCGATATCCTATCGCTCCAAATATATAATTGGTTGGACAAGAGAACTTACGATTCCCATGGTAATCATATCACTGAGGAGTGCCACATATCTTTTGATGATTTCATCAGAGTTTTTCCTAAAGTAAAAAAGAATATTTTGAAAGCATGTTGGCGAGACATGATAGAAATGGGCAAAATCTATAAAAATGAGATACAGCAAGTCTATTGTATACGGAAGGAAGAGTAAAACCTCTGTCCATGCCTTGCAGTGAAATAGATAGCAGCTTGTTTAAGCCCCTTTTTTTCATGACATCTAATATAAAAATATTCAGTAGGAAGTTATAGTAAATGTTTGTAGCCCTAATTATTTCCTGATACCAAAATTGTTTTTGAGACAATTCGAATAATATATGTATCTTCATGTCTTGCTGACTCACTTCAGTCTTTTTTGTTTTTGCTTCATCATCGCTTACTTTTACAAGAAGATTATTTAATTTGTATACATCATCAATCTGAGGGTGTAGTGACCTGTAGTCATTCGATAGTTTAATCGCAAGATAAGCAAATCGGCTAATCCCCAAGCTGTCAAGGGCTGCTTTATCACTTGTAGCAGTCCTCCTATATATTGTTTCCATTCCACATATTTAAAAGGTTGCCCACTTAAAAATAATTCTTTGGATTGGTCTGCAAGCAACAGTAGAAGCTCGTCTAACCTATATTTTCTTATTGCCCTTTCTAACTCATTAATCATTTATCAAAGTAACTTATAATGAAGCACCTTCTTAAAAGCCTCTATCGGATACATATATTTCAATGCTCCCATTGGAGTCCTGTTTATATGCTTATTGAGTTCAAGAATTCTGATTTTTTCCAACCCCTCCTTGCCCTGAACCAAAACCTCATACTCAAACGCAAGCTGATTCATACAACCAAGCACCTGCCGATTAAAAGTCTTTGCAAAACCTATTTCCTGATATTCCTGCATGACTCTGTTAATCATATCAATCCCGAAGCCCTCAATCTGAAGATTGTAGCTGAGGTTGATGAGGAACTCCTCTTCTATGTTCTTTAGATTAGCTGTTAAAGGCCAAGACATCGTGCACAAAAATAAGGGTCACGACATCGTGCACTCGAAACTCTGAAACTATTTGATTTCACGATGCCGTGATTTGTTTCAGTGAT
>WSSedA1B3DRAFT_1000356_pt1 | contig 13368 bp, 5 predicted proteins | sample WetSurSiteA1Bulk_FD_9468 | JGI IMG/M metagenome (IMG submission 9468)
GCCGTTGGGCGGCTGCTTTCTCTTATCATTATTTGCCAACTTTCTTTGGCTTCGGTGCGTTCAAAATACATAGCCTACACCCTCTGTCAATGCGTAACTTCTATTCAATATCTAAGTTGGCTTCAAATTTATCCGTAGGTCGCCACGTTAAAGAAGGTGCAATAAAAATATGTTCCTGATGTGCAAAATCCCGAAAGGTATTATTATCCGTATAAGCAATATTCATGCGGTACAACAAGGATTTATCTTTCAGTATAGGACCTGTCGCATCGACCGTGGTGCGATATAAACTGTATGAACCAAACTGTTGTTGCACAGAATAGTACGGTGTATCCAAAGGACGCTTGGTATCTAAATTAACTAATCCACCTGGTTGAACACGCCCAAACAATACCGCAGCAGGACCTTTTAACACTTCAATTTGATTTAAATTGGCAGTTTCTAAATTGGTGATGGCAAATTGTCTAAGACCATTGCGGTAAGTGCTTTGCCCAGAGTCAAAACCTCTAATCATAAAATTATCATAAAAAGTATACGCACCTGGCTGTACACCGCTGACGTTTTTTAGCGCGTCACCGACAGAAATCACCTGCTGATCATTCATCACAGCGCGTGGAACCACCTGAATGGAAACAGGCGTTTCCATAATAGGCGTATCTGTTTTAGTGGCGGCAGTCGCATTGGGTACCGCATACTCTGTACTGTAAGGATCGCTAGTACCGCGCATCTTTTTATCCATAACGCTAATTTCTTTCAATGCGATTGGCTTAGAAGAGGCTTTTTTTTCTGTTGCTGATTGCGAGGTAGCTTGAACATCAATGGCATTGCTCAATAATAATGCCAATAATGATAAGTTTCTAAATCTAAAAGGCGGGGTGATCATGCGTTCTCCTATTTTTAGTTGCTCGAAAGTTTTAACGTTTGCTTAAACGAAAAAATCAATGCAATTTTCTTGCCATAAACTCTTGGTGTTATAGGATAAGCGTGATACGAGCAATAAAAAATATAGAAATGACAAACTGGTAGATAATATTATGTTATATAACGCATACGATGATGTGATTTAACTTATTTTGAATCGTAAGATTGATATGGATTGAAATGTCACTTTTTAGCAACCCTAAAATCAATACGCATTCATCCTTACTCCCCTTCAAACACCCACGCCCGAAATAATTCATAACCCAAAGCCAACACGACGGCTCCGATAAATAAACCAATAACCCCTGAAAAGATCATGCCGCCTATCGCGCCGAGAAAAATAATCACCGTTGGAATGCTACTGCCTCTACCCATTAGAATGGGTTTCAATACGTTATCTATTAAGGCAACAAAAATTGCCCAAACCATGAACACTAAGGAAAACAAAGTGTCATGACAAGAAAAAACATAGATAGTAACGGGGATGACAATAAAACTGGGACCTACTTGAATAACGGCAAGAAAAAAACACGCCAGTGTTAATAAGGCAGCGGCAGGTACACCCGCGACAAAAAAGCCCAAACCTGCTAACAGCGATTGTATTAAGGCAACGCCTAACACGCCAATCGCAACACTTCGAATGGTAGTTTCACTCAGGCGTTCAAATTCCGCGCCTTTTGCACCGAAAAAACGTTTACTGATAGCTAACGCTAGACGATGCCCACCCCCAGCATTTGCCAGCAATATACCACTGACAATAATCGCTAATACTAATTGTAAAATTGAACCTGTCAGTGACAAACCTGTGCTGATTAACCATTGCCCCGCTATTTTTAATTGAGGGGCTATCGGCTTTAAGGCTTCCACTGGATGCGTGGCAACCAATGTCCAATATTTGAATAATGATTCACCAATCAACGGCCACGAAGCAACTTTTTCTGTGGGCAACGGCATGGTCAACGTGCCATCTGCTAATTGACGCGCCACACCTTCGCCACTATTGGCAAGCGTGCCTGCTAGCATGACAACAGGGACGACAATGATTAATAATAAAATAAGGCTGACTAAGATAGCAGTTAAATTCTGCCGCCCCTTAAACGCTATTAGCATTCGAGTATAGACGGGATAAATGCTAACCGTGATAATGAGAGACCAAACCAGCGGTACAATGAATGGTTTAACAATATAGAAACACCATGTAAATAACAGTAACGTCATGGCGATTTTAATAGTAGTTTCTACGGGATTTTTTGTAAAATCGTTGTTATCAGGCGGCGTGTTAGTTGTCATGATATTGGCTGAAATAGAATTGGAGGTATCGTGTGATTCTACCTCGAATTTTTGAAAAAATGATTAATTCCTGTTGCAGTCAATCCTGACAATCGCAAAAATTAAACTCACCGTCTATAAAATCATGCGGGTAGCGTTTTATTTAAAGCCATTAGGGCTATAATTGGTGTCAAGATTACTTCAAAAATTCAGGTAACTCAGGATTGAGTGTCGCACCATCAAAAATTAGGAAGCCTATCGGGTAAGTTGTGACTTTTATCATTTTTTTAAATGATAAAGGTTGTTTTATTTAGCGTGTACAAAGAATCGCTGATTGTCACTATTAACTTCAGAATATTCATCTATTGAAATAATGATCATTAAGCCCGCCGCTTATCGAGTCTTACTACTTAATCTAGTCTTAACAGGGATTTATTTTCTATTGGGTAGGTTTGGCTTATTGTTTGCGACTCATGCAGGGAATATCACGCTAGTATGGCCTCCCAGTGGCTTGGCACTGGCGGTTTTTTTACTGGGTGGTCTACGCTATATGCCCAGTGTCTTTTTAGGTGCATTTGCCTGTGGCATTGCGGTTGGTGATTCTGTAGGCGTTTCTGTCGGTATTGCTTTGGGTAATACACTCGAACCGTTATTGGGCGGATGGCTATTAACCCGCTATGTAAAATTTGACATCGTACTGAATAGGTTGAGTGATTTTCTGCTGATATTTTTTGCTGCTCCTTTGAGTGCCAGTATCAGTGCAATCATTGGTATATCAACGTTATCAATAGGCGGTTTGATAAGGACTGAACAATGGTATTCCAGCCTACTTAACTGGTGGATGGCTGATATTCTCGGTATTATTTTAATCACCCCCCTTATTATAGTTTGGAGAACACCACTGCCTAGCCTACGCGCCACTACTATAAAGCCGATACTTAACGCAATGTTACCGCTGGTTTTGACATTTTTGGCGGGGCAAATTATTTTTCTTGACTGGTTTGCCGACTCCTTCCATCTGGTAGCCAAAGCCTATGTCATGTTTCTTTTTATCAGTTGGGTGGCTATCAACTTAGGGACAAAAGGCGTAACCCTTGTTCTCATCATAACGGCAACACAAGCTCTATTAGGCGGTCGTCAAGGCATGGGTTTCTTTAGTAATGATTTTAATTTCTGGTTTTACACGCTAACCTTATCTGTGGTTGGCATGACCTTAGCAACCTATATCAGCGAACGTAAACAAGCCAGTGCTATCTTACAAGAAAGTGAAGCGCGTTTTCGTCATTTGCTGGAAGATATTCCCTCGGTCGCGGTGCAGAGTTACGGGCAAGATGGTGTTCTGTGCTACTGGAACAAAGCCTCTGAACATCTTTACGGCTATAGCAATGCCGAAGCTATCGGACAGGATATAGTCGCACTACTGTTACCAACCGCAATACAAGATAGTTATCGGCAAGCGGTAGCACAAGTATTTACTACAGCACAACCGATGCCTGCCACTGAATTATCTCTACTACACAAAAACGGCACGAAGGTCGATATTTTTGCCTCTCATGCCTATGTGCATGTGCCTGAGTATCAACCAGAAATATTTTGCATAGCAATTGATATTACTGAACGCAAACAGATGGAGGAAAAGCTAAGAGCCAGTGAAAGCAGACTGCGTTCAATCATTGATGTCTCACCCATGCCGATGGTATTAAGTGACAAATATCACCATATCACTTTTTTAAATCCCGCTTTTGAACAAATTTTTGGCTACAGCACGCATGATCTGCATACCATAGAGGACTGGTGGAGTAAAGCCTTCCCTGATTCAAACTATCAACAAGTGGTAAAAACAACTTGGCAACAGGCAATGCAACACACTACACGCAATGGCAAAGCCATTGCACCTATTGAAGTGAATGTGACGTGTAAATCAGGTGAGATTAAGACCGTTGTCATCCGTGTAGCGGCGATAGAAAAAACTTTTGATAATATGTATCTTATCGTCTTTTATGATATTACCGAACATAAGAAAATTGCTGAAACCCTCATGCGCAGTGAAGCATTACTGCGTAAGAAAGATGGCTATCAAAGGGCTTTACTCGACAATTTTCCTTTTATGGTTTGGTTTAAAGATACCAACAGTCACTTTCTTGCCGCTAATCAAGCACTGTCCAAATCATTAGGCGTGGATGATCCTGAGCAACTAATCGGAAAATCAGCTTTCGATTTTTATCCACACGACTTAGCGGAACAATATCGGGAAGATGATTTAGCGGTAATGTCATCACGGCAGAAAAAAACCGTTGAAGAAGAACACATTGATCCGTTTGGCATCTCCAGTTGGGTCGAAACTTACAAAGCACCTGTCATTGATATAAATAATGAGATATTGGGTACAGTAGGTTTCACACGCGATATTACCAATCATAAAAACAATGAGACCGACCTACGCATCGCTGCCACTGCTTTTGAATCCCAAGATGGTATGTTTATAACGAATGCCGAGCGAGTTATTCTGCGTGTTAATCGTGCTTTTACGGCTATCACAGGTTACACCGAAAAAGATGTTATTGGTCAGACCCCGATGTTATTTAATTCCTATCATCAAGATAACTCTTTTTATGCTGAACTATGGGATTGCATTTTTACGACAGGAGCTTGGCAGGGTGAAATCTGGACACAACGCAAAAATGGTGACCTCTATCTGGCATGGTTGATGGTAACACCCGTCAAAGATAGTAATGCCAACATTACCCATTATGTCACTGCCATCACCGACATTACCGTGCGTAAAGAAGCCGAAGAACAAATTAAACAATTTGCATTTTTCGATTCATTAACCCGCTTACCTAACCGTCGAAAATTGTTGGAACGTTTAGAATACAGCATTGCTGTAGGTAAAAGAGAGCAAGCAATGTTCGCGGTATTGATGCTGGACTTAGATCGTTTTAAAGCAGTCAATGATAGCTTTGGACATTTAACAGGCGATGAATTACTTCAGCAAGTCGCTGAACGTATCAGTAACCGCTTGCGCAATACCGATATGGTTGCTCGTTTAGGGGGTGATGAATTTGTGGTGTTATTAGCCGACATCACTCATAAAGAAGATGCTGGTCGCGTAGCAGATATGATCGTCGATGACTTGACCACTCCTTTTCAACTAAGCCAACATGATGATATACGCATTGGTACCAGTATCGGTATTAGTTTGTATCCTGAACACGGCGACTCAGCCGAAATGCTGATGGATAACGCCGATGTCGCATTATATCAAGCCAAAAATAATGGTCGCGGCGGTTTTGCTTATTTTTCAGAAAAATTAACGCAAGCGACCCGTCAACGCCTGCAAGTAGAAATAAAATTACGCGAAGGTCTCGCTAAGCAAGAACTACGGGTTTTTTATCAACCGCAAATTCACATAATCACAGGCGACATTATCGGTGCCGAAGTATTAGTACGCTGGCAAAAATTGGATGAATTGATGCTGCCTAGTTACTTTATACCGATTGCCGAGGAAACCTCATTAATTCTTGAGATTGGTGAGTGGGTATTATACGAAACCTGTCGGCAAGGACGGCTATGGCTAGATGAGGGGTATCCGCCTCTTGTTTTATCGGTCAATGTCTCCGCCCCACAAATTAAACGCAGTAATATAGTTGCCATCGTCAGTCAGGTACTAGAAGAAACAGGTTTTCCTGCCGCACAACTGGAGTTAGAAATAACCGAACGGAGCTTGATGGAAAATCAAGATGCCGAATTCATTGCCAACACTCTTCATAGCTTGAACGCGTTAGGTATTCGTCTTGCTATTGACAATTTTGGCACAGGTTACTCTTCGTTAACGCATCTTAAATATTTTCCGATCAACAAACTGAAAATTGACAAAAGTTTTATCAATACCATTTCACCATATCAAGATGGTTCAGACATTGCCACTACCATCATTGGCATGGGACATAGCTTAGGTTTTAAAGTGCTAGCCGAAGGTGTCGAAACGGAAGAACAACTCGCCTTTTTACGCGATAAAGGCTGTGATTTTTATCAAGGCTATATCAAAAGTAAACCGCTACCCGCCGCAGAATTTACCACACTATTACAAGAGCATAGCAATATGTCCATGTAATACATTCAACCTCAGGAGTATTGTCATGACTGACTTATTTAAACGTATTAACGATGTAATTAGTGCCAACATCAACGATTTAATTGACCGTGTTGAAGACCCAGAACGCATGGTTAAACAAATCATTCGTGAAATGGAAGACAATATCAGCAAAGCAAAAGACGGTGTGGTACTGGCGATTGCCAGTGAAAAACAATTACAAAAAGAGCTAGAAACCAATCAAAAACAATCCGCCGAATGGTTAAGCCGCGCTGAAACCGCGTTAGAACATAATAATGATGAATTAGCCCGCTCCGCATTAGCGCGTAAAAAAGAACACGATGCCATCTGTAAAGTGCTAGAACCCTCATGGCAGTCAGCTAAAAATACCAGCGACCGCCTCAAATCTCAGTTAAAAGCCTTAGAAGCCAAACTAGAAGAAGCCCGTCGTAAACGCACCAGTTTAGCCGCTAGACAACACGCTGCAACAGCTCGCCAACAAATGGATAAAACCCTGTCGAATTTTGAAGCAGGCATAAAAGCGCAAACTAATTTTGACCGTATGGAAGAGCGCGTTGCCGCAATGGAAGCTCACACAGAAGCCTTGGAGGAATTAAGAAATGACTCCTCACAATTGGAACGCGAATTTTTAGATATGGAAACTCACGCTGAAATTGATGCTGAGTTACAAAGTCTCAAACAAAAAATAAAAACCCAGCCCAAAACAGAATCAGAGACACATTCAAGCAGTTCAAAAACCATTTTGCTGTAATAGCGTGTTATGAAATGGTTTTTTATCATTGTATTAGCGGTTTTATGGCTAAACGCGCCAGCGGTTGGTTTTTTGGCAACAGCCTTTTTTTTTCTTTACTATTTGTTCAAAAAACCAGCCCAGCATGAAGATAAAATCCATAACCCCAAACCGACTCCGACTCATCCACACCAATCGTCACATTTAGCAGCGGGGGATTTAGCCGACTTAGTTTTATTACGATTAGATTTACAAAGTCAGTTAGAAACTGGGCGGCTTGATAATGAACAACTCACGAAACTCATACAACACATTGATACGCTGTGTGCGCAACATCTGGCGAATTTCAATGCCGTTCCAGATAATGCTTTATGGCAAAAACGCCGTGCTATCGCATGGGATTTACTCAATCATCATGCAGAACTACCGCTAGGGCAACCGCCTTGGCATAATGATGTAGAGTTTGCCGAACCTGAAACACCTGTTACAGCATCACACCTAGCCATTGATTTAAACACCTCTGTCCTAACAGAGCAAACATCCTCAACGTTTGACACGATAGAAGATGTTGATTCATCACTGGTAGAGACGTTGCAATACAATGTCCCTACCGAATCCGAGCAACAACCCGCTGTATTTGCCATTGATGAGCAAGATCATTCATCAACACTGTTACATTCTGTCGAACAACCCAGCAAACCTGAACCCACTTTCAAGCAATACGCGTGGAAACCCCACGAACCCACGCGTTTAGAACGCGCTTTAACAATCCTCTCAGGCTGGCATTCAATGGCAGTGCCTTTTTTGATACAAAATATCGGTTGGTTTATCGGTGTGTTTTGCTTTATCGCAGGTTCAACTTTTCTGGTGCATTCCACCGAGGGTTATGCCAGCAACCTAATTGCCTTTTTTGCCTTCTTTATTTTTACCCTCGCCTTATTATTTGGTGGCTATCAGCTCCGCCATAAACGCCCCGAATTAGAAACCTCCAGCACTGTTATTTTCATCCTGAGTATTCTGTTAATACCACTGACCACCGTCACTGCCACGCAATTACTGGTTAATAGTCATAGCGTTGGTTTACGGATTGTCAGTAGCTTGCTGATTTTAGTGGAATTGGGGGTATTTTATTTTGTGGTAACACTGGTTTCAGGTTTGATGGATAGGCGTTTGCAACAGGGTTTACCAATATTTTTTATCGCACTCACAGCGGCGTGTACGCTACAACCCTTACTACTCAGCTTCGCTTTTTGGCAACTGCTCGTCGTAATTCATTTACTAATCTTGGCAATTTTAAGCGCGGGCGTTTATAGATACACCACACAATGGCTACAGTCCATTTTTATCGACCAACGTAAAATCGCCTATTTTGCCGCAGGAACACTGGTTTATGCCGCCTTAGTGTCGTTTGTGTCTATTACTGTCAGCAATAACATCACCCTGCCTGAGGGGTATGGCGGATTTTTTTTGATGCTGTTGTCTATGCTACTGTTTTTTGTCGATGCGCAATTTAAACAATGGACACAACAATACGCGCAGTTATCACGCTTTAGTTTTTTTGTGTATGGCTTATCGGTATTAGCGTTGTGTTTGGTAGCACCCTATCAAACCGCCAGTATGCTCACGCTGGTATTGGCTATTGGGCTATACGCTTTCATTGTCTGGCGTTATTTAACGCTCACGCCGTTGAGTATCTTTTTAGCCTGTTGCTTCTGGCTGTATGGCTTATTAGTGTTACAACACTTACCCGAATCGCTACATTTGCTCGCTAGTTTGCCTGTCTTATTGGCTTTGCACCGTGTAGCTGGTTGGGCATTAAATAAACGCCAATCGGCTTATTTAGCCTTAATTGTTTACCGTGTGTTGTATAGCTTACTTGCCTTGTTGACTGTCTGGAGTCTTGCTTATAGTGAGTCTGGCTTATTAGCCATGATGACCGCTATGACAGCAGGCGTGTTAACTTATTACGCACTTAAATCGGCACCTGAAGCTCTGTTTAGTTCGGATATTCAACATACGGCAAGTTTAAATAGCTATCAAAATCTGCTTAATAGTCGTTGGTTTTACATCATTCCCGCCTTGGGTGCAGTAACGGTTTTTTACGCACCACGCTTAGCAGTATTTGGTGCAGCGCAGTTTTCTATTGGCTTGCTATTGTTGTCTGTGTGTTGGTCTTATTCAGGGTTATCTACATTTTTTAAAGCACACGACACAACGGTAACAGATAGCATCGCGCAACGCTTAAATAGCGGCTTATTAAGCTTGGTTATTGGCTTATTACCACTATTAGTCATGCCTAACCCTAGTCGCATCGTAGTACTGCTTAGTGCAGGGACGATTTTGTTATGGCTCAGTTATCAGTTATTAGCCCGCTGGTTGTTTTATTTAGTGTTTGCCAGTTATGGCGCAGGGTTTGCCTTATTAAAACTCACTTATTTTCCACCGCCGTCCAATGGCATGGTGACTGTGCTACTGGGTATCGCTATCTGGTGTTGGCTTTGGACTGTTGAGCGACAAGAACTTTCAGACACTACGCAGTTAAAGCGCAACCTAGCCAGCCAAAAAAAGGCGTTACTACCTTCACTAAAAGTGCTGGGCTGGTATCCACTCCCCAGTTCAGCGACGTTGTTTAAAGATGTAATCGACACGCCGATGGCACAGTTAATGGTGTTGTCGTGGTTACTGACTATGAAGGCAGTCATCATGCGCTGGTTATTGGATATGCCGTCTTATGGCTGGCTGGCGGCTATTTTTCTGGCAGGGTTGTTGGGCGGCTTGCTGATTATTCGTTATCTACTGATTTGGTTGTTACCGTTGCCTATCATGCTGGTGTTGGCGGCATTGTTGATGTTGCTTAACTTTATCGGTCTACCGACAGAAAGTTTGTTATTGATTGCCGTGTTGTTCGCGTTAAGCGTTTGGCAAACGTCTGTTTATAGCCTAAAGCAATCCGTATTTATCAGACTGGCGAACGCCCTCAATCCGTTTTTACTGGATGAAAGCGAACGCATGGAACGCGTCACCCATCACAGCGCATTTTTCATCGTGCTAAGTAGTGTAATTTTGCAACTGCTCAATACAGAGGAACATAGCCTCGCCGTATTATTGACCTTGTTCACTACAGCAGGGTTTTTATGGCTCAGTGATAGAAGTTATCCACAATTAATTGTGCGTTACTTAGTGTTAGGGTTTGCGGTATTAACGACCGTTGAACTCGTCTCACTAACACTACATCCCTTTGCTTGGTCAAGGCTAGACACAGATAGTTATGCAGGTTTATTGTTGACACTGTTAAGTTTGCCGCTTGCTGGATTAGCTAATACAGACCCTACAGTGCAACGCCTCTACGCTAGACCCGCATCCATCACCGCTATCATGCTGGCGTTTATTGGTGTGTACTTGCAAATACTGCAAGTTATCAACAACGTGTCGGTGATTGTACCTTTAGATTATTTAGTATTATTTTTAGCAGGATTTAGCTTATTACTCGCCAATGCCAAACTGAAATGGGCGTTATGCAACTTCAGTGCATTCGCCATGTTAATACTGGCGGTGCTGTGGTTAGAAAATAGTGTGCTACACATCAACTCACCTTTTAGCTTATGGCTAGGCACGCAAACATTTTCAGATTTATGGCTAACGTTAGGGCTATTAAGCCTTGCGATGACGTTACTGTCTCATCGGTTGGCATCCATGCAAATAGAAGTCGAGGTCTATTGTTCACCGCTCAATGCACTGGCGACATTGTGTTTTAGTTGGACGTTATTAGGAACGCTGACGTTATTTTTTATCAGCACCGCTCATGACAACGCGCTACCGTGGCTATTGCTCATTTTATTGCTCACTGTCTTTCCATTATCAAAAGACCGATCTGGTGCAGCACAGTTGCGCGGCTTAGCAAGCGCGTGTTTACCTACCTTGGCAGTGTTTAGTTTATTGCCCTCTGCACTTGATGGTACTGCATTACAGATAGCTACGGTGCTGTCTGGCTACGCGCTGTGGTGTTGTGCCAGCTTCGTGTTGCCACGCTTTAATAAACACTGGAGCGATTGGACAATTGATACAATCTTTTTTCCATGGTTGGGTTTATTGCTAGTTGCACTGAGTAATTTTTGGTGGCCATCGGTTATTAATGAAGTCGATGTCGGTGTTTATTGCCTTGAATTATCGGCTTATTGTTTATTGATGTTGCGTTACAGTGTCTGGGCGGGTTTTGTTTGGCTGGCGGCTTTCGCGTTCACGGGTGCGGGTATCGCCTTTAACGTTGATAATGAAAATCTACCTATTAATCTACTGTTATGGGGCAATCTACAATTATTAATAGTGAATTTTTGGCAACGTAAAGGCGAAGTACTTGCTCAACGTTGGTGCTGGCAATCATCTAACTTAGTCCCTGCTTTTGAGTTTACGACAAAATTTATTTTTATCGGGTATTTGCTGTTAGCCAGTATAAATATAGTGTTGTGGACTCCATTAACTGACTTGGATTTAATTCGCCCCGATATAAACATTTTTCAAGATAGCGAAATATTTTTTACCCCTACGCTCAGTGTTTTGCTCAGCGTATCTTTTCTGCATTTATTATGGTTGCGATTTTCTGCCGTTGCGTTGCATGGCTTTATTTATTCAGTGTTGCTCATATTGTGGATAACTTATCTCACCCACCTCAATACACTATTTCATCCGCCGTTGTTCTTGGCATTGTGGAGCATGGTTTTACTGGCTCTCAGTAGGGTACACATTGCATATCATGCAAACGAAATTACCGCCGCTATTAATAACTGGCTACGGTTCAGCGTTATATTAGCAACGCTCTCGCTATTGTCTTATTCAACGCACAATCTAGCCGAATTATTGTTATCACTAGCTATCATCACGGGTTTAAGTGCGATGTTAGGTTGGCATTCCGAACGCTCAACATGGCTAGCGGTGGCGAGTATTGAATTGTTGCTATTGCTACACGGCTGGGTATTTTTATGGGTTGATGTGTCGCAGGTTTTGGCTTTATTGCCTTGGTATGCACTACAAACTATCGTGTTCAGTAGCTTAGTTACTGGGTTACTGACGCGCTTAGCAAACAATCCGCAATACTCAGAACACGCCGAACTTTACCGCAACGGCTTACGTTACACAGCATGGCTGTTAGCGTTAAGTTTATTGGAACTGAGTGTTCATGGTGTATTGATTAAAGAATGGGTAATGACAGGTAGCTCGTTGCACTGGTTATTGCCACCACTCGATGCAATTGCCGCACTGGCTACAGGGCTAATTATCAGCGTTATTGGCGTGCGTCATGTTCGACACCTACCCGATTCAAACTGGCTATATGGCATTGTTATGCTGGTCGGTGCGTTGGCATTTTATAGCCGTCTCTTACTCTTAGGAAACGCCGCCGTTAGTTTATGGGACACCTCACTACTCATCGTCTTTGCTTACGCTCTATTTTTCTCACAACGGCTTTACCCATCAAAACCCTTGCTCAATATGGCATTATTCATGCCCGTATTGGCATTAATAACTGTACCCCTGCAACTCGCCTCACCCGAAACTAGCGTGACCTTAATCATGTCAGGCTTGTTATATTCCCTGATGCGCCGCTACACCCAACAAAAAATCCCCCTCTATCTGGCATTATTAGCATTTAACGGCGGGGTTTATGTGTGGATACCGAGTCTTGTTGATAGTAGCCAACTGATACAAGTGTATGTGATACCTGCCGCACTCAGCGTATTAATGTTGCTACAACTGCACAGCCGTGAACTCAAACCTAGTGTATTAATGGCAAGCCGTCTTGCCGCCATTAGTAGCATTTATGCCTGTGCAACTGTGGATGTATTCTTACGCGCTGAACTCGGTATTTTTATACTGGCAATGGTGTTGAGTGTGGCAGGTATTCTGCTTGGCATCGCACTTAGAACGCGGGCATTTTTATACGCAGGCGTTAGTTTTCTGTTGTTAAATGTTCTTGGACAATTACTACGTTTTTATCCAGAACAAGGCTTAGGCAAAGCCATTGTCCTCATGGTCATGGGGGCTATCATTATCAGCATCATGATCTGGTTTAATATCAAAAGGGTCGTAATTTTACAACGTATCAGTGCCATTCAGGCTGAAATGCAATCATGGGAATAAACTGCCTGCAAAATTATGCACTTGCTAGCTCAAAATCATTCATTTCTTTACCTCCACATCAATTTCATGGCGTTATTGTTTTATCACTATCATAAACTGTAGAAGTTACGCATTGACGATCGGCTGAAGTTGAGGGTTAAGTGTTTCTTTCCCTTGGATAAAGCCCTTGATAAAAAAAGCAATCACCTCGTTGAACAAGTTT
>WSSedA1B3DRAFT_1000357_pt1 | contig 13350 bp, 16 predicted proteins | sample WetSurSiteA1Bulk_FD_9468 | JGI IMG/M metagenome (IMG submission 9468)
TCTCCAGCGTCCTGTCAGTCATCACTAGCCAGGACACTGCAATGCTGCCCGTTAACCAGTCTCCGACTGATGAAAAAATGCACACCTTTTTTGGTAATCCGCTTTTTGGTAATTTTCCGTTTCACGTGAAATCCAATACGGCAGAGCCCTCAGGGATTACTACAGATGATACAACTCCTGAATCAGACCCATCACTTCACGTTGTTGAAACCGGCATTACCCTGAAATCTCCACCGGGAGCATTGGTTATACCGCATTCAGGAACTGCATCCTGTATCCCCGTCCCCGGAGCAAAGGTTGGGGTGACTCTTGTCGGAACTCCTAATAAAACACACATTGCGGATTGTATAACGCAGGAAAACGGAGATTTTTCATTTTATGTGCCACCTCCTAGGGAAAAATCCGAAATCACCTTCAATACGTTTAATTTCGAAATCACCGCACCCGGGTATAATCTCCCGGCAGGGTCTTCAAATGTAGTCACCGACCTAGCAGATGTTTCGGAGGGTCCGTTGTATACGTTTAATGTATGTTACCAGCTGCCAAGCGAACCAAACGCCATAGCAGTTACCCGCGGAGGCATCGCTATCACAGGCAGAATCAGTGAATAATCAATACTATCTGCTATTCACTATTGTTCCGGGTTTTACCCGTTAACCCGCTGGATCGCTGAAAAACGTTCCAGCAGGCTCTTATGCCGGGTGAACACGACAGACCCAGAGATCGTAAATAGGGTCAGAAGGGTTCTCGGTTATTTCCGTATCCCGTTCGATCTCCTTTCCCCATTCCTGGATCAGAAGCGCTTCCTTCTCTGTCCCTACCGTGATCAGGGTTTCCCGGGTTATCGTACAGAGTTCCTCAATGATCCGAACCCACATATCCTGGGAAAACGTGTTGATCTCCCCCATCATGATCCCGATTCCTTTCGGTACCGGTTCGATATACCGCGAGGCGATGGTCGCATCGATCCACATCGTCTCTTCGGGAAGCAGTCGCTTTTCGGTAAGTCCCCGGGAGAGCAGGGACTCATCATTGTCATAGGAAAGGGGAGAAAATCCAAGATCACGCAGGACAGCTGATCCGACACCTGAACCGCAGCAGCAGTCAATACAGGTCTCTCCCTGGCTTGTTCCCCAGACGCTGGTGATGAGGTTTTTTAATATTCCGTGCCGCAGGGGATTGAGATCATCCATTGCCGGGGGAATTTCGGCAACCAGGGCATTGCTGAAGTTCTCGCGTACAGCCGCTGCCCAGGCCGCCCGGTCTTCCTGGAATATTTCCCCGTTTACGCTCTCGAAAAGTTCGATAAGTGCAACGGAAGGGTTCCTGCACAGGAACGAAGCGGTGATCCAGCCATCAGATCCATGGAATGCCAGCGCTATCGGTTCTTCATGCTCATCTAACAGAAGACGCCCCTCATCCGCCTGAGTTTCTGCAAGGATTGTGTTGAACCTCCCATCTGTCAGTGCGGAAAATTCAGGTTCGATGAACCTGACGGAATCGATCCCGAGGATCTCTGCGGCTCTCATGATCCCCGCTCGATACGCATACCATGCGGGGCTTCAATAGTACCGTCAACGGTTGCCTCTTCATGGAGCACAATGGATTTTGCAATTACGTCACCGAGGATATGAGCTCCCTTCTTCACGTAGACCGTACTGCCGCTCTCAACATTCCCGTGAACGGTGACACCATCAACAACCGTGATACGGTTTTTTGCCCGCAGGCTCCCGAAGATGACCGAATTCTGCTGGACATCTATGGAACCTGCCCGGATGTTGCCGTGAAGCCGGCAGCCTTTCCCGATCTTCATGGTGGAAGGGACAGCAAAGAGCTTCAGGTTCAGCTTCGAGCGGGCAGGTATCATAAGCGGGATCCCCCTCTTCTCCTCCTCTTCAGAGAACAGGTCATCGATGATCCTGTCCAGCTCTTTTTCATTTTCTATCCTCAAAAGGGTCATTAAGTAGATGATGATGAACATGAATACCGGCATCGGGTTTCTTATTTCCACGTCACCTTGCGCCTCAAATCCCTCTTTGATTTCGACTTTTTCCCCAATGTCCAGGGCCCCGGAAACGACCAGCTTCCCGGCAATATGCACTCCTTCCCCAATATAGGCGTCCTGTTTGGCAATCACGTCGCCCCCGACATCGCACCAGTTGCCGATCCGTACGTCCCCGTTTGCCCAGACATACTCGCGGATCTTTGAGGATTCCCCTACGTAGACATCGGCTCCCCGCAACCCGTATTCGATCTGGCAGAATTCACCGACAACGATGTTCCGGTCTGTCTTGATACTGTGCTCCTGTAATTCTGTCCCGTCAGGCAGCAGGCAGTGCTTGTGCCAGTTTTTTACAGTTCTCTCTCTCATCTGTCCCCCGAAATGTTCATCATGCCCCGAATTTGTGTGACTTGTTTATCAGATCGAGGGCTGTTGGCAGAAGTGCTCCACCGGTAATGCGGTTAAGTCCTCCGTGTGCACAGGAATATTCATCGAATTGTATCACATCATCTACCCTGACTCCCTCTCCGTGAATGAGCACTGGTACAGGATCAGCGCTATGATCTTTGATAGTACATGGTGTGGAATGGTCGGCACAGATGACAACGATGCACTGGGGAAGATTCAACAGGGGTGCAAGGGCGGAATCGGTTTTTGTGATGAAATCGCGTTTCTGCCCGGCAAGCCCGTCATGCCCGGATTCGTCAGCTCCCTTGATATTGACAAGAACAAAATCTTTTGTTTTCAATTCCTCTATCGCTGCTGCAATCTTTCCGGGAATATTGCTGTCCTGCGACCCGGTGATTCCCTTCACAGAAATACGGGAAAGCCCGACAGAGCTTCCTATACCATTGATCAGGCTTGCAGCCGATATCACGCTACCGGAAAGCCCGTATCTCTTTGAGAATGGTTCGAAATGTCCCATCTCACCGGCTCCCCGCATCAGCACGATGTTTGCCGGGGGTAATCCCTCTTTTAAGCGTTTTTTGTTGATAGCATGGTCAAACAGGATTCTTGTGGACTGACGGACGAACTCATTACAGGCAGTGGCCGTTTTGCCATCAGCTTCTGACTGTCGGACTGGTTTTATCGTAAGCGGAGCCACACCATCCTTTTTCGGGTCGTTGGACGAAACGCAGTGTCCGAGTCCTTCACCTTTGAGCGCCAGTGATGCCCGGTGTCCTGCACCGGAGCGGAAACTAACCTCGACGCCAAAGGCTGAAAGGTCTACCCCGTCCTGGATTGCGGTACTCAGTTCAGTGGTGTCATGGATTCTTCCTGCACGGCGATCGGTAATGATCCCGTTTTCTGAAATAGTGGCATAGTTGCAGCGGAATCCGATCATCCCGGGATCCATGTGGATGCCGGTCCCTTCACATTCAAGGGGACCTCTTCCCGTATAATGCTGGTACGGATCGTATCCCAGCAGAGCGAGATGAGCGGTATCGGATCCCGGGCGGACTCCAGCTGCAATGGTATCCATTATACCGCAGATCCCTTCCCTTGCGAGCCGGTCTAGTACCGGCTTTTTTGCTGCGGTAAGGGGTGTGTCCCCTCCGAGCTCAGGGCAGGGGCGATCAGAAATGCCGTCGAGAACGACAAAGAGGATCTTTTGGGCGGTCATTCGTATGGAATGGTTGGATGTAGTGACTAATTATGTTTCTCTGGTTGGATGATAAAAACCGGGGATTTATCCTGAAAATATCCTCGTTTTGAGGATTAAACGCCACGTGTAAGGGAGTGTTCCGGCTCATCGCGGCAGGACATTTGCGGCGTCGGGGTTTGAAGGGTAAAGCCCCTGGTAATTCCACCTGTTTTTAAACAGTCACGTGTCACTGGGATCGCCAGTCTCCTTTAAAGGAGGGAAATCCCGGGATGGCCAGTAATCGAAGTTCATACTCGATTAAAAAAAAAAGAAGATCCTTTTAGTATTACACGGTTGAGATTCGTGCTGCGATCGGTTCGACCTTGGATTTGATGATCTCAACCCTTCTGGTAGGGTAAATAGTCTTGACCGCTTTGAAGAGATCCCGTGAGATCTCACCAGAAGCAATCCCGTTGACGAGTGTGGTCAGGTCCCATGCTGCTGCCTGGGCAACGACCGTGTCGGTGATGGCTTTTCTGATTGCATGCTCCTGAGTAATGTTCGCACGGGCAAACGTGTAGCAGCTGATAGTCAGACGCACTTTCTTGCCGTCTTTTGTGAGGAGCGGAACCTGGCAGTCAACGCGGGAGCTCCGGCGCTTGACAAGGGAGCGAAGGTAGTCCCGGGTAACTTCGTGGCCGACAAATTCAGTATATGCCGCATCACCGGTCACGGTTGCGATCTTAAAGCTCATCTTAATGTGCTGTTTTGCATAATCATTGGTAATCTCACCAAGCGTTGCCTGCATGATCCTGCCAACTACGCTTTCAGCATCGTTTGCAATGGTATCACCGATGTACGCCTTACCGAGATTGTCGGGGACATACACCTTGAACCAGCTTTTGGCTTTCCAGCCTTCTACTCTTCTTCCAACCTGTTTTTTCTTTGCCATGGTATCACCTGGAGGAATTCCTCCCTGAACTTTTTTTCTTGCAACCGCATTCTTTCCCGGAGTATCTGACCGGGTTATGCGGTCGTTATTTCCTTTGAGTATCTGCAGATTGTTGCGAAAAAGACGAACAGGTCTCCTCCGCAATTGCCAGATTCATGAGGTAGTCGTCTACGGATGCGATGACCGACCTGAGCTGTGTGCCGGTAATTACTGTCGTCACGGTATCCTCTTCAGCGGTTGTGGTCATGCTGGGGAGGTTGTCCGGCGCTAATGACGAGGCAACACATCGTGCATTCCTGTGCATTGTCGTGATCCTGCCGTTGATCTGCATCATGAGGCAAGTTCCTCCTGCCAGCCTTTGGTAAACATACCCATCTTCCCGCAGGGAATAGTTGCCCCTGCCCTGCGGATGTGCCCACCGCCGGTACCCCCGCATGCAGCTGCGAGCGAACTGACAAGCGGTCCGAGTTCCCGTACAATTCCTGCAGGACAGCGTGCCGAAATTTTGCAGGATTCGCCGGTATGTGCATACACGAGTACCGGCCACATGTTGATAAGGTCACGCGCAAGGATATCTGCGACATCGCTTGCCAGGGTAACGTCCTGCACTTCATAGACACCAGCCGGACCTTCAGCGGGGTGCAAATGCCGGATCGCATCGATCACGTTCATGCGGTGCTGACGGGCTATCTCCCATGCCTGGTCGAGATAATGGGAGGATCGAAGGCAGAGGGTTGCCCCGATATCGCCACGACCGGTTTTCCCGCAGGCATCAATCACTGCTGTGAGTGCATGGGCATCCTCAATCACCTCGCGCTGGAGATGGTAAGTATCACCGTAGATCATATCGATACTTGCCCGTGTCGCGTTTGGTGCGGCTTCCAGTACTATGCGTGAGAGCAGGATGTCGAGCCGGCTGGCATTCTCACCTTTTGCCTGGTCCTGTGCCTGACCTATGAGATCGGCGATGAGCTGTTCCGCTCCGCTGATCCCGTCGAGATACGGGCTGGTTGCCGTATACCACCGTTCGGTCATGTCCCTGCCAGGGAGAGTGAGTCCACGGTCCGGAACGATGATACCGTCGGCGATACCGTCATTGAAGATCTCAAGGTTTTTGCCTGTTATCTCCTGGCCGTCACCGATGATGCCGGGTATTACAAGCCCCGACAGATCGCGGTTGTCTCCCATTTTCTGGGCTACAAGATACGCCATTCCTGCTCCGGACAGTTCACGGTCACCATCAATTCCTGCCAGCCTCGGGTTTGCGTGGAATGTTCCCTCAAACTTCGGGAGATGGTGATCTACCACCATTGTTGCAGCGGGGAGGTCTGGTATTGCCGCCCCGAGATCGCAGAGCAGGTGGCCAGCTTCTCCTTTCAGCTCTGCAGGATTGATTTCATGACGGATCCTCAGCCGGAACCGGATGCCTGCCCGTTCCATCGCATGGCAGAGGATCGAGCCGGCTGCTATGCCGTCTGCATCATGGTGTGCGTAGACCTCGACAAACTCCTGGCGCCGGATCTGATCTGCAACCGTTTCTGCGATGGTTTCAAGGGGCATGGGTATTCTCTGAAAGACGATTGTTCCTTATCTTGACAACAGAATTTCTGCGGTCTCAGGTTTGTAGACAAATTCCTGCGGTAGTTTCTTTGTTCCCCGGTAGTACCGCACAAGGCGCCGGATCTTCGATTCAGTCAGGTTCAGCTGCCGCTTGTTGTGCAGGTCTTTCTTGTTGTCACCCAGATGCTTGCGCAGCCCGAGTGCTTTTATCATGAGATCGCGGAGATCTTCGGGAATCTCGGATGCAACCTTGTTCTCTTTTAAAATATCACCGATACGCTTACCTAGGGCAAGTTTCACGTCAGGGACGCCGTAGCTATCCCGCAGGACAAGCCCAATTTTGCTGCTCGATGCGCCTTCCTTGCGGAGATCCAGGATCACTTTGGTGATCGCCTTTGCGTCCATATTGGACCACGCGGGTGCCTGTTTCCGGTAGGGGCGGACAGAGCATGACTTGCCTCTTCTTCGAGCATGCATTCGTGCCATACAATAGCCTCCTAAACTCTTGTGTAAGTCCAGAAAAGTCGAGTATTATTACTGACTCCCTGTAATCCCAAAGCCTTGGTTGAGGCCGTGCTCAAAAAAGCACGTCGGACTTACATCTGTCAGCACAATATGTAAAAGTGCTTGACTCTATTTGGGTTAAGCAATTATAAGGGTTGCGATGGTTTTTCACGCCAATTTCTCAATGTAATTTTTGCGGAATTTTGGATAAAGGAGCGGGTGGAATGCAATTCGAATTATGAAGTCTGCATTTACTATTTTGGGTTATGGTTCCAGTAATTCGAAACCGATCAGATATGATATCTCTGAGTTTCTTCCAACTTTTCCAAACAGAATGCGTCTGTTATTGCTCGATTGCTCGTCTTTCTCATAGAAAAAATTATATATCAAGTAACGCATTTCCATGTACCCCTACATTAAATAAATAGTATTGTTTGTGATCTGCCTGTTTAATCATGAATATGAATGAGGTGGAGAAATGGAGAGAGAAGTAAGTTGTCCAATCTGTTCAAGTAAAAATGTGTATAGTCTCCTGAATTCTCTCCGTTGTAAAAGATGCGGAAATATATGGAAAGAGGAAAAGAAAAATGGCAGTAAATTTGTTACATATGAAGTTGAATCGCCGATCAATAATCAAGTAAGATCAATAACAACCAAAGATGATATAGAAACAAAAATGGAAAAAAAACTGGCTGAATATCTCAAAAAATTCAATGGAAAATTCTGTCTGGAAAAAATTACCTGGAGAATCGGGGATATTTCATTAGCTATGTTCAGGAGATATCTGAAAAATTGCGTAAAAAACAGAACTTTAGAAGAAAAGAAAGATGGATACGGAGTACTGTGGTATTCACGACCTTTTAAAATAAAAAAATGATCCTGATCCTCTCGCCCTTGTTTCCTGATACAGATGGTGAAGGGGGTATCGCAGGAAATGTTTAAAACAGGGTTTCTTTTCATTAATCGGCAGGTATGGTTGATCGCTATTGAGATCCGCCAACCAAAAGGTGCTATTAGGGCATATTTTAAACCCTGAAATTGCGGTATTTTGCCAGAAAAAAAACAATAATAGTGTATTTAAAAAAACTTGGTCATATATTGGCATTTTTTTGCAACTATATCCAGATCACTGCATCAAAAAAGGGGAAATCCGGGTTCATTCAGGGCTTTGTTGGAATCCGGAAAGCTCATGTCGGTTTCAAACCCTGAAAAAACAAGCAGATCTGGAATTCATTAAAAAATTCTCACCAAGGTAAGTTTTTTCGCACCATTGAACGGAATCACAAACAATTGATATCTCATGTCGTGTGTTGTGCATTTCGAGATCCCCGCGGATGACCCGGAACGGGTTGCGGGGTTTTATAAAAAAGTACCTGGCTGGGAAATTCAAAAATTGGAAGGTTCGATGGATTACCGGCTGATATCAAAAGGAAAGGACAGTGAACCGGGAATTCATGGAAGTATTGCAAAGAAAAAAGGACCGCCCCGATTCTGGAGTTCTGGTAACCGCACAGGATGAATCTGTTGATGCCTGTCTCAAAAAGATTGCCGCAGCCGGGGGAAGAATCGTTGTACCGAAGCGGGCGATACCGGGTTTGGGGTACCAAGCGCATTTCAGTTATCCTGAGGGAAATGTCGTCGGGATAATAAAAAATGATCCTTCGGCATACTGACAGGTTCCGGTCCACTCCAGTCTGGTGTTCTGACACTAAGAGAAAGCTTAAACGTGTCATAAAGAATCAATCTCATTTATGCAACCTTGTGGCATCATTTCCGTGCTTGTCTTCTGCTCAATACTGACAGCAGGGTGCACCCAGCTCCCGGGTATGCATATTATCAGTAACACTCCCGATCCTATAATCGGGCAGTGGATTGGAGGTGAACTGCCAGCGTCAGACCGGCACCTGATTATTTATGAAAATCAGACATTTCTTTCCACGAATTTTTTTTTAAACCGCGGGGAAACAACTGATTCAGGTAGCTGGACAAAGAGAGAACCTGGTCTCTATACACTGCAGTCAGCTACCGGTGAAATAACTGACTGGACATACGATTCTTTTGATGATTCAATGTATATGAGCGGATTACCCCAGATGAAATATCACCGCTATAAAGGTTAACCGGGAATTTGATCCTTTCGCTCATGAACTACGCCTCTTGATTTGTATCTTTCCTGGTTCTTTAAACCAAAAACCTATTTTTCTGCACGGACTGGCATAATTACCGTTGTGATACCACTATACTGTAAACGTCGCTGTATGGCAAATGCAGTCTCGTTATGCAGGATCTTCTGGAACGGGTTTTCATGGCGGAAAACTATCTGCCCGGTAAAAAACGTGGAATTTGGAAACTCGTTTGCGATGTTTTTACAGAGTGGTACTGCCAGGTCAACAACATCAGTTCCGATATCCATCCGGTAGTCTGAAGCAAAGCCCATCTCCCGGGCCAGATCAACATATTTAATGAGTGAGTTCCTCGTTGATTTTGAAAGTGCCGTCACTTCAGCTGAACCCTTGAATGTTCCCGAATCTACAACAGCAACAGAGACAAAAATAACATTTTCATAGACGCCGGGAAAATTTTTTATGATAGAATAAAACGTGTTCACGCCAAAACCATGAAACCCGCTGACGAGTTGCACCGCAGTCATTTTGTGGGGATTAACGGGTTCAGTATTCTTACTNCCGGTCNCAGGTAAAACCTCGAGCCATGAATCTAATTTCCTCAAGCCTCTTGTCACGTTCTGGTAATGCCCATGGATCAGGAAGCAGAGCCCTACGAGAGCAGCTGTCAGAAATAACGTGAACCAGCCTCCCTCCCCAATCTTCTCATAAATCGTGATAAGGAGGATTGTACTGCACAATACAAAGCCGATAATGTGGATCGGGATATGCTGTTTCCAGTTTTTTTCGTTCGCCCGGTTTTTGTAAAAGAACCGTGCCATACCAAACTGGGACAGGGAAAACGTGATGAACACATTAATGGCGTACATGGTGACGAGAAATACTATGGACCCGCGAAAAGATCATGAGTACGAGGGCTGATATCCCCATGAGGAGGATCCCATTTGTCATAGTGAGCCGCTCCGAGAGGTTGGCAAAGGACCGGGGGAGCCACGAATCGATTGCCATATTTGCCATCACCCGCGGTCCATCAATGAACCCGGTCTGAGCTGCCACAAAGAGCAGGGCTCCCTCAGAGAGGATAGTGACCAGCGCGAGAACTCCTCCCAAAGGCCAGCCACCAAAGACATTTGTCGCCAGCACGGCATTCAGGGTCTGTCCAGGAACCGGGTGAATATTCCAGAGCAGGTAGCACAGAAAGAGACCGCCGGAAAGGATTGCAAGGGAGAATGCCATATATCCCATCGTCCGCTTTCCGGTTTTTACCTTGGGCTCACGCATGATCTGCATCCCGTTTGCAACTGCTTCGATCCCGGTATATGTTCCGCCACCGAGTGAATACGCCCGGAGGAAGATTGCCAGAACCCCGATCATACCGACCGCGGCTAAATCTTTGGAGAGTCCCGACTGGAATCCTTCAGCAACTACCCCAATCTGAGGAGCATGAGCAAAAATTCCATACCCAAGGAGCAGTGCATGAGCTACGATGAACACAAGAAATATCGGGGCAAGTGTCATGACGGATTCTTTCACCCCCCGCAGGTTCATTTCTATAAGGATAATGATGAACAGGCAGGCTACCGCCAGTTTGTACGGCTGGAACGAGTAGGGTAAAAACGAGAAGATTGCATCAGCACACGCTGCGATGGAGACGGTGATGGTCAACATATAGTCGATGAGAAGTGCACTCCCTGATATGACACCTGCCCGCTGGCTGATTGTATGGGTAGCGACGATATATCCCCCACCCCCGGCGGGGTAATGTTCGATGATGCGGGTGTAGGCATACGAAATAATAAAAACAGTGAATGCGGTGCCCAATGCGAGGAAAATGGCGAGATAGGTATGTTCACCCAGTGCAATGAACGCTTCAGGAGGTCCGTAGGAAGACGACGAGACCCCGTCAGCCCCCAGTCCGATCCAGGCAAGGAGGGGTATGAGGGCGATCTTATGGAATATCGAGGGGTCTTCGATGTTTTTCTTTGCGCCAATAATGGTTCGGCGGGCACCTGCCCGAATATCCTCCCAGTTCCACGAGTCCTTCGGTCCCACGGTATCTTCTTCCGGCAGCCGGGCAGGTACATGTCTGTTGTAATCGGGACCCGTCTGCCTTTGGGGATTGTTCTGAGCATTGTTGACTATGCACTAAGAGCTACGTTATTGAGACCCGGATTAATAATTTTCTGGTATATTTCACGGTCATTTTTTGAAAATCCTCTGTCTTTGAAAAAAAGAATTAAGTCCCTTACATCGAACCAAATGCCACCATCGGCATGTATATCCTTTTTAAAATCCAGAGCGTCATCAAGGTAATGAACGATGGTCCCTGATGCAATTCCCGCGGTCTTTGTCTCGCATGGTGCACCGACACTCTCACTTGAACACGTTCCGGCACGACAATTCCTGGTGGATCTTGGCTCCCGGTACCGATCAGTACGGGCAGTGCTTTGCATCTCAGCCCACTGGAATACCGTACGACCCTCAGTTACTACCGGAAAAATCCTTAAGACGATCCACGACTTTTTCGGGTTCCCCTCGGAATTGTACCTCATCGAGTATCCAGCTCAGGGGAGTCCTGATCTCGCCGGATATGTGGTCGATCTTCTCAAATCGGCAGGTCTCGCCTGTGATCTCGATCCGACCCGGGGTCTCGATCATGGAGCATGGGTACCTCTGCGACTCATGTTCCCCAAGGCTGACGTGCCTGTTGTCCAGCTTTCGATCCAGCGGAGTCTGGACCCAATAGCTCATGTTGCACTCGGCGAAGCAATCAGGGACATAAGGAAAACAGGTGTGCTTGTTCTCGGCAGTGGAGGTGCGGTCCACCCGCTTGGCAATCCTCACGCCTCGCTGGGCCCGGGTGCCCCCACGGATGAATGGGCAAAAGAATTCAATGCATGGCTCAATCATGCCGTTTCGAGCGGAGATAGCAAGAGCCTGGTCAACTACCGCACGATTGCACCATACGCTCAGGAGGCCCACCCGTATCCTGATCACTATATGCCGCTGCTTGCTGTATTCGGGGCCGCAGGCCCGGGTGCACGGGGTACGGTCCTTCACCAGAGTTGGGATCTGGGGGACCTCGGGATGGGAGCATTCGAGTTCAGCCACTAAACCATAACGTAAATAATCGCTAAAATTGTCTGTTTACGTTATACCTCATATAATGCAAGGCACCGGTGCAAGGAATATCATTTTATAGCATTACCTTCCTGAATGATTCTACAATATGGATGCAGATGACATCGATGATTTAATCACCAATTATTCTGAATTTGAAAAAAAAATTGATGATAAAATACAGGCATATCAAAAACTCAAAGATAGTCCGGACAGTATTGCAACTGCAATCCTTATTCAGTCCGTGGAATCTCAAAAGAAATCAAATGACCTTGCGGAACGAATGTTTCATGTATCCCGTGTCATGGTGATATTTACGGGGGGAGCGTTAATAATCGCCGCCGGTGCCCTGACATTTGCTTCTCTGGCGTATTTTACCCAGGGGACTGATAAAACATTCTGGGGTATCGTTACCATGTTGATAGTAAGCCTGGGAGTAATTGCTATTCTCCTGGTATTCTGGCCAAAGAAAGAAAAATCAATTCCTAAAAGAAAAAAATAGGGATTAAATCCTCGAATTAACCTTTTTTTTCTTTTTATCCTACGTTAATTTAAAAACAATAATAGTAGTATTTAAATACTAAAAACGTTTTTATTCATTAATGGACTTATGATATCCCGGGAGTGAATTGTGGTTATCTCAACATCAGATAATTTACGGGCATTATTCGAAAAACTGAAATCTGTTGGTTTTTTGGGGAGATTATTCAGGTGGCATCACATCCTTGAAATGAATTCTGCGGCAAGGACTGAATTCACCACCCTCAATAACGAACTTGATTCTCTTACTGATCAGAACAGGCAGACCAAAAACCAGTTACGATCAGTCTACCAGGACCTGGATCATCAGAAATCGCTTCTGGCAGATTTGAAATCTGATTATGCGATTGTGAAAACATCCAACCTCTATATGTCTCAGACTATCAAGGAAAAGGAGGTCGAAATCGGGGCTTTTCGGGAATCTGAAACAAAAAATGCAAAAAGAATAGCTGAAATGGAAAGGGAATCTGACCGTTTGCGCTCAACAATTGAACAGTATATTCAACAGCTCAGGAAAAATGAGGGTGAACTGGGGGCCCTCAGGGAATCTGAAGTAAAAAATCGTCAGAGGATCATTGAATTTGAACGTGATGCTGAGAGAACACGTACAGTAATTGAAGAGTACACGCAAAAAATCCAGGACTGGAAGAGCGAAATTAGCGCGTTAACCGAAGCCGATGCAAAAAACACAAAACGTATCCTTGAACTTGAAAGGGATACAGAACGGTATCGCCACTCCATGAAACAATATATCCGGCGACTTGAGGGCAATGAGGCAGGAAACGGAGATTGTGGCGAACCGGACAATTCTGTCGAAAGATAAGTGAATCGAACCGCAATAGTATCTGCCGACATCCTGCTAGCCACCCTAATTTTACGGCTGTTTTTCCCTCACTTACGTATCGCAGGATACAGTAGTATCGCTTTTTTAAGGACATTTCGATCGTCAAGGCTATGGGCCTGG
>WSSedA1B3DRAFT_1000363_pt1 | contig 13258 bp, 11 predicted proteins | sample WetSurSiteA1Bulk_FD_9468 | JGI IMG/M metagenome (IMG submission 9468)
ATCCCGGGCAGCCGGAAGCTCGAGCGCCTGGACGAGAACATCGGAGCAATTGACGTCGAATTTACGTCAGACGATCTCCGGGAGATTGATAGCGCCTTCTCGAAAATCACAGTACAAGGGGCTCGCTACCCCCAAGACATAGATCGACAAATCAATCGCTGAGCAAGGAAAGGTGTGAAAGGTATCCAGAAAATGACTGCATGGACGAACGATGAGCTCAACAAGATCGGAACCGCAGAAGAGTTACAGATCACCTCGCTCCGAGGTGACGGCACGCTGCGAAAACCGGTGACAATTTGGGTTGTCCGCCTGGGCGATGACCTGTACGTCCGTTCCGTAAATGGGCGTACCAGCGCCTGGTTCCGTGGAACCCAGGTGTGCCACGAAGGCCGCATCCGGGCTGGCGGCGTACAGAAAGACGTCACCTATGTGGATGCTGCCCCCGACATCAACGACCAGATCGACGCTGCCTACCGCACAAAATACCACCGCTACGCTACAAGCATCATCAATAGCATTATTAGCTCTAAGGCGCGAACCGCGACGATCAAACTTATGCCCCGCGCAACCAACACATAGTCATTTTATAAGTGAGGTCTCTCGCTCAATTATTTGAAAGGAGAAAACCATGGAATATGTTCGATTAGGTTCAACAGGGATGAAAGTCTCACGCATCTGTCTCGGTTGCATGGGGTTTGGGGACGCGAGGCGTTGGATTCACAAATGGGTGCTCGACGAGGAAAACAGCCGGCCGATTATCAAGAAAACCCTCGAGCTGGGGATCAATTTCTTCGATACAGCTAACGTCTATTCCATTGGAACGAGTGAGGAGATTCTTGGACGCGCTTTAAAGGACTTCGCCAACCGGGATGAGGTTGTTATCGCCACCAAGGTGCACGGTAAAATGTATGACAGGCCAAATGGTTCCGGACTGTCGCGCAAGGCAATCCTGAGTGAGATCGATAAAAGCCTGAAGCGGTTGGGGACGGATTACGTGGACCTCTACCAGATCCATCGCTGGGATTATGAAACTCCAATCGAGGAGACGATGGAAACGCTGAACGATGTGGTGCGGGCGGGCAAGGTGCGCTACATCGGCGCCTCCGCCATGTTCGCGTGGCAATTCCAGAAGGCGCTGCACGTTGCTGAGAAGAATGGGTGGACTCGCTTCGTCTCAATGCAGAATCACCTGAACCTCATTTACCGCGAAGAGGAACGGGAGATGCTACCGCTCTGCCGTGAGGAGAAGATTGGGGTAATCCCGTACAGTCCACTCGCATCGGGAAGATTGACGCGTGACTGGCCCTCAGAAAGCACGCTTCGTTCAGAGACAGACCAAATCGCGAAAAGCAAATACGATGCGACGGCCGAGACCGATCGAAGGGTCGTGGAACGGCTCGCTGAAATCGCAGAAAAGTATGGAATTCCGCGCGTTCATATCGCGCTTGCCTGGCTGTTACAGAAGGAGCCAGTAACTGCGCCTATCATCGGGGCAACGAAGCTCACACATTTGGAAGATGCCGTCGGCGCTCTATCTGTTAAACTGACCAAGGAAGATGTCGCATATTTGGAAGAGCCGTATGTACCCCATCGCATTGTTGGTCATCAGTAAATAACATGACAACTGCCAAGGAATGATCACTCAATTTTCAAAGAATCGACTGACAGAAGATAGCCATGGAATACGTACGATTTGGATCAACCGGTCTTAAAGTTTCGCGCATTTGCCTGGGCTGCATGAGCTACGGGCAACCAGACGAAGGCCGGCAGTGGACGCTCGACGAGGAGACCAGCCGGCCATATATCCAGCGTGCGCTGGAATTGGGTATCAATTTCTTTGACACTGCCAATGTTTACTCAAATGGGAGGAGCGAGGAGATCGTTGGCAAAGCTATACGTGATTTTACTGCCCGGGATGAGGTGGTAATTGCTACCAAGGTTCATTTCCCAATGGGAAAAGGACCGAATGACCATGGCCTTTCCCGAAAACATATCCTCAGCTCAATCGATGCCAGCCTCACGCGTCTGGGCACGGATTACGTTGATTTATACCAAATCCACCGCTGGGATTATGATACTCCGATTGAAGAAACGTTGGAAACCTTGAATGATGTGGTACGTGCCGGCAAGGCACGATACGTCGGTGCGTCTGCGATGCACGCCTGGCAATTTGCCAAAGCTCTTTTCACTTCGGATTTGTATGGCTGGACGCGTTTCGTTTCCATGCAGCCCCATTACAATCTGATTTATCGGGAAGAAGAGCGGGAAATGCTTCCGCTCTGCCAGGATCAAAAAATCGCCGTGATTCCATTTTCACCGCTGGCGCGAGGAATACTGACCCGTACGCCTTCGAAAGAACAAAACGAATCGCTCCGGGCTCAGACCGATAGCCTCGCCAAAACTCGATACACCCAAGAAGATAACACTGCCATCGTACAACAGGTCAACAAACTGGCAAAGGCACGAGGTTTACCGATGGCACAGTTAGCCTTAGCCTGGATGCTCTCCAAACCGCTCATCACTGCCCCGATTATCGGTGCAACCAAACCAAATCACCTGGAGGATGCCGTCGCAGCCCTATCTGTACAGCTCAGCCCAGATGAAATCCACCATTTGGAAGAAGCCTATCAGCCCCATCCGATCATCGGTTACTCGTGATTTACCCAAGCGGTAGTGCAATTTTATAAAAATCAGGTGCATTGAACACTTCAAAATATTGCAAACTGGGGAAAGGAATGATGGTCTTTTTGGGCATGATTATGGGTTTTTAATTAACCATGTACACAAAGAAAGAGATGTTGCTTTAAATTAACATGCTGGTCAGTTGAAAAATAGCATCACTATATTCCTTTCCGTGTTACCTGAATTACAACAAAATTAAACCACTGCAGGAAACACGGAAATGCGAAGTGCAGCCGTGTCTTTATGGAAATAATTGGAGTATTTATAAATAAGCATCGGTGACTTACATAACATCATCTGGTCACTTGTCGAGACCATATAATAAGTAATCAACCCAGAGAGTGCTCTATCCCAAAGCAAACTGTTTAGCATCAGGTCTGTCTCACCATCCGCGACCACCCATCTAACCCATTCAATAATAAAACAACTGTATTAGTTACTCATCAGTCGCAGGTAGTCCGGCAAGATATCGCGCGTGAATTGGAGCGACGCTTGCTCAACCGTGATGGTCTTACCCTTTTCCAGCCACCAAGAAGCCAATCCGGTGAAACCGGCATTGAAAAAGCGGATGTTCATTTCAAGGTGTGGATCGGAAAAATTACCTTGTTTTTGGCGTACGGTTGGCTCAAATGTAGAAGCTGTGGGAATATCAGTTACTACACCCGTCTTGTGGAGGACATGTTTCCCCAGGCAACCTTAGCTTGCGTTCACGAAATTGCTATTCCATCGGCTCAAACTTCAGCCCGTAAACATCTTCTCCATACTGCACCCTGATCGGCTCCCAACTAGGCCGAACCTTCATTCCTGTCTTCAACTGATCGACTGAATCAGCCTTGATCTGCCCCATGGCTTTAATGTGGTTTTCGAATTCTGCTACACCGAGGATGAGATAACGTTGATCGAAACCCCACGGAAGGTTGTAGATAGCCGTATAAGCCAGGAGTGTGGCATCTCCTTCAGGTTTCAATGGCTCGAATTCGCGGTTTTTACAGACCAGGCAGCGGTCATGATAGGGATAGTGGATCTTACCGCAGTTCTTGCACTTGTATGCAGTGATGCCTATTTCTCTTTTCATGATTCTACCCTCTTCAGCACAAAGGCCAGAACATTGTTTCCAAAGCCACCAAAGTTGACCGTCAGGCCGTGCCTGGCTTTCTGGACTTGCCGTGATTTTGGCAATTCATGACGTAACTGCCAGACGATATCAACCACCTGGGCTACACCCGTCGCTCCAACTGGATGTCCGCGTGCTTTCAACCCGCCGGAGAGATTGATAGGTATCTGACCTCCCAGCCGGGTTTTGCCTGTAACGGCAGCTTTTCCACCTTCACCTTTCTTGAAGAAACCGACATGCTCGCTCTCGGCNATCTCCAGAATGGTGAAAGCATCGTGCAACTCGGCTACATCGATGTCGCCGGGTTTGAGTTTTGCCATTTCGAAGGCTTGTTGGGCTGCCAGCGTAACCGCTTTCAGGTCGGTCGGGTCGTCGCGTTCCTGGAGAGTCTGGGTATCGGTGGCTTGCCCAAAACCGGCGATCAACACAGGTGGTTTGGCGTTCGCGAGTACGGGTGGTTTTTGTCCGCCTATACCTGCTTTCAATATTTCAAGCGGGCAGATGACAACAGCTGCTGCACCATCGCTGACCGGGCAGAGGTCATACAGGTGCAGGGGGTCAGCCGACACCGGGTTGTTGACAATGGCATCTGGGCTGTCGAAAATGCCCTCGCGGTCCAACGCCATCTCCACATGTGCATAGGGATTGAGCGTGCCCATTTCCTGGTTCTTCAGAGAAACGGCCAGCAAGTGTTCGCGGGTCACGCCATATTTTTCCATGTACAAGCGTGTGAACATACCCGCCATACCAGGCAGGGTGATCCCATAGGGGTATTCAGCCTGCGGGTGAGTCATGGTGGCGACGACGTCGGTGGCGCGCCAGCCGGTTACTTCACGCATTTTCTCACCGCCCACCACGAGCACATAATCGTAATAGCCTGAGGCGACCGCCAATAAACCAGTCTTGATCGCGGAAGCCCCTGAAGCAGGGCCGTTCTCGATAGTTTCGGCGGCTGCAGGCATCAGGCTGAGACGATCCACCAGCGAACTGGCAATCGCTGATTGGTGTTGGAGCATTCCGCCACCCATGTTGGCGACATATACTGCATCTACAGACTTGTCACCCAGGCCGGCATCATCCAACGCTTTCAAGGAGGCATAAGCCAGCATTTCCATCAAGGTATCTTCGTCACGCCGGCCGAATGGGATCATCCCGGCGCCAATAATAGCTACATCTCTCATGGCGTCACCTCCCTTTCAATCCAGCAATCCGCTCGCGGATGGTGTCGTCATCGGCAAATTTGACCTCCGACATGGCTTCGTCCATCAATTCTTGCGGAACAGGACGAGTGCCAACCACCAGGCGCGGCTTGGCTTTGAAATATATCTTGCGAGTCAGGCGGTACGAATCACCGCCGCCCAACTCGTGTGGGATTTTGGTTGCTTCCAGCGGGTATTCGATCATCCAGCGCCGGAAACCGATCGGGCTTTCGGCTACGATCAACACCGAATCCTGCTTCAAGTACTCCATATGATATTCCATCTTGGCGGCAAACAGGTGAGAGCCAATGCGTAAACCGCGATCAATTGCCAGAGTGTGATAACTCATGCCAACTTTTTCGTCTTCCATCCTACCATTGACAATGCCCACCAGGTAGCCATCCACCTGCCCCATCAGGCAGTATTCACTTTTAACGCGGTAGCGATACCAGGCCAATAACTCACCATACAACCGGGCACTGACAATATCGTAGTAATCCCGCTCGATGAACAGGCATGGATGGACAGATTTGAGAATAGCCGGTACATCCTGGCGAGCTGCCTGGCGAACAACCATTTTCTTACCATTCGCCAGGGTAATGACTTTGGGTGGGTAAGGTATCATCGGATACTGGATCGGTCGTAAAACGGCCTCGAGTTCCATATCTAAGGGCATATTCCCTCCTTTACAAAGCCCAATATTTTTTAACTCAGATTTTGATGACTTAGCTTATTAATACTATCCACATGGGAAGGGTCAAAGCTGTCGCCAAACTTGGTTTTGGGCATGGATACTTTCTTCACCATCAANGCTTCNTACTCNGNGTCTTCCANCATGGCGACACAGCGTGCGATGCAAGATTCGCCATCCACAAACCGCCAGGGGAACATGCCGATAGTTACCCGGCGGTTGAGCAGTAAATCGATCTCGCCTCCCAAGCACTCAGCATGGATGATGCTGAAGGGGAACATTTCCAGGTGCATGAGCTGGTACTTTGTATCGTCGAAGAAATCTGCCAACGGTTTGCCGTACTTCTTCTGGAAGACTTTGTCAGCCTGTCGGGCCTGGCGCGGCATCCAATCGCGGATGATGGTGTTCATTGGGTGATCGGCACTACCGCAGTCCACTCCAATCCAGCGCAGTTTTTTGGCCTTAGCCCAATCGGCGAACTCACGATCCGGGCCTGGATGCTTGACCATGTAACGAATTTCATCGGCGGTGGGCATATCCCAGCCAAAGTGGTGGTAACCCGTGTGGATGATGAGAATGTCTCCTTGGCGAACCTCAGCACGCTCTTCGACCATCTTACTGGTGTACACGTCATAATCACCACAGACATCACTCAGGTCAACGACTGCCGCCTCATGGACCAGGTAATCCAACTCCAGCGAAGCTATATCTTTGCCCGGGGTGTGAAAGTGGATTTCACCATCCAGATGGGTACCGAGATGGTTAGAGTGGGTGATCACTTGCCCATTGGCTCCGTTAGGAGCCAGGCGTTTAAAGTATTTCACCTGCAGCGGCTCGTATGTGGGCCATGGGGGAGTGGCAATACCGAGGGGAATGGTCAGATCAATGAATTTCATTTTAGCTCCTTATGGTTTGATTTTCTTGGGTGCGGATCAGCAGGTCTTTCATATCCAGCAGAACCTGCCCCTCTCATCACATTTGTTGCAATACCGCGAACGCATCCTTGAAACACTGTTCAGGGGCACGCAAAATACCTGCACCGACCATGCCCACACCAGGGTTTTTGTGGGCGATGCCAGTGTTGATCTGTGGAAGAATGCCGGTCTCCAACACCTTGCGCACATCAATACCCAGCGGGGTGCCCCGGAAATTCAAAGCCGGGATGGTCAGATTTTCGTGCTCGCTAAAGGTTATTTCATACATTTCGAGTGTAGTCTGGAGCGCCAGCTGCGGGGTCCCGCCAACAAACTGGGTGATGGCTGGCGCGGCAGCCATGGCCATTCCACCATACCCGGCTGTCTCGGTGATGGTGCTGTCCCCAATATCAGGATTGGCGTCTTTCTCCGTGTACTGGGGAAAATACAGTCCCTGGACTTTACCAGCAGGTGCAGTAAACCAACGCTCCGGCATGGAGGCCAGGCGGATCCCGAAATCTGTGCCGTTGCGTGCCATCACAGTGACGATGGTACTGCCTGGTATTCCCTCCGCTGGTTCGAGCATCGCTTTTCCGGCAGGCATGCTCAAATTCAAGAAAAAATGGTCGTTACGGTCAATGAACTCGATGACTTTTGCCAGGACTTCATTATCTTTATTGGTGCGAGCCAGTGCTGGACCGATGGCACGTAAAAACAACGAGGTAGCGGCGCGGTTGCGGTTATGACACTCATCACCCATGTGTAGGGCTTGGGCGATCAAACTTTTGATATCGACGCCGTTGGGCAGGCTTTGTAGGGCGCGATCCAGTGTTGAATACAGATCCGTAGCCATCCATTTCAATCTAGTGTACACTTCTACGCCCATACCACCATAACGTAAGACTTTACCCAGTCCTTCGTTCAGGGTGCAATAGGTGCGGTTGCCAAAAGTCTTGTTTTCGATAATCCAAACCGGCATGCTGGGAGAAACCACCCCAGCCATCGGGCCGACGGCGTGATGGTGGTGACAGGGTGAGAATTCAATCTCGCCGGATTCGGCCATTGTTTGGGCTTCTTTCTCATCCTGGGCCAGGCCTTCGTAGATTAAAGCGCCCATCACTGCCCCGCGTGTTGGACCGCACATGCGTTCCCATTCGATAGGCGGTCCGGCATGTAAGATCATGCGCGCATGCATACCGGGGATGACCTCCCGAGCTATTCCCATCCCAACCAAAACTGCCTGTCCGCGACGGATGCGGTTAACAACTTCTTGGTTAGCAGACTCGATGCTGATTCCCGATTGGGTCATACGCAGACGCGGGATACCATTTTGAGGAGGCTGCCAGTCAAGGTCGACCACATTCACACCCTGATCTCGCACCGATTTTGCCATGCTTGCCAACCCAACATTCACGATGGTAAGATCTTTGCCAAAAATTTCGTTGAGTTTTACCATTACGTTTCCTTCGCCAACGTTCCTTCCGGACGATCCAAAACGAGCAAACCAGTCAGGCGGGCTGCAGCAGCGTTGCTTTCACAAACAATTGCTCCTGCTGCTTGCAAGGTGGCAACTTGAGCACTCAAACACTGGGGGTCTTGGTCCGTGCCGGTGACAGAAGCCACAAACAGCAATTTCCTCTTTGCAAGCTGTCTGGCTTGTTGGATGGCAGGCGCAAGTTCAGCGGCCGGATCGGGATGTGCCCCATAGCCGATGACACAGTCAAGCAAGACGACAGCCACTTCGGGGTCACGGGCTTCCTGGAGGAGCCGGCGGATGCGCAGGTCATTGTCGATCATGGGGTGTGGACGCCCGACCGTGAACTCCTCTTCCCCCAAGTCAACCGCGCTGTGATGAAAGCTTTTAGCAGAATCGGGCAAGGCTGGCATGCCAGGCAGTGGGGCATTGGAATACACCGGAGCGACAAGCATGTCTTTCCAAATCACCTGCGCTTCGTAGCACAGTGTTCCGCCAGAGAACAAGCCCCGCAGATAGCGTTGATCGGCATTAAGCTTTGGCTTGAGCAGCTTAACCTGTTCGGTAAGTTCAGTTTTTTCTCTTCCAAGGAATGCCTGGATACTCTTGCTTTCCGGCTGTACTGCCCGAACCGCAAGCAAGGCGCATTCATCCAGGGTATGAGCTGGAAACACATTCGGCAGATTCGTCAGGGTGGACATTTCCCCGCCCAAAAAGCAGATCACGGTTGGTTTTTGGCTGGCAAAGACTTGCTGAAGAATGACCTGCACCACATCCATTGCAGGAGGTTTACTGATCAGGACCAACACACTGGTCGACGGATCTTGCTGAAGCGCTTTCAATGCTTCAAGCATCATGATACCGCCGACTTCTTTTTTTAAGTCGCGACCTCCGATGCCAATGCCCTGACTAATACCCACTCCCCACCGCGCGATTAAAGTACTAACTTCCTGTAAACCTGTACCCGCCGCAGAGACAATCCCTACTGGACCGGGAGGCAAAACATTGGCAAAACCAAGAGCTACACCATTGAGAATCGTNGTCCCCGCGCCGGGTCCCATCAAGAGCAAGCCATGGTCGCGAGCGTATGTTTTCAGGGCAATCTCATCTTCCAATGAGACATTATCGCTGAAGAGCAACACGTGCAAGCCGCGCTGCAGGGCATCCCAGGCTTCGTCTGAAGCATAGCGACCTGCCACGGAAATGATCGCTACATTGGCGTCTGAGTGCGAAGCCAGCGCGCTGCGAATGGTTTTGGGTCGGAACTCGCCACCCTCAACCGATCCAACTTTCGTTTTCAACAAACCTTCCGCTTTTTGCAAGGCTGCCTCAGCCAACGTATCATTCTCAGCGCAAACTGCGATACACAAGTCGTTTGGGGTAGCGAGTTTAGCCTCATTGGTCAACAGTCCCGCTTCTGCCAGGATGGATTTGTTCGCCTCGGTTGCCATCAGAACGGCGGCATCCCTAACCCCTTCAAGTTTGGAAAGTTCACGGGCTACCAGCATCAGGCTGACTGAATCGTGATATGCGCTGGGCTTGATAAGTGTTCGGATCGTCATCGCGTTCACTTTATCATCCCGGCGTCCAGCATGGCAAGATAGACTTTCTCTGCTGTGAAGGGTGGTCCTTCAAACCGGATGCCAATCGCATTGTAGATAGCATTGGCAATGGCCGGGATGGTTGGCACCATGGAGTGTTCACCGATGCCACGTGCCCCCCATGGACCATCATCCTGTGGTACTTCGACGATGAAAGATTGCAGATCTTTAGGCGCATCCGTGGTTGTGGCGATACGGTAGTCGACAAAACTGGGGTTCTGTACCACACCGTTACTTAGTTGCAGGTTTTCGAACAGAGCAGAACTCATGCCCTGGACAAAACCTCCATCCATTTGCGCCTTCACAAATTCCGGGTTGATTGCTTTGCCAACATCGTAAGTGGAGACGCCTCTGAGAATCTCGATACGCCCCGTATCCAGGTCGACTTCTAGTTCGACTGCCTGTGCGCCGGTGGTGTAGTGCACCACCGCCTGTTCGCCCTGACCAGTTTCCTTATCTAGTCCGGTGATATAGGTTGGCATAAAATTACCGCGCCCGACCACTGGTCCGCCTCGCCAGCCCTGACCATCTGGTTTTGGCAGGCCATAGATCACCAGGTTTTTAAGTGGGATTTCCTTTTCGCTTTTATAAGAAATCACGACTCCATCGACAATATCTAAATCTTCGAGCGATTCTTCCCAGGCTTCAGCCACGGTGGTCAATATCTGTTGGCGCGCATCCCGGGCTGCATTTACGACAGCGTTGCCCATACTCCAGGTCAGGCGACTGGCTACCGTCTGCCACTCGTAAGGGCTGTAGCGGGTATCTACCGGGGTAGCGATGCGGACAGACTCATAGGGGACGCCCAGAGCTGCAGCAGCCATTTGGGCTGCTACAGTAAACACACCCTGGCCAATATCCTGACCGCCAATGCCCACATTGAGCGTGCCATCTTCGACCAATTCTACCCAGGCACTCGAACCAGCGTTGGGAGGCATGGCTGGTGCTTTCCACATCAGAGCCAGCCCTTTTCCGCGACGTTTGTTCGGGGCACTCGGTGAAGTCTTTTTATCCCAACCAATCGCTTCGGCTGTTTTTTCGATGCATTGAAGCAGACCAGTGGGATGCATCTTGCTGCCAGTCACTAATGTACTGCCGGTTTTTAGGCAATTGATCTTACGAAATTCGACGGCATCCATCCCGATTTGCTGAGCCAGCTCATCGATACACTGTTCCAGGCCGGCATGCATTTCTGGCATACCAAAACCCCGCATAGGCCCACCGACAGGATGGTTGGTATAGACACAATAGCTATCCGTCTTGACATTGGGTACCTCATACGGCCCGCTGCTGCTATATCCGGCGGCACGAGTAATGTTGACCCCATACTCGGTATATGCGCCACCATCCCAATAGAATTTGTTTTCCATCGCCATGAGGTGACCTTTTTCGTCACAGCCCATCTTGAAATAAGCCACCAAACCCTGGCGAACAAAGGCGGTATAGAACTCCTCTTCGCGTGTCAGGAGCAGTTTGACTGGACGACCCTTCACCTTGGTAGCAATAGCAACTGCCAGGGCTTCCATACTCACTCCGGCTTTACCGCCAAACCCACCGCCTACCAAAGGCGCAATCACGCGCAACTTACCTGGTAAGACGCCGATAGCTTGGGCGATGAGATTACGCTGCGCGAAGGGTGACTGCGAGCTGGCCCACAAGGTAATCTCACCCGCTTCATCCATCTTGGCGATGGCGACATGCGGTTCGATAGGCACATGCTGGATATGGGGAATCCGGTACTTGCGCTCAATCACCGCGGCGCACTTATCCCAGGCACCATCCACATCCCCTCTGCGAATCTTAAAGTGATTGGAGACATTCGTTCCTTCCTTGGGGAAGATGAAGTTCGCCACCACGTATTTTCCCAGATCAGGATGCAGCAAGAGAGCCTGTGAGCTGGCGCCAAACTCCGGGTCGAGCACTGGCTCCAGGACTTCATACTCCACATCGATCAATTCTAGCGCCTGATAGGCAATTTCATCACTAATAGCGGCCACCCCAGCAACCGGGTCACCGACGTAACGCACGCGGTCACGGCAAAAAATATAGCGATCCTGTAGATACAAACCGATATAGCCCGTGAAATCTTCCCCGGTGACAACTGCTTTCACTCCGGGTAATGCACGCGCCTTGGAAATATCGAGTCTTTTAATTAATGCATGGGGGTGCGGGCTACGCTTGATGCGAGCGTACAGCAATGCGTTGCCAAATTGCAAGTCATCGGCGAAAATGGCAGCGCCGGTCACTTTTTCACGTCCATCAATGCGTGGTTTATTCTCGCCTACCGGACTGGGTGCATTTATGGGATCAGATTCAGCCATAAGTTATCTCCTTGCAGCAGCCTTCACGCTCTCAATGATACGTAAATAACCGGTACAGCGGCAAAGGTTTCCAACCAGGGCTTCGCGAATTTCATCTTCGCTGGGGTTCGGGTTACGATTGAGCAAAGCGCGGGACGAGATCAGTATTCCGGGGGTGCAAAATCCGCACTGTACACCCCCAGCCTCGATTATCGTTTCCTGAATGGGGTCGAGTTGTTTATCGCCTGCCAGGCCTTCAACGGTGATAATTTCTGCCCCATCACATTCTGCAGCCAACACCATACAACTATTTACCGGTTCCCCATTGATCAACACCGTGCAAGAACCGCACTCACCGGCAGAACAACCATTTTTGGTGCCGGTCAACGCCAGACATTCCCGTAACATGCGCATGAGCGTCATGTTCGATGAAACCATCACCTGTTCGTCTTTACCATTGACGATGACATTGATTTTGTGAAATGCCATTAATGCCTCCGATATAGCATCGTCTACTTTTTTAGTTTTTCCCAAATTTCAGACAACGCTCTGGCTGCTAGGTTCTTCACCATCTGCTTGCGATAGCGGACACTGCCACGCACATCGTCAATTGGCGTACAGGCTTCGGCTGCCAGGCACGCCGCTGCGTAGATGGAATCGGAAGTGATGGGTGTATTGGACAGGTAAGCTTCGGCTTCTTTCGCCACAAAAGGCACCGGAGCAACCGAGGCCAGAATCAGGCGGAAGCGATAACCCGACAAGGCGGCTGGTTCAGGATACCCGAATGCGGTCACTCCAACGATGGATAGATCACTCAATTTATTTCGTCCCAACTTTAAATAAATACCTATACTGCCTGGAGGCGGCGAAGGCAGGTGCAGAGCGAAGGCAACGTCTCCAGTTTTCAATTTAGTTTTACCGGGACCAAGAAAAAAGTCAGTCAATGACTCCCGGCGCACCCCATCTGATCCATGAATGTGTAAAACACCCTCAAATGCCAGGCTCGCCCCCAGCGTATCGCCTGCGGGAGAGGCGTTACAAATGTTGCCAATGATAGTAGCGCGTGTACGCAATTGGTAACTGGCTACTGAACGACAGGCATCTGCGAGCAAGGGGTAATGCTGCTGGACTTCCGAGGAGGCAATCACCCGGTTCATATTAACGGCAGCTCCGATGATCAGACCCGACAGCGGGTCAAAACGCAGGTCATTCATCCCTGGCAGGCTTTTTACGTCCACTAGAAATTTTGGAGAAAGTAAGCCATCTCGCATACGAACAAACAC
>WSSedA1B3DRAFT_1000364_pt1 | contig 13213 bp, 11 predicted proteins | sample WetSurSiteA1Bulk_FD_9468 | JGI IMG/M metagenome (IMG submission 9468)
ACCCACCATCCGATTCCTCCGGTATTGTTGAAAAGTGTCTTTATCTCATCCGATTGGTTATTTCCCTGATTATTTTCAGAACCGTTTTGCGCCTGAGTTCCTAAACATATCATTACAGCAAAAAATATTAGGATTTTCGTTTTCATGGTTTATCGTTTTTGCAGTTAATAATTTATTGGAGTAATAAAACTTTTAAAGATAAACAAAGGAACCTGTGAAATGGTTTAGTAACGAGGAATATGATCGGACTGTCTTAAGATCCAATCATACCATATATTCATTCCCTCTCCGGTCTTTGCCGAAACCGTTATGAATTCAAGGTGATGATTTACAAGGCTTGCATTTTTCGTGAACTCTTCTGTCCGGAAATCAACATATGGTAAAAGATCCGATTTATTAATAATGCACAGATGAGAGGACTCGAACATGTTGGGATATTTAAGAGGCTTGTCTTCTCCTTCTGTCACGCTGATAACAATAACCCGTTTATATTCACCCAGATCGAACATGGCAGGGCAAACAAGATTTCCAACATTTTCAATAAACAATATTGCATTTGTTTCTAAATCCAACTTTTTAAGGGCTGCCTCAATCATGTGAGCATCCAGATGGCATCCTGAACCGGTATTGATCTGGATGGCCGGGGCACCAGCTTTCTCAATCCTTTCAGTATCGATAAGGGTTTGCTGATCACCTTCAATAACATATAGTTTTCTGGAAGAGATCAAATGGCTGATGGTTTTTTCAAGAATAGTTGTTTTACCCGATCCGGGTGAGCTTACCATATTCAGGCAAAGTACCCTTCTCCCTTCAAAAAACCTGCGGTTCATTACGGCAGTAATGTTATTCTGAGAAAGGATGTCAATGTTAAGGCTGATAACCTTTTCATGTGAGTGCTCATGGTCATGGCCATGGTCATGCTCATGCTCATTCTCATGCTTATGCGTGTGTATATGGGTGTGTCCGTTTTCATGAGTATGTTCATGTTCATGAGTGTGTTTCGGATCGTGAATTGTAAATCCGTCCGGTTTACCGCATCCGCATGTATCGCACATAATTACTGTTGTTATTCTTCTTCAATCATCAGTGAAACAACCCTGAATTCATTTCCCCCCTTTATCTCTGAAGGGAATGAGTTGCATATCGGGCAGGTGTCCATTCTTTGGTTCATCTCAAATTCCTTATAACAGGCAGAGCAGATCCCTTTACCCTTGATCTTCACAATATTCAGGTGGGTTTTTTCAAGAACTGAACCTTCTGACAACAAACCTAGTGCCGATTCAAAAGCATCAGCTTCGATGCCGCTGAAATTGCCCACTTCTATCGTGATTTCATTTACCGCCAGGGCATTGTTTTTTTCCGCCTCCTGACGGGCAAGTTTTATTACTTCTCCTGCTAATGAAAATTCATGCATGGTATAAAGTTAAGCAAATCTGAGTAAACTGGTCAATTTTAATATAAAAGAGCTCATGGTGGCCCATGAACTCTTTTACTTAAACCCTAAACTAACCTAAACTTAACCTCTGAGATATTACCTCATTAAATATGATTCAAAGTTAGATCAATTTAATATCCGTATCAATACCCATTAATGTGTATTTTTTAAAAAGATATTAGTAGTAAAAATGAATTTATGATTTGGAAGCTGGCCACCTTCGATTATTATTTATTTGATTTGTATTCAATCCTTTCCTACCTTTAACATACCTAACTATCAACATGAAAAGTCTCATATCAGGATTCGAACACGATATTTACATCAACAGCTGCCGAAAAGAAAACAAAAGATGGAAGCTGCAGTCCAAAAAGCATTATGAATTCCAAATTAAGAAATTTTAACCGGCCACAATGAAAACAATAATTGAATTATTGGAAAACAGCTCACAAAAGTTTGCGGACAATCCGTATATTTTTGAGAAGAAAACCGACAAATACGAATCCCTGACATACAGGGAAACAAAAGAGCAGGTTTATAAAACAGCTGCAGGACTGCTTGATCTTGGAGTCAGGAAAGGCGATCGGGTTGCATTAATATCAGAATCACGTACAGATTGGGTGATCAGTGAACTGGGAGTATTACATACAGGGGCGATATGTGTTCCTCTTTCTATAATGTTAAAGGAAGGAGCAGATCTGAAATTCCGGCTAGAACATTCTGAGACAAGCTGGCTGATTATTTCAGGTAACCAGGCGGGGAAAATAAGTTCAATTAAGAAAGAGCTCAAAATGCTTAAAAAGGTAATTCTTCTTGATCCCAGGGAGAAATACGAAAATGACGAAGTTTATATGGGTGATCTGAAAAAATCTGGAGAAGAATATCTTAAAAATAATTATGAAAGATTTCTTGAAATAATCAATTCAACAGGCCCGGATGATTATGTCAACATTTGTTATACTTCAGGGACAACTGCCGATCCCAAGGGCATCATTTTATCGCACAGGAATTATACTGCAAATATAGAACAGACTCTGACTTTGATGGATGTCCCGGATTGGTGGACTACTCTACTTGTCCTGCCATGGGATCACTCTTTCGCACATACTGTAGGAATATATATTATGATGGCGGTAGGAGCCAGTTTTGCTGCGGTACAGGGTAAATCCTACATTGACACACTAAAGAATATCGGGGGAAACATCAAGGAGATAAAGCCGGTATTCATGCTGAGCGCTCCGGCTCTGGCAAAAAGCCTTCGTAAAGGTATTGAAAAGGGAATCAGGGATAAAGGTCCAGCTACGGAAAAGTTGTTTAACCATGCAATGAAGATCGCCTATCGCTATAATGGAACAGGATGGGACAGGGGCAAGGGGCTTAAAATATTACTTAAACCGTTATATAAATTGTATGATATAATCCTGTTTAAAAAAATCCGGGCAAATTTTGGCGGAAGACTTAAATTTTTCTTTGGCGGAGCCGCCCTTCTTGATATAGAGCTTCAGCGATTCTTTTATGCCATCGGAATTCCAATGTTTCAGGGTTACGGAATTTCTGAAGCCTCTCCGGTTATTTCGGGGAACACAGAAAAAAAACACAAGCTTGGATCATCCGGAATTATAGTCGGGATGCTCGATCTAAAGATCTGCAATGAAGAGGGAATTGAATTACCTGGCGGAGAAAAAGGTGAAATAGTGGTTCGAGGGGAGAATGTTATGAAGGGATACTGGAAAAATGAAAAGACCACAAAGGAGACACTGCGAAACGGTTGGCTGCATACAGGTGATATCGGCTATGTCGACAGTGATGGATTCCTTTATGTTCTGGGCAGGTTTAAAAGTCTGCTTATAGGTGACGATGGAGAAAAGTATAGTCCTGAAGGAATTGAAGAGACTATAACGGACAGGTCAAAATTTATTGACCAGTTCATGCTGTATAATAACCAGAATAAATATACATCGGCCATCCTGGTTCCAAATAAGGAAGCGTTATCAAGATGGGCAAAGAATAAGAATATCAATCTTTCAGAAAGGGAAGGGCAGGAGGCAGTTTTGTTTCTGATTGAGTCGGTTATCGATCAGTACCGGCAGGGTGGAATTTATGGCGATCTGTTTCCCTCAAGGTGGCTGCCTGCAGCGACTTGCATTAATTGATGAACCATTTACTCAGGATAATGCCCTCATCAATACCACGGGCAAAATGGTCAGAGCTAAGATCACCGAATATCATAAGGATAAAATACACTTCCTGTACACACCTGAAGCAAAGAATATTGTGAATCCAATGAATATTGAAACAATTAAAAAGATCCTGGATGTCAAATAGTATTTATACTTTTTTGTTAATCCTGATATTATGTAATGAATCATTAGGACAATCAGCTAAAAAGAGGGAGACAATTATTATCAGAACTGAGCTTGGGGATATTTATGCCAGAATTGACTTAAAAAAGGCACCGATAACCTCTTTTAATTTTCTTCGTTATGTTGACAATAGCATGTTCGACAGCGCCTGTTTCTACAGGGTTGTCAGGCTTGATAATCAGCCACGTGACTCGATCAGGATTGAAGTAATTCAGGGTGGACGATATGAGAATGAAGATAAAGGATTCGCACCTATTGCTCATGAGACCACTAAAATGACAGGGATAAAGCATAGGGATGGAATAATTTCAATGGCCAGAAACGGACCCGGTAGTGCAACCTCAGAATTTTTTATCTGTGTTGGTGATCAGCCGGAGCTTGACTTTGGAGGTAAAAGGAATCCTGACGGTCAGGGCTTCGCAGCATTCGGGAAAATAATTAAGGGAATGGATGTGGTAAAAAAGATCCATTCACTTAAAGCAGAAGGTCAGTACCTTCAAAAACCGGTTTTAATACTTGAAATAGCCAGGGTGCGGAAACAAAAACCCTGAAGGTGGCAAAGTACAGTAAGATTAGACTCTTGCAAGTATGCTGCAAAAAAATGCAGCATTCCTGAAAGGATTATTAACAAAAGCTAAAGCTGAAAAATCAAAAATTAAGCCCGGGTAATTCAACATTTATTACCAGGTTATTTCTCAAATTCATTTCAGCCGGAACAATCTGTTTGAACCTTTCCTGACCAGTTGTTTTTACTTTCACCGATTTTGCACTCTTCCCGGTTGCTAGCTCAATTGCTTTCGCCATCATAGGGTCGGAAGGATCACCAAATGGAACCGCGTTAACCTGTTCATCTTCAACTTCATAGTCTGGAGTAAGCCCATTAACAAAATCAGAAAATCCGTTTGCGTTCGAAAATTTGGTTACAATAGGCATCATCGCCCACTGTTCATTGTCGTCTGGCATCACCCAGGAACCTACATATTTACCATATGTCGATTCTCCTATCTGCACAACATCCATAAATGGATCCAGTCCGGTTATAAGCAGTTCACTTGCTGAAGCAGAACGCGAAGTGGTCAGAAAATAGACCCGGTTCATATTAATATTAGTCGAAATTGATTTGAACTTATAATACAGATAACTCTCGTAATTATTTGATTTAAGATATGCCAGGAGGTCATCATTGTATAGCAGGTTAACCATTACTGCTTTACTTACTGTCACTTCTGACGGGGCTATTTCCGAAGCCAGGTGCAATGCGGCATCAATTTCACCGCCCGGGTTATAACGCAAATCAACAATCAAATCAGATATACCTGCCGCTTTAAATTCAGTGAAAATACTATCAAGTTTAAGGAGGAAAGCATCATTTTCCCCTGTGATAAACTCAACATAAGCCAGATACCCGATTTTATGCCCATCTATATCCAGCACTTTATGTTCTACAGAGGGATCAGTGCTGGTTACACGGGCAGTCATATTAAGCGATTCTCCGGTTACAACAAGAGTATTGTTTGTAACAGTTCCCAATTGAACCGAATAACTGGAACCGGAGTACATATCATAATAATTCGCAGTATCAAGTGCAGTATTATTAATTGTGAGAATAATGTCACCACGTTCCAGTCCGGCTTCCGCGGCTGGGGACTCCGGATAGACATAACAAACAACGATTATGACATTTTTGGTGCCTACCAGATAAAAAGCAGGATAATAACCCATTGTCACCGGATCACCGTTTAGCTCAGAGGAAAGCTTTGCATAATCTGGAGTTATATAAGACCATTTGTCCTTTTCGGTATACAGCAGCTTATAGAAATAAGTTTCCGGGTCCCTTTCCTTTGTATTGTCTATCCCCGTTGTCATCCTGTTGTTCCATAAATAGTACTGTGTTAAATTTTCATATATCCATTTATTGGTTGCAATTATCTCTTCAGGTACTTTGGTTTCTTCAGTCACGGGATCTTTTTTACACCCGTAAGTGAGAAATATGACAAGTGTACCTGATAAAATGTAAAACACTATTTTTTTCATATAAATTAAATTAAGTACTCTGACAAAATAAATCCCTTTTACCTAAAACATCTCAGGTAGCAAATTTGATGCAAAATTACTTAATATTATTTTACAGCCCAGAAATAAATTACCCTAATAAATATTGATTGATTTTATTGCATGCACACTTACTTATCCTCTCACTATCTCCTCCTTATCCTTGTCCCAGTACATAGTGCGTCCTTCCAGGTATGCTCTAGTACCCATGTGAGCAGTCATAGCTTCCTGAAATGCCTGGTCGATATTGCATGAATTTGTCTTTCCCTGCCTGATGCATTCCAGCCATTCTCTCATGTGGAGATGAGTTGTGTCGTACCTTTTACCATTAATGTAAGTGTAAAGCAGTCCACGTTGTGCAAAGTAACGCTCTGTTGCAGAGGTTACTGCATCCACCTTGCTTTGCCCTGGCACATATGTGAAGAAGGGTGCATCTGTCGGGATAATTCCCTCCTGGATCTTTTTAGCATAACGTTCTGAATCTCTGTCAGCTGTGATAGTCAGTACATCTGATACTTCCATGGAAGCGTCATGACCCATAAACACTTTTCCTCTGTTCCGGGAACTGGCAAGCGTGGCGCTGTAGAGCATTGAAAGATTTTTGTCGGGCCATTCAAAGACAGTCTGAAGCACATCAGGGACAGTACGTCCGTCTTTGAAAAAATACACTCCTCCTGAAGATGATGCTGATGCAGGGATTCCCACCTGCATGATCTGGTTAACGGCATCAAATTCATGCGTCAGAAGATCACCTGAAAGTCCTGTGCTGTAGTCCCACCAGCAGCGCCAGCGGAAAAAGCGTTCCAGACTGAACTTACTGCGTTCATCAGGTCCCATATAACGATCGAGCTTTGAAGATTTCATATACTCCTCGTATTCCTTTATGCGGGTTGCATCACCCTCAAACTGTTTCCAGTCGATTGTCTGAGGATTGGATCCCTCAATAATAGGATAAACCCATGCCCCGTTAGGTGAATTCCTGTTTGTGCACACTTCAATCAGGTTTATATGTCCGAGAAGATCGTTTTTTATTATTTCTGCAGCCTTCTGGTAAGAGGCAGTCTGACGACCCTGGTGTCCGAGCTGGAATACCACACCTGTCTCCTTAATTGTATTCCGGAGCATATATGTTTCCGGGACAGTCCATGTGAGGGGTTTTTCGCTGTAAACATGTTTCCCCGCCCTGGCAGCAGCCATTGCAATTGTCCCGTGCCAGTGATCGGGAGCCGCAATTATCACTGCATCAATATCGTCAGCTGCCAGTAGTTCCTGGTATGTTCTGTACTGTTTGGGAGCAGGCCCGAATTTTCCATTTGAACCTTCCCTGTAAATATTTGATCCGGTAAGCATTGCAGCTTCTGAATATACATTAAAAATATCACTGACTCCATTGATTACCACATTCAGATCATCCTGCTCTTTAAATTCGTCATATCTTGTATCATCAGGATTCTTCTTTTTTGCTTCGATCAGTGTGTCAATATACGAAGGCTCTGCAAAGCCAATAGCTCTCATAAGCTGTTTACCACGTATACCAAATCCAATCAGACCTATCCTGATCTGCTTTCCGCCTGCCTGAGGCTGAAGGTAAACAGCATTTGCATTACTTAGTTTGAAGACATCTGAAATGTCTCTGTTAAGGAGTTTAATCTTTCTTGTTTTGACGACTCCGTAAGCTATAGCTCCGAGAACAGGAACTGTAGCCAGTGTTTTTAATACTTCACGTCTTCCAATATTCCTTTTATTGTTTTCCTGCGAACTGCCTGAAACACTGTTTTTATTATCTTTTTCCATATCTTCAAATTACAAATTTGTTAAAACCTGAAGGCAATACTTTGATAAGAAACCTGTCAATGCCGATGATCCGTGCCGTTGGAAAAACGAATAAAACACCCAGACCAGCAAGTTCGATGAGATTCTTATCAATCAGAAAATACGAACCCTCAAATGGCATCTTATATTCAATTCCGAGAAGTGCCGGATGCGACATAGTATAAAGCAACAATAGAAGCATTCCTCCAATGCATGAAAGACGGGTAAAACATCCCACCAACAGGCCTAACCCAATTAACACCAGTGCCCATTCATTAAGAAGATCTACCCAGTTCATTAATCCTGCATTCCCTGCCATATTAACAAACATCTGTTCAAACCAGCCTTTTGAATCGATAAGATAAGTCATGGCGGACCAGTTAGGATTCAAAACTTTTATCATCCCTTCATACAGGAAATGCCATCCGATAAAGATGCGCAATACCACCAACCAGGATAGTTGGCCATTAGTTAATTTGTTTTCCATTTCTTTTCCGATTGTTTTAATTTCAACTGATACTGAAGAATTAATATATTAGACAAGCGTATAACGGTTTTTATTGATAGTGAAAATAAATAAATTCCTTCTTTTTCTTCTTTTAAAAAAACATTTAAAATTAATCTTTAACCTGATATTTCAACAATTCATCATGAATAGATGGGAAATTTTAAAAGAAATTGATACATCCTGAAATTTAATTGCCCCTTGCATTATCTCCATAAAGCTTTATGCGTTTATCGAGCTCAAGTTTGAGAACAGTCATGTAATTATCCTGAACTTCCACCGGAACATTTATATAAACCAGGCCTGGCACACTGCTCCACGAAATTTTACCCACAATTTTTGGTGTGATTTTTGCCCCGTTACCAAGCACGGTGATGCTTTTTATCTTATTATCAAGACCTTTGACAACCACATCGCCCATAATCTTCCCAGGAAGGAACAGATAAAGATTTGAAGAGTCCTTTGACAGAGTTGTGGGGCCGTAAAAGTGTCCCGGTCTTATTCCTCCTGTTGTTCCGAATATAGCTTCACTGTGTTTGCTGGTCCATCTGCCCAATTCTGTCAGGATTTTTATTTGTTCTTCGGGAATTGTACCATCCTCTTTCGGCCCGATATCCAGAAGTAAATTACCCCCCATACTTATAACATCGGCAAAGATTGTAATAATTTCATATGGGGTTTTATAGTCGTTGTCATCCTTCTTATAACCCCATGATCCATTCATTGTCATGCACAGTTCCCAGTATTTCAGATTCGGACGCGACACAGGGAAATTCTGTTCCGGAGTATCATAATCACCGTACCCTTGCAACCGGCCGTTGATAATAGCATTTGGATTGTTTTTAAGGATCAGGCTGCGGATGTAATCTGCCCGCCATTCTCCGGCACTATGTTCCCAATCGCCGTCAAACCATATAAGGTCGGGGTTGAATTTGCTGGATATCTCACCAATCTGTCCATGGCAAAATTTAAGAAATTTACCCCAGCGCACAGGATCCAGGGCAGAATCATATCTGGCTGAGTCCTTTAGAAATCCGGGATAATCGGGGTATGACCAGTCTATTAAAGAGAAGTACAATCCTACCTTAATTCCCTGACTCCGGAGGGCGTCAACAAAAGGTGCAAGTACATCTTTCCCTGCAGGTGATTTTTTAACAATACTCAGATTACTCAATCTTGTATCCCAGAGGGTTACTCCATCGTGATGCTTTGATGTTATCACGGAATATCTTGCCCCGCTGTTCCTGATAAGTTCAGCCCAATATTCAGGCCTGTAATTTTTAGCAGTGAATAAGTTAATTTGAGCCATATAATCAGCATAGCTGATTTGCTTGTTATGAAATGCCCACGATTCGGAAGTATTGCCAGAAGAGTAAATCCCCCAGTGAATAAAAATTCCAAGCTTGGCATCGGCAAACCACTGCATTTTGGATTCGATTTCCCCGGTATTAGCTTGTTGCTGTGCATATAAAGGACTGAACAACAATCCAATGGACAGGATTAAGATTGACTTTAAGTTTCTCATAATTTCAATGGTATTAGTTTTTGCCAAAATTATTGCAAGCTATTTGAATGAATTCAGGATAACAAATTTATTCCACTTTGCCTTACCAGCTTTAAAAAGCAGCAGGAATTAATTCTTAAACATATTTAAGCGTCGGTTGTTAATATTAGATAAGTCAATAAAATTAAAGTTTGTAAGTAAAATAATGAAATGGACTTAAGCAAAAAGAAATGTATCCCATGTGAAAGAGGTATTCCCCCTCTGGATCTGTCTGGATTGAAGAGTACATGAAATTTATCCGGGATGACTGGAAAGTTGAGGAGAATAAAAAAATTGTACGGCAATATTCTTTTGTAAACTACAGGCATACAATGGATTTCGTAAATAAAGTTGCCAGCCTTGCCGACGAAGAAGGTCATCATCCTGTAATGCATGTTTACTACGGCAAGGTAGTTATTGAATTGTGGACACATGCAATAAACGGATTGTCGGAGAATGATTTTATCCTGGCAGCCAAAATTGATAAATTGTAATAGTATTTTTCCTGGTTGGATACTATAATGGATTTTAAAGGTATTTTCACTAAATCAATTCCCTCATATTGGTTCCCATACCATTTCGATATCCAGTGGATAGCAGGGGCGATGGACACTTTTAAAAGGTAATGCTTGCATATCAAGATTACAAAATCCCGATGTTAAAGCCATTAAATGAACCGGGGCCATGTCGCGAAGTTCAGGAAATAAATAGCCCAGCTTAACAACTACTATATTATAGTCCAAAGGCTTTAACCCTGCTTCCTTAAAATCATTTAATTCAACAAAGGAACGACGTGATTTTAAAATAACGGTTTTCACTCCTTCCGTTTCAATTACGGCTACTCCCCTGTCGGTATTCATCACCGAATCGGGTGATATGAATAAAACCGATGCATCTATTTTAAGAGGCTTACTAAAAACATTGTCAATTTTTCCGCCCAGATTCAGGTTGATTTTTTTACCGACCCCTGCCTTAATGCAATCTTTCAAAACTTCAGGATCAACAATACCTGCTACTAAAGCATTTTTACTCTTATACCGGAGCAAGGCATCCAGCACTTGTGTGTTATCGCCTGGCGCACCTGCGGTGGTATTATCGCCCGAATCTGAAATAAAGACCGTCTTGCCCTTATATTCTTCAGATTTAAGTATCATCTCATCGATTGACCCTGATGGCACATCTAATTTCATTTTTTTTCTGCTATCCCAGATTTGCTGAGCCAGACGAACAGCTTCATTTTTTGCAGCTTCACTGTATTTTTTATCTTTAGCCACTACAAAAACCCTCATGGCAGAACGTGGGAGATCGGCCCAGCAATAACCGGCAAAAATTGAAACATCAATCAGACCCTCAGTTTTACATATGTCGGGTATTTGTTCATATATGGAGTGTAATGGTTCCACTTCTGTGATACTCTTTTCACCTGGAACCAGAATCGGTATAACAACACTTTCGATATGAGGCTTCCATCCGAATTTGAGTGCATCAACAAGTAATCTTGCAGCCCTTGCCCTTGTTTCTGCTCCATCACGGTGTGGAGCAGTACGGTAAGCTGTCATCAAATCAATATTTTCTACAAATTCAGGCGAAGGATTACCGTGCAGGTCAAAACTACCGGATATAAGTACGTTGTTGCCCACTATATCTCTTATTTCCTTAATTAATGAAGCCTGGGCGTCATCATAACCTTCAACATGCAATGCGCCATGCATATCCATGTAAATACCGTCAAGTTTTCCCGCGTTTTTTATGTCTTTTATTATCTCGTCCCTGAAATTTTCAAAGGCTGATCGTTCGACTACTCCACCTGGCCAGGCATGGGCATGCAAAGTTGGAATGACTTCTATTCCTGCATTTTTGAAAACATCAGCCCACAATTCTCCCTTTAATATATCTGTATCTCGTAAAATATAAAAATCGGATTCTTTTGTCAAAACAGTTGCAAAGGTGTTGGATTCATGACCAATACCTAATGTAAGCACTCTTTTCTGCCTATGTTCAGATTTGCACATAATAAAGGAGATCAGGAATAATCCAGGTAAAATACAATTTATTAACCGCTTCATAATATTTATTGTTATTAAAGTCCAACGCTAATTATTTGAGTAAAAGCTAAAACCTCGTGTTGTTTGTAGAAAGTTATTAATACAGTATGATAAAGGTATGAAAATCTGAATTATAAATTTCCATAAACTGCGAGCTTGAAGACCGAAGTCTGAAGACTGAAGACCGAAGTGTGAAGTTTAGATTTTACTTAATTTACATATCTTTGGTAATGATTCACTGACGAATGACGTGATAATTGTATGCGCAATTTGACCTTAAACCTGATGACATTTCAAGCAATAACTTAATAAATAACAGCCATGATTTATCAGAATATTCTGATTTTCGCTTTGTTTTTATTCATTTACAGTCTGATAGCGAAGCGAATTGAGAAAACAGCCATCAGCGGACCTTTACTGGCTGTTATTGTCGGGCTGCTTGCAGGGCCACTGATTTTAAACCTGATTGTTGTGAAGGTCGAAATTGAAGGCTATAAAGTTATAGCTGAACTGGCCCTTGCACTGGTTCTCTTTACAGATGCTTCAAATACTAATATTAAGGAACTGGTAAAAGTTGCCTCTATCCCCACGCGGTTGTTATTGGTAGGGCTTCCTCTGACAATCGTTTTTGGGATGCTGGGGGGATATTTTGTATTTGATGGCTTTTCATGGATTGAATTAGGAATTCTGGCCACATTGCTGGCTCCTACTGATGCAGCCCTTGGAAAACCAGTTGTTACAAATCAATCGGTTCCATCAAAACTAAGGGAATCTTTAAATGTGGAAAGCGGATTGAATGATGGAATCTGTGTCCCTGTCCTGTTCTTATTCATTGCTTTATTTTCTACACAAACCGGAGAGAACATAAAATTTTCTTTTGGATTGGCCCTTTTTGCCAAACAGATAGGGATCGGACTTATTACAGGACTTGTGATTACTTTTGTTGGAGATAAACTTGTGAATTATTCCCAGAAACAAGGATTGATATCGAAATCCTGGGAAACGGTAGTAATAGTAGCCCTTGCATTTAGCTGTTTTACTGCAGCTCAGATTGCAGGCGGTAGTGGATTTATTGCCTGTTTCACAGGTGGTTTGCTTTACAGTACTATTAATCGTCCGTACAAGCATGACTTACTGGAAGAAGCTGAAGGGATCGGCGATTCTTTAAGCATGCTCACCTGGATTATTTTCAGCTCGGTCATAATCGCAGCAAATGTCAGGCATTTTACCTGGAATGTCATTGTCTATGCTTTGCTGAGTCTGACAATCATCCGGATAGTACCTGTTCTTTTTTCACTTATCAAAACCGGAATCACCTGGAAGGAAAAAATATTCATTGGCTGGTTCGGACCACGCGGACTGGCGAGCATTGTCTTTGCCATAATTGTCTTTGATATAGAGCTGCCTCATAAGGAAATTATCATTCTCACCGCAATTTGTACAATATTACTCAGTATA
>WSSedA1B3DRAFT_1000373_pt1 | contig 13090 bp, 14 predicted proteins | sample WetSurSiteA1Bulk_FD_9468 | JGI IMG/M metagenome (IMG submission 9468)
AATGATTTTCCTTGCAAACAGGTATGCGAATGCAGACAAATCTGTCGTCTGCAAGTCCTGCAAGGTTCTCTAATCCCCTGATGGTCTCCCAGAAACTCCCTGATGTCTGCGTCAGATGATCATGCAGAGAGGGATTTGATCCCCATAAGGTGATCTCGAAGAGATTACAGCCTGCATGCATGATCTGGTCCACTAATTGCATATTTGCAAATGCCTTTCCATTCGTTAGTAATTTGATTCTTCTGTAACCGTCACCTTTTGCTGCACGGATAATCTCAAGCAGATCGCTTCTTAAGGTCGGATCTCCGCCGTAGAGCGCAACATTTTCTTCTGTTCTCTCTTTTAAAGATGAGAGGATAGAGCTNAAATCAGTCTTTGAGGAATCNTCTTCTCTGATCGAACAGTGAAGGCATTTATTGTTGCAAGGGCTTTTACCGAGAAATATCTCTTTATATTTCAGCAAGGTTTATATCCTTTTTACCNNTCCTTATTTTTCGTAGGATTATTTTATCATGTAGCACACTTTTTTACTCCAGGCATATCCAATCGTGTCAGGTTGAGCTTTATCACAATTCAAGTTGAGGTATCCGTCGACAAAGGGGCGAAACCGGGATAATGAAAAGTAGTCCTTGACAATAATTAAGCATATGCTAATATAAGTGTTTAGAAGGAGGTGGTGCTCCATGAATGCGCTCATTGTATGATAAGAAAGGTTTTTTAAGGTATGTTTTTTTAATATCAACGTGTTATAACAGGGAGGGGAAATGAAGAAAATAAGAATAACCATTGTTATTTATTCAATTATTGCTTTAATTCTTTCAATGCAGATGGCGTTTGCAGAAGACTGGCCTATGTTCCATCACGACCTGGCGCTGAATGGTTTCACGAGCTCAAATGCTCCGGATGACAGTAACATCCTCTGGACATATAAGACANAGGGCCCGGTCAACTCATCAGCAGCAGTTGTTGGCGACAAGCTTTATATTGGTTCAACTGATGGTAATTTGTATTGCATTGAAAAGGAGTCAGGGACCCTTATATGGAAATATCCGACTGGCGGTCCAATACAATCATCCCCTGCAGTCTCTGGCGGTATCGTATATTTTCTTTCGACTGATGGGAACATTTATGCACTGAATTCGGGAGATGGCTCCCTGATCTGGCTCAAGCCAATCGGTACAGGCCCATGGGACTGGTCGTCCCCTGCTGTTCATGATGGCAAAGTTTTTATGGGGGCGAGCAACGGTTTTGTTCATTGTATGGATTCAACCACAGGGATGATCATTTGGAGTTCTTTTGTCGGTGGGACTCCAAACAGTCCCATAACTGTAGCGAATGGAAAGGTTTACAGTGGCACCCATAATTTTGATAACCTGAGCCCGACACTGGCAGCACTTGATGAATTGACCGGAATACCTGTATGGACTTACAGTTATGCCGATTCTCATCAAGATTCAGTAGCTTTCATTAACAGCAATGGAGTGGCTATTAATGACGGTGACGGAGACGGAGACGGGGATCTGGAAGTCTATTTCGGCGTAGTCACATGGATTGGTTCAGGGGATCAGGCTATTGCCCTGGACGAAGCCACCGGCAAAGAAGTATGGACACACAAACATTAACGGATGGTCTACATCAACCCCGGCTGTACACAACGGCAAAATATTCATAGGTTCTGATGACGGAAAGCTCTATAGCATCAATGCTGCTGATGGTAGCGAAGCATGGAGTTATCTTACCGGAGCGCCGATATGGTCTGCGCCGGCTGTTTCAGGAAATAAAAAGGTCTGCTTCGGATCACTTGATCATACTGTTTACTGCATCAGGGAAGAAACCGGTGATCTGATATGGAGCTACTTCACAGGAGCAAGCAGGTTAATGTCATCTCCTGCAATATCAGACAATATATTGTTTATTGGGAATGAGAATGGAAAGGTATATGCCTTTGGTACCCCNAATATTCCGCCGGTCTGTGATGAAGCCTTAGCAAGTATTCTTGAAATCTGGCCTCCGAACCATACAATGTTACCGGTAACCATTGAAGGAGTATATGATCCTGATGGCGAATCTGTAGACATAACCATCAATGGAATTACGCAGGATGAATCAGTGAATGAGAAAGTTGATGGCAACACCCAACCTGATGGTTCGGGTGTTGGGACGTCGAGCGCTATGCTAAGGGCTGAAAGATCCGGTAAGGGAAACGACAGAGTTTACGTCATTGTCTTCACTGCCACTGATAACAGGGGAGACACATGTAATGGAAAAGTCTCTGTATGTGTGCCACATGACATGAGGCCTAACCATGCCTGTATTGATGATGGCCAGAATTATGATTCGACAAAACCCTGAAATGTGATCTAAAATCAGCTAAAGCGAGAGGGTCATTAGCGGTTCAGGGCAGGGTAAAACCTGCCCTACATTTTTTAAGCAAATTGAACAAGTCCGGATGAATCCTTTATAGTAAAAACATGTTCAAAGACCGCGATTATGACATAGTTGTTATTGGCGCAGGGCATGCAGGCTGTGAGGCTGCGCTCGCATCCGCACGTATGGGCTTCTCTTCTTTACTTGTCTTTTCACCATAAACCTTGACACGATTGGACAGATGTCCTGCAATCCTGCTATCGGCGGGCTTGCGAAAGGCCATATTGTAAGGGAAATAGATGCACTTGGCGGCGAGATGGCAAAGGTGACTGATAAGGCAGGCATACAATTCAGAATGCTGAATATGAGCAAGGGGCCTGCTGTTTGGTCATTGCGGGCACAGGCTGACAGGGTTTTATACCGGCTTGCAATGAGAAATGTTATCGAATCTCAAAAGAACCTTGATGTAAAGCAGGCTTTGATTGACAAATTAGTCGTTGAGGACGAAAAAATAAAGGGAGTTCTCACCTCACTCGGTATTTTTTATGGAGCACGAGCTGTTATTGTGACAACGGGAACATTTCTCAAGGGATTGATCCATATCGGGCTTGAGCATTTTTCAGCTGGTCGGGCTGGGGAATTCCCATCCATAGGGCTNTCAGACAGCTTGANAGAATTGGGATTCAAGATGGGCCGTCTCAAAACAGGAACTCCTCCCCGGCTTGACGCAAAAACAATCGACTTTTCAAAGACAGAGGCACAGTATGGAGATGATCCACCCATACCGTTTTCACATAGCACGGAGAAGATCACGAACCCCCAGCTCCCCTGCTATATTACCTACACAAACAAAGAAACTCATCAAATAATACTCGATAACCTTGACCGGTCGCCTATGTACAGCGGCAAGATCAAAGGTGTCGGGGCGCGGTATTGCCCTTCAATCGAGGATAAGGTTGTCCGGTTCGCTGAGCGTGAACGACACCAGGTCTTCCTTGAGCCGGAAGGGCTTGAGACAAAGGAGTACTATGCGAATGGGATTCCGACAAGCCTTCCATATGATGTTCAGGTAATGTTCGTAAGGACTATCCCTGGCCTTGAGGAGGCTGAAATCATGAGACCTGCATATGCGATCGAGTATGACTTTGTATTTCCTACCCAGCTTAAGCATAGTCTGGAGACAAAAATTATTAATGGTCTTTTTCTCGCCGGACAGATCAACGGGACATCAGGGTATGAAGAGGCTGCTGCCCAGGGGATTATGGCAGGGATAAATGCATCTCTGAAACTCCGGGAACGGGAACCCCTCGTCCTTGGAAGGCACGAGGCATATACAGGGGTCCTTATTGATGACCTTGTTACCAAAGGAACCAGTGAGCCCTACCGGATGTTCACATCAAGGGCTGAATACAGGCTCCTTTTACGGCACGACAATGCTGATTTACGTCTGATGGATAAAGGCTATGGAATCGGACTTCTTGATAACGCTGTTTACCAAAGATTTATCGAAAAGAGAAGACTGATTCAAGAAGAGCTTGAGCGACTGAAAAAGACGCGCATGAAATACGATGACCCTAATAAATCAGAAACATTGGAGCAGCTTTTAAAAAGGCCTGAGATAACATATAAGTTTATAGATGAACATTCGCCTTCCGACAAATCCCTCTCTGATGAAATAACAAGACAGGTTCAAATACAGGTCAAATATGAGGGCTACATTAACCAGCAGATGCAGATGGCAGAAAGGCTTAAGAAGATAGAGGGGAAGAAGATACCTCCGGATTTTGTATACACCTCTCTCAATGGTCTTTCACGGGAGGTTTTAAGCAAGCTGCAGGAAGTGAAACCTGCAAACCTCGGACAGGCGAGCAGAATCCCCGGCATAACCCCTGCTGCTATTTCACTCCTGATGGTGGCTATAGAGAGATTGAAAAGAGAGCGTGATAAAAGAGCTCCTTAAAGAGGGTCTTTCTGAATTGGGATTGATTCCCACCGAAGAACAGATAAATGCTTTTATAATTTACCTGTCCGAACTCAAGAGGTGGAATAAGGCATACAATCTTACAGGCATAAAAAAAGACGAAGACATTGTCATCAAGCATTTCCTCGATTCGTTGCTTTATCTGAAAGCCATGCCTGCCGGTGAGTTAAGGATAGCCGATGTTGGAAGTGGCGCAGGGTTTCCGGGAATACCGATAAAGATCATCCGGCCTGAAATTCACGTGTATCTCATAGAGCCAACAGGGAAAAAATGTCTTTTCCTCAGGAATATCATCAGACAGCTTGATCTTAAAAAAACTGAAGTAATAGAAAAGAGAATTCAGGAAGTAAAAGCAGATGAGGAACTTGCACCTCCGGTAGACATTGCAGTTACAAGGGCATTGTTTGATATCAAAGAATTCATTAAGCGATCATCTCATATTGTAAAAAAAGGCGGAATTATTATCCTGAATAAAGGCCCGAAAGTGAAAGAAGAGTTAAATATGCTTAAGGATGTGAAGCATGAGATTTTGAATATTAAACTGCCTTTGTCTGATATAAACCGGCATATTGTGATAGTGCATATATAAAAAAAATTCTTAATCCTGTCTCAACAATTTGGCCTGGCCTTCGGCTATTACAGTATTATCTGTTTTTTTGACAACTGCTGAGGTTTCGATAATCTTTTTATTCATTTTCAATATCATTGCCTCTACAATTATCTTTTCTCCAGCCATAAGCGGGAACCTGAATCTGACTGTAATCTCTGCTGTAACAGCAGGCATGCCCTGCATCAGAGCAGCCTTAACCATTGCTTCGTCAAGGAGTGTAGATATTAATCCACCATGGATTATATCTTTATATCCCTGATGGATCTTCTGCGGGGTAAATTCTGTCCGTACTTTTCCATCCTGAAAAGAAAACCTGAGATGAAGGCCGGAGGGGTTCTGCTCTCCGCAGACAAAACAGTAATGGTCATCTTGCAGGGTATTTTTCATTCAGGGAAATGAAGGATTTACAATAGAAATTATTTGTTCATCATTTCAAGAAAGTCTTTATTGCCCTTTGTGCCCATGAGTTTTCCAAGGAGAAACTCCATGCTCTCAACAGTGCTAAGAGGGTTAAGAACCTTCCTCAGTATCCACATCTTGTTGAGCACATCCTTTTCTACAAGAAGTTCCTCTTTTCTTGTGCCTGAACCGTTGATGTCAATGGTCGGGAATATCCTCTTGTCAACAAGTTTTCTATCGAGGTGAAGCTCCATATTTCCGGTTCCCTTAAATTCTTCAAAAATAACATCGTCCATCCTGCTTCCTGTATCCACAAGCGCAGTGGCTAATATGGTCAGACTGCCTGCTCCGGTTTCTATATTTCTGGCAGTACCGAAAAATCGTTTTGGCCTTTGGAGTGCATTTGAATCAAGACCACCGGATAAGACTTTTCCGCTGGCAGGGATAACAGCATTATATGCCCTGGCAAGCCTTGTTATACTGTCAAGCAGAATTACAACATTCCTTTTACATTCGACAAGACGTTTTGCCCGCTCAATGACCATTTCTGATACCTGGCAGTGCCTCTGCGGTGGTTCATCAAATGTTGAGCTTATTATCTCTGCCGTAGGCACCTGACGCTTCCAGTCTGTAACTTCCTCCGGTCTTTCATCAATCAGGAGTATCATGAGATGAACATCACGATGGTTTTTCTTGATGGCCTTGGCGATTGACTGAAGAAGCATGGTTTTTCCAGTCCTGGGAGCAGCAACAATCATTCCTCTCTGCCCCATTCCAATTGGTGTTATCAGGTCCATTACCCTGGTGGAGTACTCATTCGCATCATATTCGAGCTTCATCTTTTCGGTTGGGTAGTAGGGAATAAGGTTATCAAATAAGGGCCTGTTGATATTTTCTTCCGGAGATTCGTGGTTAATTGCCTCAACTTTTAGAAGGGCGAAATAGCGCTCGCTCTCCTTTGGTGGCCGTATCTGCCCTGATACGAGGTCACCGGTTCTCAGGTTAAACCGCCGTATCTGTGAGGGTGAAACATAGATATCATCAGGGCCTGGAAGATAACTGTAATCAGGCGATCGTAAAAAACCGAACCCGTCAGGCAGAATTTCGAGGACCCCTGCTGAAAATACATATCCTGTTTTCTCTGTCTGTGCCTGGAGGATAGCAAATATGAGATCCTGTTTCCTCATACCGCTTGCACCCTCAACATTAAGTTCTCTTGCGACCTCTGTCAATTCATCGATCGTTTTTTCCTTAAGTTCAGAAATAGAGATATTATCCGTCATNACATTCTTTTTGGGATTTTCCATTATTAAACTCCTATTGGATTTTACTTATTATGNTATATGGTGGTTTTCTTAATAACCCGGTAGGACTTTGCCTATCCAGGGAGGTTCATTCGATTNTNACACGAAGAAATATGTCTTGTTCCTAACATACTAAAAGACAAATGAATTTGTCAATACCGGTTTTTNTCAAGTGTTAATAAACTTAAAAATAGCAATTTAAGTTTGCATTATTTCAGAATGGCTGGTTAATTTGAATTTAACCATACTCACATGATAAGATACTAAAATTATTTTCTCGGATCCTATGGAGATAAAATAGCTAAAATAATACCTTTCAGGGGAATCCTTTATAATGTTTCCAAGGTTTCTATGGAAGATGTCATGGCTCCTCCATACGATATTATTACGCCTGAATATCGGGAAGCCCTCTATATGCAAAGCCCCTATAATATCGTAAAGATAGACTTCGGCAAAGAAGAAACCGGAGATAATGAAACCAAAAATAAATATACGAGAGCCAGAGGATACCTCGATGCATGGATAGAAGAAGGCATATTTATCAGGAGCGAGAAACCTTCTTTGTATGTATACGAGATGTCTTATACAATACATGATGTAAAAAAACGCCTTTTAGGATTCCTCTGTCTTGTGAAACTCGAAGAGCTCGGCAAAGGCAGCATCTATCCACATGAATGTACTCACTCCAAACCGAAACAGGACAGACTGAACCTCATGAGGTCTTGTCAGGCAAACACGAGTCCCATCTTCTCACTCTATAAAAGTCAGGAGAGAGGGATATCGAATTTTCTCTCAAAGATATTCGGGACTAAACCGTATATAGAGTCAGCAGACATATCCGGAGATACACATCGTCTCTGGCAGATCGATGATACAAATCATATAGAGATAATAAAAAAGGAACTTGAAGACAAAGCGATTTTTATTGCCGACGGACATCACAGATATGAAACTGCTTTTGAATTCTACAAGGAAATGTCAGCTAAGGATGCCTCAACAACTAACAGGCCTTTTGATCATGTCCTCATGTTTCTTGCCAACATGCTCGATGAGGGGATAACAATACTTCCGACACACAGGCTATTTAAGGAAATCCCTAAAGACCTGAACAAAATGCTCTCCGAATATTTTGATATAACCGCTGTACATAATGATTTTGACATCAGGAAAGGTTTATCCGGCAAAAGCCATGTCTTTGGTTTTTTCCAGAAGGGAAGCGATATGTGGCATATACTTACCTATAAAGGCGGCAACTTATCAGAAATCCATCCTGACTTAAGAGATATAAGCGTGATTATCCTGCATGAACTGGTGCTGAAAAAGATATTGCATACATCTGAAATCGGATATGAAATGGATGTCAACAGGGCATTGGATAAAGTTAAAAGCGGGGAGTTCAGCGCAGCCTTTTTCCTCAATCCAACCAAGGTAGAGGATGTTGAAAAATCAGCCCTTTCCTCGGTAAGAATGCCGCCAAAGTCAACGTATTTTTATCCAAAACTCTTAACGGGACTTGTTATAAATAAGTTTTAAGCAAAAAGTCTCTGACAATTTCATTGATAGACTTTATGCTGTTTGTTGTAGCTTGATTTATTGATTATAATTGAGATAAAAAGGGAGGTATTTATGCCATTACGTATTGCAATAAACGGATTTGGAAGGATAGGAAGAAACTTTCTGCGGACAAGCTGGAGTTATAACGAATTAGAGATTGTTGCCATCAATGATCTCACAGACGCAAAAACCCTCGCACATTTACTGAAGTATGATTCTGTTCATGGCATCTTTAACGCCGATGTAAAACAGGCAATGAAAACATTACGGTTGATGGAAAGGAAATAAAGGTATTTGCAGTCACTGAGCCTGAAAAACTCCCGTGGAAAGACCTACGCATAGATATTGTGATCGAGTCCACGGGAAGGTTTGTAGACAGACCGTCTGCTGCAAAGCACCTGGATGCCGGGGCAAAGTGGGTCATAATTTCAGCGCCTGCAAAAGAACCTGATGCAACAATATGCATGGGTGTGAACGAAGATATATTAGACCCTGCAAAGCACCAGATTATTTCCAATGCATCATGCACAACAAACTGCCTTGCGCCTGTTGCAAAAGTCTTGCATACTGAATTTGGCATGATAAGAGGTTTGATGACTACAATACACTCCTATACCAATGACCAGAGAATACTCGACCTTCCCCACAAGGATCTGAGAAGGGCAAGGGCAGCCGCCCTGAATATGATCCCTACTACAACCGGGGCAGCAAAAGCCGTCGGAATAGTTTTGCCTGAACTGAAGGGCAAGCTGAATGGGATGTCTATAAGAGTGCCTACCCCGAATGTTTCAATTGTAGATCTTGTTGCAGAGCTGGGAAGGGATGTTACAGCAGAAGAAGTGAATAGTGCTCTGAAAAAAGCGTCTGAAGGTTCTATGAAGGGTATTCTCCAGTACTCGGAAGAACCATTGGTATCTACTGATCTCAATGGAAATCCACACTCATCAATCGTAGATGCAACCTTAACAATGGTTATGGAAGGAAAAATGGTAAAGGTTTACGCCTGGTATGATAATGAATGGGGATACAGTTCACGACTCAGGGACCTTGCGCTCTATATAAACAAGAGGATGTAACCATGAAAAAGAAGGATATCATTGAGCCTTTTCAGAATAAGGATATTTTTAACAAGCTAACCATAGAAGACCTTGATATTAAGGGCAAAAGGGTATTTATCCGGGCTGATTTCAATGTTCCGCTGGATGATAATCTTATGATCACCGATGACAGGAGGATACGCTCAACCCTTCCTACAATAAATTATGCAATTGATGAGGGAGCCAGGGTTATTCTCTCCTCACACCTCGGAAGGCCAAAAGGTAAAGTCGACCCGAAGTTCAGCCTCGCTCCTGTTGCAAAAAGGCTTCAGAGGCTTCTAATAAAGAAGTCATCTTTGGCCCTGACTGTATTGGCAGTCAGGTTGAAGGTCTCGTCTCAAAGATGAGAGATGGTGATGTCATACTCCTCGAAAATCTCAGATACCATCCCGGAGAGGAAAATAACGATGAGGAATTCGCGCGCTCTTTAGCTAAACTGGCTGATTTCTATGTGAATGACGCGTTTGGGGCAGCACACAGGTCGCATGCATCAATTGTCGGGATGACAAAATTTCTTCCTTCTGCAGCCGGGTTTCTCCTGAAGAAAGAGATCGAATACCTGAAGGGAGCTATTGACAATCCTGTAAAACCTTTTATTGCCATCCTCGGTGGCGCAAAAGTTTCCGGCAAGATCGGAGTTCTTGAGCATCTTGTAGGCCATGTTGACAAAGTCCTGGTTGGTGGCGGTATGGCTTTTACATTTATAAAAGCCATGGGGTATGAGATCGGCGACTCCCTTGTTGAGGACAGGATGCTGGAGACAGCAGAGAGGATACGCAAAAAATTAATAGAAAATGGGGTAAAGTTTTATTTGCCGGTAGATTGTGTGATTGCACAAAGCACTGACCCGGGTGCAGTAATCAAGATTGTCCCGACGCTCGAGATTCCACAGGGATGGAAGGCGCTTGACATTGGTCCTGCCTCTGTCAAACTCTTCACAGTTGCATTGCAGGATGCAAAAACCATTCTCTGGAATGGACCAATGGGGATGTTCGAAAGTGATTTATTTTCACGGGGCACATTCGATATCGCCCGTGTAGTTTCAGACGCATATGCCCTCACCATTGTTGGTGGCGGAGATACCGACCTTGCAGTAAACAGAGCAGGCGTATCTAACGCAATATCTTTTATATCAACAGGTGGAGGAGCATCTCTTCAGCTACTCGAGGGAAAGGAACTCCCTGGTATCGCAGCCTTAACAAACAGAGAAGACTGATACGATACTATTAATGCGATATCAGGTTTTTATTGTCTCGTAATACTCTGTATCAGCTGTAGAGACCGAAGAAACCTTATGTGGTAATTTCTTGTTATCATGAGACAGGATCCCTCTCTTCATCTCCACAACAGAAGGATTTTTACACTCAAATTGTTTTATGAGATATGAGGCTGCCACTTCCGGTTTTATGATATCACCGCAGGTAAAGATATCAACAGCAGCATAACCATACTCAGGCCATGTATGAATCGTGAGATGTGATTCTGCTATTACAACAACGCCACTGATACCAAAGGGATTAAATTCATGGAAGGAAATATCTACTATGGTTGCCTTGGCCTCTTTAGCTGCAGAGACCAGTGCATTTCTGACCTTTTCGAGGCTCTTTAGAATTTCCGGGCTGCAATCCCGCAATTCTATTAATAGATGAGTTCCTAATGCATTCAATTCTCGACCCCCCTTCTAAACTACTATATTTTACTTATTAGAAATAAAAAGATAACGAAAATATAAATGAGTTGTCAAGAAAAATCTATTTCCTGCCAAATTTTTTTAGAAATTTCTTTAAAAGTTTCTTTAGAAACCCGGAAATAATTGAGATTGCTTCGTCGTTTCACTCCTCCCAATGACGCCTTATTTACGCAAGCATATATAGCTATCACCTATCAGCTTTTTCACTTATCGCCAGCTTCTGCCCAAGGTCTTTTACCTGAGAGGTAAGCTTAGTGACTTTTAAAGAGAAATATAGGTTAATCAATAGCAAAAACACAAAGCCAAAGATAAAGAGAGTTGTTGTAGGCGTCCTTGCTCCGATAAGGCGCGTAAGCCACTCAAGGAGGTCATACCAGAGAATAAGGACAATAATCCCGAAACCTGTCAGTAGCCAGAGGAATGAATATTCTTCCGCAAGTTTTCTTCTTCTTACCAGTTCTATAATGACTAAAAACAGACCTGCGCCTATTATCAGGGCAAATATTTTTTGTTGAACGTCATTGTCTTTACTCCTTTCTAAGAAGTGTAACAAAAATAGAAAGCATCATTTTAAAAATATAATACAGCGGGTTAAGAATGCCGCCATGCATAGACCTCTTTGCGGCATTATGCATTATAACAGGAACTTCTTTAAACCTGAACCCCTGTCTGTGAAGCATTATAATTACGTCTGCATCAGGATAATCCACAGGATAGGCAGCACTTGCATAAAACTCCATCACCTTTTTGTTCAATGCCTGAAAACCAGAGGTGGAATCTGTTATCCTTCTTCCGGTTAAGACTGATGTGATGATGCCGAAGAAGTACATTCCCATCCTTCTCACAAATGGCGCCTTGTAGTTTCCTTTATCAAGAAATCTTGAACCTATTACAACGTCAACCTCATCAGCAATCACTGGTTCAATAAGTGTTTTAATTGACATTGGATCATGCTGACCATCAGCATCCATCTGAACAGCAAATCTATATCCCATTTTCAATGCATCCTTGAAGCCTGTCTGAAGCGCTGCACCATAACCAAGGTTAAAGGGGAGTTCCACTACGGTCGCACCTGCCTCGCTTGCCTCATTAACAGTATTGTCTGTTGAGCCATCGCTAACAACAAAAATATCCGCATCCGAAACCTTTCTTATGCCAGCAATCGTAGAGGCAATCCTGCCTGCCTCGTTGTAGGCAGGGATGATGATGACAAGATTATTATCGGGTTTGTGGTTCATAGCACTTAGTTATAGTGTACGTAAAAGAGCATAATGAGACAATCGATACCTGTAAGAATCTATTATTTTTCCGTACACGTGAACCCGAAGAATGCAATCGATAAAAAATAACAGGGAGGCATATGTATATCGCCCGTCTGACTTGGAAGTCTCGTCTTCCAATGGCTGAACTCCCGGGAAATTAGTCCACAGTATGGATCGAACAAAGTTTCTTATAAACTCTTTCCGTCTGACTTGAGATATTTTCCCATCGTAAATGCTGCCGTATAAATTCCTGTCCTTTCTGCACCCTTTCACGAGCCTCTTCCTTATTATTCAGCACTTCAGTGATAGTGTTTACAAGTTCTTCAATATCTCCATATTTCACGAGATAACCAGCTCCGATCTTTCCTATAATTTCGCCACATCCACAATCGTCAGTTACAATAACCGGCGTATCGCACATTATAGCCTCAAAAGGGACAAGTCCGAATATTTCTAGAGTAGATGGATAGACAAGCAAATCCGAGTCAACATAGGCAGATATTTTGTCCCTGTCCTCAAGCAGACCTGTGAAAAGAACCCTATCTTGAACATTACGCTCTCTGATGATTTTCTCAACCTTTGATTTGAACCCCATATCATTCCCTGCCACAACGAGAACGATATCATGACAGGGAATCGCAGCAACTGCTCTAACGAGGATATCCAAGCCCTTACGCGGGGTTATCTTCCCAAGGAATAACACAATTTTCTTATCCAGAAGGTTGTATTTCTTTTTAAAAATTCCTTTCTCAGGGAGTTCATTATATGTAGCGATATCTATACCGTTAGAGATGATGGAAATCTTATTTTGTGGGATACCAACTAA
>WSSedA1B3DRAFT_1000375_pt1 | contig 13011 bp, 9 predicted proteins | sample WetSurSiteA1Bulk_FD_9468 | JGI IMG/M metagenome (IMG submission 9468)
GAAGACTCTGGAAAAATACCGAACGCTTGCTCAACACCAGCTTGCAATTCGTCAATCTCGCTTTCTTGGCTTTGCTGTTACGGAGATGTTGAACAGGTTCTAAGCTAATATCACGAACTCTTCTTCTTTTTTCTTTTATGGACTTTTTACTTCTTTCTTGGTTAATATTATACTAACCTATTAGGGTGTCCATTTTTATTAGACTACTACAATTTATGCTGCCGTATCCGCATGAATTATAATTGGTTAAGTTAGTGGTAAATTCAAAATACAGGAGCTTCAGCGAGTGGCTAAAAAACAGCTTTAGCTGTTTTTACTCCACTTAAAAGTTATCTTTCAATCGCCGCAATTTGGCAAACACCTCAACAGGTGCGCTATTCTCGCAATTAAGATTGTTCTGTAACGCAGGACTGTCCTCTCTAAAAAAAGGATTAGTCGCTAATTCTTCATCAATAGTCGATGGTACGGTGGGTAAGTTATTTGCTCGCCGCTCTTGAATCTGTCTCATTTTTTGTTGCAACGCTAGATTATCTGGTTCAACACTTAAAGCGAATCGCGCATTATTTTCACTGTATTCGTGGGCGCAATAAACGCGCGTATCAGCAGGTAAAGCTTTTAATGTTTGTAGCGATTGCCATAATTCGGTGGCACTACCTTCAAATAATCGCCCACAGCCCATAACGAACAAGGTATCACCGCAAAACAGCGCGTTATCATCGGCAAAATAATACACGATATGCCCGCTGGTATGCCCAGCCGTTGTTATTACTTTAGCGGTATGTTTGCCTATATTGATGATTTCGCCGTCTTGTACGCTGCGGTCAATAGCGGGAATTCTATGTTTATCCGCTTTTGCACCAATAATTTGACAGCCTGTCTGGTGTTTTAATTCTAAATTTCCACCGACATGATCACTGTGATGATGGGTGTTTAAAATATAAGTCAGTTGCCAACCGTGTTGATTTAAAACTCGCAATACAGGTTCAGCTAATGCGGGGTCTACCGCCGCTGTTTCGCCTGAAACAGTATCATGCAGTAGATAAATATAATTGTCGGTTAAAACAGGGATTTGAATGATATCTAACATGGCTGTGTCCGTTGTTTGGCAAAAAAATCTTTAGCCATTGCCACATCAGCTTCAATTTGCGTTTGTAGCTCAGCTAAGGAATTAAACTGCATTTCAGCACGGATTTTTTGTTTGAAATGCACCTCAACATAATGACCGTAAATTTCTTGATTAAAATTAAACAAATGGGTTTCCAATAACACTTTAGAACCACCATCAAAGGTTGGGCGTGTGCCGACATTGGCAATACCTGTTAATTCCATGCCATTAATACCCGTCATAGTGACGGCAAACACGCCATTAATCGGAGTGTTTTTTCTAAATAATCTGACATTGGCAGTTGGATAACCAATCGTTCTACCGCGTTTATCACCATGCGCAACGCGTCCACAAATAGAATAACTATGCCCCAATAAACGTTCAGCTTGCTCCATATCTCCGACACCTAAGGCATCTCTAATCAGGGTGCTACTGACGCGTAGCCCTTCGACATAATAAGAACCTGTGTCTTCAACGGTAAAACCGTGTTGCTTACCTTGTTCTTTTAGTAAGGCAAAGTTACCGCGCCGTGCTTTGCCAAAATGAAAATCGTCACCGATAACGAGATGTTTCACATTGAGTTTTTTTAGCAGAATATCATTAATAAACTGTTCAGCATCATAGTTAGCAAACTGGCGATTAAATTTTACGATTAACAAATTATCAATGGGTAACTCGTTAAATTGAATCACTTTCTCACGCAAACGCGTTAATCTTGATGGTGCGTTAGTGGCTAAAAAATATTCCAACGGTTGTGGTTCAAAAATCATAATCACCACAGGTAAATTGAGCATCCTGCCTCGTTCTGCCAATTTTTCAATCACTGCACGATGACCTAAATGCAGCCCGTCAAAATTGCCGATGCTGAGTACGCAACCGTTTTCAAAGGGTTCTAAATGGGACAAGCCTCGAATTAAACGCATGAGATGTTAATAAGCAAAAAAGTTTATTTTATCATGCGTGACGGATTAAAGCCTTGACAGTATCTTCTTAGCGATTCATCTTAAGTTCTGCCATAATTGAATTTCACAACAGCTTTCATCAAGGTCGCGTCATGAATCGGTTAGTTTGGTGGTTAATTTTCAGTACCTTATTGTTTACTTCTCTCGTGCAGGCTAAGCCGTTAGCACCTGAAAAAGTGCCTGACTCACTAAAGCCGTGGATTAGCTGGGTACTACAAGAACAACCAGAACGCGACTGCCCGTTTCTTTATAATAGCTTTGAAGAAAAGCATTGTAGCTGGGCGACACAGTTAAGTTTAGACCTAGGCACGAATAAAGGCATATTTTCGGGCAGTTGGCAAGTGAACAAAGAAAAAGACTGGATTATATTACCTGGTGATGAAAAACATTGGCCGCTCTCTGTAACTGCTAATGGTAAAACCGCGTGGGTGATGGATAAAGACGGCAGACCGTCAATCAAACTGACGGCAGGCATTTATGACATCAAAGGTGAATTTTTATGGGATGCGATTCCTGATAATTTAAGCTTACCCGATGAAACAGGCTTGATTAGTCTGCAAATGAACGGTCAGACCATTAACACACCCACTATTAAAGAGGGGCAGTTGTGGCTAAAAGACAGTGACCGAGGGCAAATAAAACCTGAAAACGTGCAGAACCGTGTTGATGTGCAGGTGTTTAGAAAAGTCATTGACGACGTGCCGTTGCAAGTGATGACGCATTTAGATTTAGAGGTGTCAGGTGAACAGCGCGAAGGAAAATTAGCAGGCTCATTATTAAGTGATTTTATTCCGTTGCAATTGCAATGTTCGTTACCTGCACGTCTTGAACCCGATGGTCAGTTAGTCGTACAAGTGCGGGCTGGACGTTGGAGCTGTGACATTCTGGCGCGGAGTAGTAAAGAACTAAACCAACTCGCACTACCCAAAGACAGTACGGAAGCGGAAGTGTGGGTATTTGATGCTCGTCCTGAATTACGCGTGGTTGAGATTGAATCACTCAGCACCATTGATGCTAGTCAAACCAATCTGCCCGATGATTGGCGCAGTCTACCCGCTTACAAAATCACGCCTGAGCAAGCCATGAGTTTTAAAGTGATTCGCCGTGGTGATCCAGAACCTGAACCGAATCAACTGAACTTAGCTAGAAAATTATGGTTAGATTTTGATGGCTTAGGTTATACCGTCAATGACACTATCACAGGCAAAATGACCAGCGGTTGGCGGCTGAATACTTTGCCAACTACGGTGCTGGGTAAAGTCACTTTAGACGGCAATAGTCAGTTAATTACTCAGCAAATCGGCACGAATAAACAAGGCGTGGAAGTACGCAGAGGCTCATTAATGCTGGATGCTGATAGCCGTATGACTGGCAATATAGCTCGCATGAATGCGGTCGGTTGGGAACAAAATTTCCACCAAGTAACGGCAGAACTTAATTTACCGCCTGGTTGGCGATTATTAGCTGCAACAGGCGTTGATAATGTGCCAGATAGTTGGATTTCGCGGTGGACATTGCTGGATTTTCTGTGTGTATTAATTACTGCGTTGGCAATTGGACGCCTATGGAATCGTTATTGGGGTGGTCTCGCCTTAGTGACGTTGGTGATTATCTGGCATGAAGCCGATGCGCCACATTTTATTTGGTGGCATATTTTAGCGGCTACCGCGTTGCTAGGCGTGTTGCCACAAGGTCGATTTTTTACCTTTACTAATTGGTATCGGCGCGGCAGTTGGCTAGTGTTGGCAATTATTACCTTGCCGTTTATGGTTGACCAAGTGCGTATCGGTATTTATCCGCAGCTGGAAAATCCGTGGCAAGATATTTATCAAGAAAATGGTTATGCAGCGGGCGGTGTGATGAGTTCTATGCCAGCACCAGCAGCTATTGCGCCAGTTGAAGTGGCAAAACCAGCTGCACCCCTAGTCGAAGGCATACAACAAGCTGAAGAACCTGAAACGGCGGATATGATACAGGAGAATAAACCTGCACAACGTTCATTAAGCAAACAAATGAGCAGACCTAAAGCCAAAGCAGAGATACAATCCCAAAGCAACGCCTATTACTATGATAATAAATCTGCCGATTTTCAGCGTGTGGACCCCAAAGCCAAAGTACAAACAGGACCAGGCTTACCGCAATGGCAATGGCATAAAGTGTATTTGTCATGGAATGGTACGGTTGATGTTGGGCAAGAACTGCACCTATGGTATTTATCACCCACAGTAACCATGCTGTTGAATTTTATGCGCGTGATTTTGGTCGCACTATTAGCGTTATTAATGCTGGGTGTTGCCGAAAAAATGCTACCGCCTTTTATCACTAAATGGAAAATGGGCAAAGCGACACCGTTATTACTGTGCTTAGTGGTGTTGCCGTTGTTACTCGCACCGACTGAAAAGGTCTATGCCGATGACTTTCCCGATGCAGCCTTATTAAACCAATTAAGAGACAAACTACAAGAGAAAGTCATTCCCGATTGTTTGCCTGCCTGCGCTCATATTCAGCAAATGAACATGACGATTAACGACAAGGATATTCAAATCACCTTGCAGATTGACGCGCAAGAATCCGTCGTTCTGCCTTTACCCACCGAATATGAACAATGGTTTCCTAATCAAGTATTAGATAATGGTCAAGCATCACAAGCCTTGTACCGTACTAACAATGGCTTGTGGATTAACCTTAAACAAGGTCAGCATGAAGTTATTCTGCGCGGCGTAATCCCGTTACTCAGTAAATTTACGCTACCGTTACCGTTAAAACCGAATCGTGTGGTGGTGGAAAAAACTGGCTGGGAAGTATTTGGTTTACAAGAAAACGGCTGGGCAGACGACCAGCTACAATTTAGTCGCGTTCAACAAAACCAACAAGATAAAACCAAGCCTACCCTTGAACAAGGCGCGTTACCGCCGTTTGTGCGTGTAGAACGCACCTTACAATTGGGTTTAGATTGGCGTGTCATTACCCAAATCACCCGTATTTCACCTGCCGATGCTGCCGTGGTACTCAATGTACCCTTATTAAAAGGCGAATCTGTCACCAGTGCAGGTGTACGCGTTAAAGATCATGCGGTTGAAGTCAATATGGCAGCCCAGCAAGTGACCATGCAGTGGGAATCCTCGCTAGAAAAAGCCGATAAAATTGAACTCGTTGCTCCTACTACCGAACAATGGATTGAAGTTTGGAAAGCCGATGTAAGTCCTGTCTGGCATATAGAAAGCACAGGCATTGCCATGATTCATTTGAATAGTACAGGGCAATGGCTACCCGAATGGCATCCGTGGCCAAATGAAACCGTGAGTTTAACCGTGACACGTCCTGAACCTGTCGCAGGCAAAACCCTCACCATTGACAGTAGCACCTTACGCATTAATCAAGGGAAGCGAATGCGTGATGCAGAATTAAAAGCCAGTCTCAGAAGTTCACAAGGCATGGCTCATACATTTACCTTGCCCGAAAAAGCCGTGTTGCAATCAGTGGCGATTAACGGTCAAACTCAACCATTACGGTTGGAAGGTAGAAAACTCACCTTACCAGTCAATCCTGGTAAGCAAGACATTACCCTAACATGGCAAGAACCTACTGCTATTAGTTCGATAACGCGGATGTCAGAGGTTGATTTAGGTGCAGACAGTGTAAACAGCAATCTGACGCTAAACCTAGGCGCAGACCGTTGGGTATTGTTTGCATTTGGTCCAACATTTGGTCCGATTATTTTATTTTGGGGCGTGTTGATTGTTATTTTTCTGGTCTCATTAGGACTAGGTAAAGTTCGCTTAACGCCGTTAAAAAACTGGCATTGGTTTTTATTGTTAGTGGGTTTAAGTCAAATACCAATGGAGTCGGCAGGCTTGGTAATTGGCTGGTTGATGATATTAGGGTGGCGGGCTAGCCAATCAAGTGAACAAACACGGTTTTTTAACCTACTACAAATTAGCATCGGTTTACTAACCTTGGCATCCTTATCGGTGTTATTTTCTGCCGTTGCTCAAGGCTTATTAGATGCACCCAATATGCAAGTGACAGGCAATCGTTCTTCTGCCTTGGCATTAAATTGGTATCAAGATAGAAGCGCGTCAACGTTACCCGCCGCGAGTGTTATTTCTCTGCCACTTATTGTCTATCGTTTATTGATGTTAGCGTGGGCATTATGGTTAGCTAGTGCGTTACTCAACTGGTTAAAATGGGGTTGGGGATGTTTTGCTAGCAATGGCTTATGGCGTAAGAAAGTCGTGGTTGCAAAGAAAGCAGTAGTGGTTGAGTCAGAGTCACCTAAAACATAAGTTACAGGTAACACAATGAGAAAATTCCAAAAGACTCCGCGTAAATGTGCCGTGTGTGGCAAAGATTTTCCACCACGAGAGGTGGTGTCAGGCGAGACGGTGCGGGATGTCATCACAGAGCTGATTCTACACGACCATCCCGACTGGTCGCCTGATGAGTTTATTTGTCGCTCAGATTTGTCTCTATACAGTGCCAATTACGTTCAGTCGCTGATTGAGTCGGAAAAAGGCGAACTCAGCTCTCTTGAAAAAGAAGTGATTGATAGCTTACGGCAACATGAATTACTCGCCATGAATGTTGATATGGAATCTGAAAAAACATGGACGTTTGGCGAGAGACTCTCTGATCGAATGGCAGATTTTGCAGGTAGCTGGTCTTTCCTTATCGGTTTCGGTGTCTTTATGGCAGGCTGGATTATCATGAATTCCTTGGTTATCTACTGGCATCCAGTTGATCCGTTCCCTTATATTCTGCTCAACTTATTGCTCTCTTGCTTAGCGGCTATTCAAGCACCGATTATCATGATGAGTCAACAACGTCAGGAGGCAAAAGACCGTTTGAGATCACAGCACGATTATCAAGTGAACCTGAAGGCAGAACTTGAAATTCGACATTTGAACGAAAAATTAGATCATCTGCTTTCACACCAATGGGAGCGTCTGATGCAGATTCAACAAGTACAAATTCAAATGCTCGCACAATTGGAAAAAAAATAAGCCTTTAAATTTACAGAGGATATTATGGCAACGGGTAAATTATTAATTATTGCAGGTATTGTTTTATTAGTGCTGGGCATTATCATTAACTACGCACCGTGGCTGTGTAATTGGTTTGGTAAATTACCTGGTGATATTCGTATCGAAGATAATAATAAAATGTTGTTTATTCCTATTACATCAATGATAGTTGTCAGCATTATTCTAACTATTATTGTTAATCTATTTTTTCGACGCTAATCAGTTTGGTTTATATTAATTAACCTATATTATTCAAATGGGTTTCTTTTTACAGGAACCTAAAATTTATCGTAATCACTTTTTAAAAATTCAGTCATTTCATCACACGGTAACGGTTTACTAAAAAAATAACCTTGAATAATATCGCAGCCGTGTTTTCTTAAAAAATCAAATTGTTCTTTTGATTCCACACCTTCAGCAATCACTTTTTGTTTGAGTGAATGTCCGATTTCAATAATGGCACATACAATTCTGGCGTTTTTAGAATCAATAGTCATGCCCTTAACAAAGGATTGATCCATTTTTAAAATATCAATCGGGAAGTTTTTTAAATAGGATAAAGAAGAATAACCAGTACCAAAATCATCCAGTGCTAATTTTATACCCATTCTTTTTACTTGTTCTAATTGAAAATCAATAAATCTTGCATCACCAATCAACATAGATTCGGTAAGTTCCAATTCCAGATGCTCTGCACCTAATCCAGATTCATCAAGTGTTTTTTGTAATAAACTTAAAAAATTAATATCGTTAAATTGCTGTGCCGATACATTGATGGAAATTTGTGGTAATGGATAACCTGCATCAAGCCATATTTTAACTTGTTGACAAGCGGTGCGTAAAATCCAATAACCTATGTCAATAATTAGCCCAGTATCTTCAGCGAGAGTAATAAACTGATCGGGAGGAATCATTTTTTCATTATTATGAAGCCAGCGAATTAATACTTCTGCGCCACATAGTTTTTTGCTATGTGTTTCATATTGCGGTTGGTAATAAAGTTGTAATTCATTTTTTGCAATTGCTTTGCGTAATCTTAATTCCATTAAAAGCTTGTCTTGTGAGGTGGTTTTATGATCTTTATTATAGAATTGATAATTATTTTTTCCTTGGTTTTTAGCATTGTTTCGCGCTATATCGGCATATTTTAGTAATGTTTCCGCCTTCAGTATAGTATCTGTAGTCAAACAATCTTCTGGGTAAATTGCAATGCCAATACTTGAACCAATAAAAGCCTCATGATTATTAACATACATTACTTCTGATAATCGCTGACCGATTTCCCCTGCTAAGCTGGTCGCTGAGTAAACCGTTTCTTCATAGGTTTTATCAGTTAACATTAAAATCGCGAATTCATCACCACTTAATCGCGCAGCAATATCATTTGCACCGATTAGTTCCTTTAATCGATCAGCGACTATTTTTAGTAATTCATTGCCCGCATCGTGACCAAGCGATTCATTAATAATTTTAAAGCGATCAAGGTCTATGACAAAAATAGTACCGTGGGTATTATCCTCTTTGGCGGTGGCTATAAATTTTCTTAATTGAGCATAAAACATGGAACGGTTAATTAAGCCTGTTAAGTCATCATAGTAAGAGAGTTTTATAATGCGTCTTTCAGCGTGTTTTTGTTGGGTAATATCGAGCAGACTGGCAAAATAAACGAAACTATTATCATCTTTAACGATGGCAGAAACTTCCAGTTTTACGGGAAAATCACGACCTTTTTTAGGCAAACAGGTTAGTTCTCCAGACCATAATCGTTTAGGATTATGGGCAAAAAAATTCATTTGCAGATGAGTTAACTTACCTTTAATGATAAAAGATAATGGTTTGCCTATTAATTCATTACTCGGATATTCAGTTAATAAAGAAAAAGCGGTGTTTACGTCAGAAATATGAAAGTCTTTGTCTAAGAATATGAGACTTAAGTGTCCAGTTTCAAACGCTTTAGGCAGTAATTCTAATTGATTTTTTTTCTTGTCATCTAAACTAATAAAGCAACCTGTTAATATTAAATTTAGTTCATTTTCACAATTATCAAAAATAGGTACTCTAGTTATTTCTAAGGTTTTCTTTTGTCGTCCTATCGTGACTATTCTAGTTTCTTTTACTGGTTCTTTTAGATGCCAAGCACTTTTATCCTGAATAAAGCTAACTTTTAATATATCTGCATTGCTGTTTGAGTAATGAAAAAGCTCTGAATCAGTTTTTCCTATACAATCAATATCTTGTAAATTAAATATTTTTAAGTAAGTATCGCTCGCGCCTAACCAGCGACCTTCATTATCTTTTATACAAAGAAAATATGGCAAATTATTTATTAACATCTGCACGTCAATTTCAAATGAATCACTAGGTATATCAACAGAAAAATAAACATCTGATTCATATTGATCTGATAAGTTTTTTTTTGTTTGCTTATAATAAATAAGCATTAAAATAGTCATAAATACAGAATTTACTATCAGTAGCGTATTTTTGTAGTGTATTTCCATGAAAAACTCATTTATTATTAAGTACGCAAGATTAGTGCATATAAAAAATATAGGTATAGTTATTAATATCTTAGACTTCATAACTTTTTATTAAGGAAATTATAAATAAGCCAAATAGGGCGGACAAAATAACCTACACTTCTGAATTAAACATACATTCTAAACTATCAACGTGCTGAAAACCTCTTGGCAATGCGAGTCCTCGTTTTGCACGGTTTGCTGTGTAATGCACTATATCTGCTGCTTTTAGGATAACAAAGCGTTTACCTGAGATAATTTTTAATGGGCAGTTTTCCGCAAGGGTAATAGCGGCAATAACAGCATCTGTTTTGTTTTCTAAATCAGCTATGGGAATTTGTATCAATTTATTGCCTTTGCCTTTGCTTAAGGCGGGTAATTCAGCGACTGGGAAAATTAACAAGCGTCCTTGTAGCGTGACTATTGTTAGTAAATCGTTATCACTCTGTAGTAGTGCAGGTTTTAACACACTCGCACCATCGGGCAGGTTAATCAGCAGTTTACCCGCTTTATTTTTACTTAATAACTCTTTTAGCTGAACTTTAAAACCATAGCCATAACTGCTAGTTAGCACAAGCCAATCATCAGGGTTGCCCGCTAACAAATGCTGAAAAGATGCGCCCGCAGGTGGGTTAAGTCGCCCTGTTAAGGGTTCGCCTTGGGTTCTTGCTGACGGTAAGTCGTGCGTTGAGGTGCTATAGGCACGCCCTGTCGAATCAAGTAGATACACTTGTTGCGTTGAGCGGGATTTTACGGCCGCTAAAAAGCGATCTCCTGAGCGGTAGCTTAAGCTTTCAACATCAAACTCATACCCTTTAGCAGCGCGTACCCAGCCTTTTTCTGACAGGATGACGGTGAGCGGTTCGTTATTGATGAGTTCGGTGGTTTTTAAAGCTTGCGCAGCTTGTCTTGCGACGATGGGCGAGCGACGTTTATCACCGTATTGTTCGCTGTCTTTAAGAATTTCTTTTTTAATTAAGCGGTTGAGCAAGCTGGGCGAGGCTAAGGTTTTTTCGAGTGTTAGGCGTTCTTTTTCGAGTGTGTCTTGTTCAGCACAAATTTTAACTTCTTCAAGTTTTGCCAAATGCCGCAGTTTTATTTCCAGTATGGCTTCGGCTTGGGTATCACTCAAATCAAACCGCACCATTAAAACGCTTTTAGGCGCATCTTCATGACGAATAATGGCAATGACCTCATCAATATTGAGGTAGGCAATCAATAAACCATCCAGTATATGCAAACGCGCCAACAGTTTATCTAAGCGATATTGCAAACGGCAGCGTACGGTTTCAGTACGAAACGCCAGCCATTCAACTAAAATTTCTCGCAAGCCTTTCACTTGCGGTTTGCCATCCATGCCTATCATGTTCATATTAACACGATAGCTTTTTTCTAAATCGGTGGTGGCAAATAAATGCGACATGACGGCTTCAACATCAAGGCGTTTGGCTTTAGGAATGAGTAATAAACGGGTGGGATTTTCGTGATCAGATTCATCACGCAAATCGTCCAGCATGGGCAGTTTTTTTGCCAGCATTTGTGCGCCGATTTGCTCCATGAGTTTAGCACCTGACACTTGATGGGGCAGGGCGGTGATAACGATATTACCGTCTTCTAACTCATAAATAGCCCTCATTTTTATCGAGCCACTGCCTGTTGCGTACATTTTTTGGATGTCATCGCTAGAGGTAATAATCTCAGCTTCGGTCGGATAATCAGGGGCTTTAACGTGTTCAAATAGGGTTTCTAATGAGCTATCAGGATTATCTAAGAGTTCCACACAGGCATTAGCGACTTCGCGCAGATTATGCGGCGGAATGTCGGTTGCCATACCCACAGCAATACCCATAGTGCCGTTGAGTAGAATATTGGGCAAACGTGCAGGTAGTAATACAGGTTCTTGTAGCGTAGCATCAAAATTATCTGCCCATGCCACCGTACCCTGTCCTAATTCACTTAATAACGTATTGGCATAGTCTGTTAAACGTGATTCGGTGTAACGCATAGCGGCAAACGATTTAGGATCATCAGGTGAACCCCAGTTACCTTGTCCATCTACTAAGGGATAACGATAAGAAAAACTCTGTGCCATTAATACCATTGCTTCATAACAAGCAGAATCACCGTGTGGGTGATATTTACCTAATACGTCACCGACTGTTCTGGCAGATTTTTTATACTTAGCCGCCGCACTGAGACCCAATTCCGACATAGCGTAAACAATACGTCGCTGTACAGGCTTTAAACCATCAGCAATATGCGGTAAGGCACGATCGAGAATGACGTACATGGAATAATCCAAATACGCTTTTTCAGCAAAATCCTTTAAGGGCAGTTGTTCAAAATTTTCTTGTAATCCCACTTAAAATTTATCCTCTGATAGCTCAATCGCTAAAATGCGATTTTTATGTAAATTTTCTTGGCGCATTTGTTTGCGCAATAAGGCTTCGGCGTAATACTGTTGTTCAATCTCGGTTTCTACGTCTAGCCTAGGTACTTTAGTCGGTTTGCCTTCATCATCCATTGCCACCATTGTAAAGTAACACGAGGTTGTATGTCGTTTGCTATCGGTGCGTAAATCCTCAGCGACCACTTTAACACCGACTTCCATTGAGGAATGTCCGACATAATTAACATGGGCGTAAAAGGTAACTAATTCACCAACATTGACTTGTTGTTTAAAAAACACCTGATCGAGTGCGGCTGTGACTACATACTGTTTACAATATTTGGCGGCACACGCATAAGCGACTTGATCCAACAGTTTTAATAATGAACCGCCATGAACATGCCCCGAAAAGTTTGCCATGTCGGGTGTCATTAATACAGTCATAGTGAGTGATTTTTCTTGTTTAGTCATCTGTAACCTCTTTGAATTGCAATATTGTATAGCAATTAGCACGCGTGTATTCGCCAACTCGCATATTTGGTGTGTAGTATTGTTGTGAAATACTACGAATAGCTATGTTTTTTGCTAAAACGATAGTTTTTTTCTCATATAACGTAAGGTACTTAGCATGAATAAACAATTAATAGGCTTGATGCTGTTATTAACGCCACCTGATTCTCATAAACGTGTCGAACACTTGACTAAAGAATTGGGATTAAATAGCGAGCAACAAGTGAAAGTTGAAGCTATTTTTGATATACAAAAAGAAAAGATGAAAGCAATACACGAAGAAACTAATGCGAGCCTAAAAGCCGTATTTACCCCCGAACAAATGAGTAAATTTGAGGCGATGCAAAAAAAACGTCAACAAGCGCGTAAAAAAAGAATCGCTAATAGAAAATAACAGTAGTATAGAAGTTACGCATTGACAGAGGGTGTAGGCTATGTATTTTGAACGCACCGAAGCCAAAGAAAGTTGGCAAATAATGATAAGAGAAAGCAGCCGCCCAAC
>WSSedA1B3DRAFT_1000378_pt1 | contig 12988 bp, 11 predicted proteins | sample WetSurSiteA1Bulk_FD_9468 | JGI IMG/M metagenome (IMG submission 9468)
AACTTGTTCAACGAGGTGATTGCTTTTTTTATCAAGGGCTTTATCCAAGGGAAAGAAACACTTAACCCTCAACTTCAGCCGATCGTCAATGCGTAACTTCTAATATAATCAAAAAATAAATTTTTTGATTCCAATATTATTCTACTCTCGGCTATTCAAAAGTGGGTGATTAAAGAAGTGGTTTTATATGCTGACAGAAAAATAGCGGCGACAAAAACTGTCGTAAACAAAAAAGCATAGCTCGTAGGGCGAAATAGGCGATAGCCGTGTGTGAATAGACTTGTGTTACTTTAATTAATCAATATGTTACAAAATACAGCCAACAAGATCGTGTTTATAACTTATTGATATTATGCGATGGAGTACAAACCTAGGTTTGTACTCCATCGCATGATAGCAGTGTTGCTTATGACAACGCGCTTTGATTTGCTTTAGCGATTTCAGCGATTTTGCCGAAGGCTTCGATGTCACGCACGGCTAAATCAGCCAATACTTTGCGGTCGATACCGACGTTGGCGTTGCTTAAGCCGTTGATTAAACGACTGTAAGAAATGCCGTACATTCTTGCGGCAGCGTTGATACGCACAATCCATAAGGCACGGAATTGACGTTTTTTCTGTTTACGGTCGCGGTACGCATATTGACCTGCTTTGATGACCGCTTGTTTAGCAACGCGATAAACTCGGCTTCTTGCGCCGTAGTAACCTTTTGCTAATTTAAGAATTTTTTTGTGTCTTGCTCTGGCAGTTACGCCGCGTTTTACTCTAGGCATGATAGGTCTCCTTGATTAACTATAAGGCATCATGCGTCTAGCCATACGCACATCAGATGGGTGAACACTTGCAGGGGCGCGTAGCTGTCTTTTTCTTTTGGTCGATTTTTTAGTCAAAATGTGGCGTTTGTGTGATTGTCCACATTTAAAACCGCCGTTGCCTGTGCGTCTAAAACGCTTAGCAGCACCACGGTTGGTTTTTATTTTCGGCATTTGTTTTGCTCCAATAAGGTTAAAATGAAAAATCCCTGAGAATAACTCAGCAAGGCAAAATGCGTAGGCCCTGAAGAATTACTCGCATTCGATGAATGCGGTGCTTGGCAAGTCCTATGCCAAGGTAAAACAAAGCCAGACCTATCTATCGCTAGATAGGTCTGGCTTGAATGGATTATTATGGATTATTTTTTCTTTTTTGGGGACATGACCATAATCATTTGTCGCCCTTCCATTTTTGGAAACTGTTCCACTATCGCTAATTCTTCCAAGTCTTTTTCGATACGTTTTAACACATCCATGCCAATTTCACGATGCGCCATTTCGCGTCCACGATAACGTACTGTGATTTTAGTCTTATCACCATCATTAAGAAATTTAATCAAACTTTTCAACTTGACTTGATAATCGCCTTCATCCGTTCCTGGTCTGAATTTGATTTCTTTGACTTGAATTTGCTTTTGTTTCTTTTTAGCAATCGCCAGTTTCTTGTTGAGTTCAAACTGGTATTTACCGTAGTTCATTATCTTACAAACGGGGGGATCCGCGTTTGGCGATATTTCTACTAAATCCAAGTCTGCCGCATAAGCAATCTGTTTGGCCTCATCCAGCGAGATAATACCTAATGCCTCACCCTCAGCACCTGTGACTCGAACCCGTCTAGCGGTAATCATGTCATTCAAGCGCGTTTCATCTTTTTTAGCAGCGATACCCTAATCCTCCACGTTGTTATTATGTTCTATCGGCAATTTCTTGTGTTAAGCGTTCTGCGAACTCACTGATTGCCAAACTACCTAAATCATCACCCTTTTGCGTGCGTACTGTAATGAGTTGTTCTTTTAATTCATTATCACCGATGATGACAAGATACGGTACACGCTGCATAGAATGCTCGCGGATTTTAAAGCCTATTTTCTCATTTCTCAAGTCTATTTTTGCTCTAATGCCTTGTTGCTCTAATATATGTAGCACTTGAGTCGCATAATCGTTGTGTCTATCAGCAATAGTTAGTACAACAACCTGTACGGGAGATAGCCATAATGGGAATGTTCCTGCGTGTTGTTCGATCAAAATACCGATGAAGCGTTCCAATGAACCTAAGATAGCACGATGTAGCATAACAGGTACTTGTCTGGAGCTGTCATCGGCAATATAGCTTGCATCTAACCGTGCTGGCATAGAAAAATCGACTTGAATCGTGCCACATTGCCAAACGCGACCGATACAGTCTTTTAACGAAAATTCAATTTTAGGGCCGTAAAACGCGCCTTCACCAGGTTGTAAATCCCAAGCTAAGCCTTTGTTATTCAGCGCGAGTTCTAAGGCATTCTCTGCCTTATCCCAAACACTATCATCACCTACGCGGTTTTCAGGGCGTGTGGATAATTTAATAATGACTTCTTCAAAACCAAAATCTTTATACACTGCAAACAGCATATCGATAAAGGTTGATACTTCGTCTTGAATTTGCCCTTCGGTACAGAAAATATGTGCATCATCTTGCACAAAATTTCTGACTCGCATTAAGCCGTGCAACGTGCCAGACGGCTCATTACGGTGACATGAACCAAATTCCGCTAAACGAATTGGTAAATCACGATAGCTTTTAATGCCTTGGTTATAAATTTGAATATGACATGGGCAGTTCATTGGTTTAACTGCATAATCACGATTTTCCGAATGGGTAGTAAAAATCATCGCACCGAATTTGTCCCAATGCCCTGATTTTTCCCACAGTGTACGGTCAACTAATTGCGGGGTTTTAACTTCTGCATAACCATTAACACGCAATTTTTCACGGATATACTGCTCAACTTGTTGATAAATAATCCAGCCTTTTTCATGCCAGAATACCATACCAGGTGCTTCTTCTTGGGTATGAAATAAATCCAGCGTTTTAGCTAATTTACGGTGATCGCGTTTTTCAGCTTCTTCTAAACGGTGCAGATAGGCTTGTAAATCTTTTTTATCGCCCCACGCCGTACCGTAGATGCGTTGTAGCATTTCATTTTTAGCATCGCCGCGCCAATACGCACCTGCGATTTTCATCAATTTGAACGCGCCTAATTTAGCCGTGCTAGGTACATGAGGACCACGACACAAATCAGTAAAATCACCTTGCTCATATAACGACAAATCTTGATCGGCAGGAATAGATTCGATAATTTCCGCTTTATAAGCCTCACCTAAGCCTTTGAAAAACTCAACGGCGGCATCTCTGGATAAGATTGAACGTTGTACAGAAAAGTCTTTTGCGACTAATTCCTGCATTTTTGCTTCAATGGCGGTTAAATCATCGGGTGTAAACGGTCTGGAATAGGCAAAATCGTAGTAAAAGCCGTTTTCGATGACTGGTCCGATAGTGACTTGTGCCTCTGGGAATAATTGTTTAACCGCTTGCGCTAATAAATGTGCAGTAGAATGGCGAATAACATCAACGCCGTCTGCGTCTTTGGCAGTAATAATTTGTAGCGTAGCATCTTGTTCAATTAACGTACTGGCATCGACCAATACACCGTTAACCTTACCTGCGAGTGTTGCCTTCGCTAATCCCGTCCCTATTGACTTTGCTACATCTAACACAGTGACTGCGTGGTCAAAATCGCGTAAAGAACCGTCTGGGAGTGTAATTACAGGCATGAGAATAAACTTTTTGATTGCTACAACGAAAAAAGCACCGCCTGAGCAGTGCTTATGTGTTTGGTAGGCACGAGTGGACTCGAACCACCGACCCCCACCATGTCAAGGTGGTGCTCTAACCAACTGAGCTACGCGCCTGAAGTATTAACTTCAAGCGGCGCATTATACCAAGAGATTTTGCTTATGCAAGCTATAAAACCGTTTTTTACAGCTTGTGAGCCGCTTGCCAACCACAATAAAAGCCATATCACTCCCGACCAAACGCCGTCGTATTTCGATTTAACCAATAATCACGGGCGAGCTGCTCAGCTTGTGCTTGACTATCAACTTTACCTAAGAGCTTCAAAGCGATAGCGGCTGTACCGATGATAGTCGCTTCGGCAAAGTCATCTTGTATTTTACCTTGCCAGACTAACGCGAGTTGTTCAGGGTCTAGTTGTTCAGCTTTGACATGACGACGAGTAAATAAAGCTGTCCAGTTTTCATCGGATAATTCATCGTGGTGGACGCTTTGTACTAAACAGTCTACGTCGGGGTTACGTTCAGTTTCACCGCCTTCGCCTTTTAGTACCGCGCTGTGGGCTTGTTGTAATAGAGCCGAGGCTTGTTGATGGACAGGACGATAGCTAGGATGAAAAATACCTTGAATGCTGTAATCAGCATTGAACGGATTTAATAACCGTACGAGGGTGTGAACGGGGGAGCGCAAACCTAATAGCGGGCGCAATTCGATAATGTCATGCAATTTTGGGCAGAAGTATTTCAGTGATAGGTAACTGAAGTTGCGTTGTTCGAGTTGTTGCTGGGCTTGTTGCAGCGAGGTGGCAGGCTGCAAGCCTAAATAGGGCAGTACGTTTGCGGTGTACAATCTGCCAGCGGTATGTCCTTCTGAACCGTGCATTAAGACGCGGATACCATTTTCTGCCAGTAATAACGCGGACAATAAGAACCAAGGTAAATGTCGGCGTTTACCTGCATAAGATGACCAATCTAAATCAACGGGTGTATGTAATACATCATGATAAAAGGATTCACGCGCGGCTTGTACAAAGCCTGCTAATTCTTCGGGTGTTTCTTCTTTAACACGCATCAGCATTAAAAACGCGCCGAGCTGTATCGGCAATACTTCATCTGCCAAAATCATGGACATCGCGCGATGAGCTTCTTCTTGTGTTAAAGGTCGTGAGCCTTTTTTACCTTTGCCAAGAATGCGTATGAATTCAGCAAATGGATGTTCAGGGCGAGGTGTTTGTTCGTGGTGGCTAAAGTTACTCATAATGTAAATCTAAAATAGTGATCAATTAACAACGCCGCGAACAGTAGCGTGATATAAACAATGGAAAACCAAAAGGTCGCCATGGCGGTTTCTTTATCTTTTTTACGCATCATTAATAAAGCGTAATAAATAAATATTAGCCCCAAAGGAATGACTGTTACCAAATAAATCAAGCCACTCATGCCTGTTAAATAAGGCAACAGCGTGACAATCAGCAATAACACGCTGTAGAGCAAAATTTGTAATAGGGTGTGATCAATGCCGTTAGTGACAGGCAACATCGGAATTCTAAAATCTTCGTAGATTTTTTGGTATTTCTCTTGTCTGGCAATGGCAAGCGGCCAAAAATGTGGCGGTGTCCAAACGAAAATAATCAAAACTAACAGCAAGGCATAAGGATGAATTTCACCTGTAATAGCACACCAACCCAGCAAAGGTGGTGTTGCGCCAAACGCGCCACCGATGACGATATTTTGCGGAGTCATTCGTTTCAGGTATTTGGTATACACCACGGCATAACCAAATAACGACAGTAACGTCAGCCATGCGGTTAAGGCGTTGACTTTTACCATCAACACGACCATTGCAATCACACCCAGCACAGCCGCAAAAATAATAACTTGTTTAGGTGTTAGATAGCCCATTGGAATGGGACGATGCGGATTAAGTTTCTTATCAATATCTCTATCAACGAAATGATTAATGGCAGCAGCAGACGCGGCGGCAAGCGCGATACCTATATTGGCATAAATCATAGTATCGACGGGTGGCAAGGCAGGAACAGCTAATAACATACCAACCACGGCGGTAAAAATCATTTCTATCACCACGTTTGATTTGCACAGATTCAGATAGCATTTCCAAGATGGCGGACGGGAGGGCGAGACGTTTGTCATTGTTCAATAAATTCCAACTTTTTGATTATTCCATAGAATACAGGGAACGCTTGATTTTTGAAATAGCGTCATAACGGCTATATAAAGACATTGCATTGCAAGTTATTCAATACTCTACAACATTGAGGCTTGAAGTTTACTAATAAACCAGATAGTATTGAATCAACACTATCTGGAGTTAATCACAATGAAAACAACTAAAAAACTTCTCTGCACTGCTATTCTCACTGTTCTTTCTGCTAGTATCGTACAGGCAGCAGAATCTGAGGCTCAAGCACAAAAAATGCACAAACTGTTTGAAGACAACTGTGCTGGTTGTCATGGTTCAGATCACGGCGGTTATATCGCCCCCGCATTAAACTCAGAAACCCTAAAAGGTCGAAGTCCTACTGCGTTACGCAGTCTGATTATGACAGGTAGTTTTGATACCCTGATGCCGCCGTTTTTTGGCAAACTATCCGATGATGAGATTCGCGGCTTAGTCACACATCTAAAAGAAACGCCTAAATTACCCAACCCCGCATGGACGATGGATGACATTAAAAAATCCATTAAAGTCTATGTCAAAGACGAAAGCACCCTGCCCTCCAAACCCACTTACGACATCGACAGCATGGACAATGTGATTGGTGTCGCGGCGCGTGGCAAATACGGACGCGGTGCAGGTTCAAAAGCGGTGTTTATTAACAGCCTAACGCATAAAGTCATTGGTGAAATTCCAACAGGCACAGCCGCCCATATCATCGACTATAACCCTGCTAATCCGCGCTGGGCTTATGTGAAAACCGATACCGCAGAAATTTTTAAAGTTGATTTATATTCTATGCAGGCGGTGCGCAGTGTAAAAACGGGCTTGAACGGACCAGGTATCGGCGTATCGCGTGATGGCAAATACATCATGGCAGGTTCATTTGTTCCCCATAATGCAGTTATTTTAAATGCTGATACCTTAGAGCCGCTGAAAACTTTTGAACTTGAAGGCATAGACCCAGACGGTAAACAGGTTAGCTCTGATTCTGGCATGATTATCGGCACACCGTTTGCCGATATTTTTGCCATTGCCTTAGAAAATGCAGGGCAAGTTTGGGTAGTCGATTTAAAAGATGATTTTCCTGTCACTCGCATAACCGATGTCGGTCATCACCTACATGATGCCTTCTTAACACATGGCGGACAAAAACTCATGATTGCCGCCTATGATGATAACATCGTTGCCGCGATTGACTTAAAAGAGCGCAAAATCATCAAAAAACTGCAAGCAGGTTGTGTGCCGCACGTTGGCGGAGGCTCAGCCGTTGAAGTCGATGGACGCACACTCGGTTTTGGTACTAACTTTGGTGACTGCGATAAAACTGTAGTCAGTGTTTGGGACTTGGACAAAATGGAAGTGGTTAAACAAGTGCCTGTCGATGGTGGCACAGAATCCCCAGCCGCTCATGCTAACGCGCCTTATGTGGCAGTTGACATTATTTCCAAAGACCGTCGTGCGCGTACCATTCAATTGATTGATAAAAAATCATTGGAAGTGGTTAAAACCCTAGATGTCGGCGGACACGCTTATTTCCCTGAATACAGCACAGACGGTAAATTTTTATACGTCAGCGCAGGTTACAGCGGCGATGAAGTCGTGGTTTATGATTCCAACAGCCTAGAAAAAATCACTACCATTCCGATGGAAAGCCCCGCAGGTATTTTCGCACATGGGCGCGTTAAATACATGACACGCGGCTTATCACCCGATGAAATGAAAGGGGCAAAATAATGAAACGCTTTATTGTTGCCAGTCTATTACTAGGATTGATAACCAACGCCAATGCAGCGGTTATTTTTGCAGGTCAAAGCAAAGCGGCGGCGGTGTGTTCACAATGTCACGGCATAAAAACGCCCTCAGCCGACGCGCCTTTTCCTTCACTCGCTGGGCGTGATGAAGCGTATTTGAAATCAGCACTCAAACAATACCGCGATAAAACCCGCAAATCCGACATCATGAATGCTATCGCAGGTTCATTAAGCGATGCAGACATTGATAATCTCGCCGCTTATTACAGCAAGCAAAAGCCCTAATCCTCCAAAAGGCTAAAACACACCGACAACGTGTTTTATTATTGACCGCCAGACTTTATTAATTAAGGTCTGGCTTTTTTTATGCCTGAAAGTTTGTTTAACGCGATAAGATGCGCTACATAGGAATAATGAAACAAACTGATACGAATGATACGCCTCCTATCGTCGGTACATCTTATTGCACTAAGGGATTTCTATTTTTTAACTAGCAAATTTCCTTAAATCATTTATAAAAATTACTACCTGGAAAACTGACTTAATCCATGAAAAACAAAATTTATTACGGTGACAACCTAGACGTTTTAAGGCGTTATATCAAAGATGAAACGGTGGATTTATGTTATATCGACCCGCCGTTTAATTCTAAGCGCAACTACAACCAGATTTATAACAACGTCGGCACGGAAGATAAAGCGCAGGCACAAGCGTTTATTGATACTTGGACGTGGGACGATGACGCAATTAAAGGTTTGGGTGAAATTCAAAGTAATTATCACGGCGTATTTACTGAGCAGAGTATTGATTTAATTACTGGCTTAGAAAAAGTATTAAAAAAAGGCGCGTTGTTGGCTTATTTAGTGAGTATGACCTTACGCATTGCAGAAATTCATTGGGTATTAAAACCAACGGGTAGTTTTTATTTTCATTGTGACCCAACGGCTAGCCATTATTTGAAATTGGTTTTGGATGCGATTTTTTGTCCAAAAGGGGGTGATTTTCAAAATGAAATTTCATGGTGTTATGGTTCAGGCGGAGCAAGTAAAAAGCACTATTCAAAAAAACATGACGTTATTTTTTTCTACACCAAGAGCGATAAATATTCATTTAATGTAGATGATGTTAGAGAGCCTTATTCATCTCCTCATAAATCAATGACACCTAAGGTTGTAGGTGATAAAAGCTATGTCAAAATGAATCCATTAGGGCGTATTCCATTTGATTGGTGGCAGATTCCTATATTAACTAACAGTGCAAAAGAACGTATGGGGTATCCCACCCAAAAACCCGAAGCATTGCTAGAAGTAATCATCAAAGCCAGTTCCAACGAAGGCGATACCATTTTAGATGCTTACTGTGGCTGTGGCACAACTGTTGCCGTTGCCGAAAAACTCAAACGAAACTGGATAGGCATCGACATTACCTATCAAAGCATTTCCCTGATTCTGAAACGCTTAGCAGAGCAGAGCAAAGGCGCGTTAGATAACATAGACATCAACGGCGTACCCAAAGACATGGACAGCGCAATCGCCTTAGCCAATAACAAAGACGATAGAACCCGCAAAGAATTTGAAAAATGGCTGGTGCTGACTTATTCCAACAATCACGCCATTATCAACGAGAAAAAAGGCGGTGATGGCGGCATTGATGGTATTGCCTATATTCCCGACCGTGACGAAACCAAAAAAGCCTTGTTCAGTGTCAAGTCCAGCAAAACCTTAACACCATCGATGATTAACGAACTGCACGGCGTAGTCGAACGTGACGGCGCGGCGTGTGGTATATTTCTGTGTTTATATCCCGCCGCCAACTTAGTCAAAGCCAGCAAAGCCTTTGGTGTATATCACAATGATTTAATCAACAAAGATTATCCAAAAATACAGGTGGTTTGTGTCGATGACATTTTTAACGGTAAACGTTTGGAATTACCCAACGTGGTTAAAGTATTGAAAAAGGCTGAACAACATCAAGAACAGCTAGGTATTGAAGCTTTGTTAGGTTGATATAGAATTCACCGCGATAGCTAATACAGTATAAATGATACCGTCCGTGGTCAGCTTGTCGAACCACCAGTCGCGTAGATAGGGTTGCCGTTTTTTGGCAACCCAACATTAACCCGTAAGGCGCAACAATAGGCGATAGCCGTATTTCCCCAAATGACTTAAGCAATCACATCAAGTCCTTTTTTTCAACGATAGACAGTAGTTTAAGCGTTGCTCCTGTTGGTTTGGCTTCGCCTTGTTCCCACAATTTACTGCTCTATACGATATATTCACACAGCGGCAAAAACGCCTTGGCTTAAACCTACCAGTGTCTGAGTGCTGCAATTTGACTGGTGGTAATGAATTGACATCAAACCATCTTAAGGTGGTTTGATCAATCGCTCCGACGCTATATAGGTCTTTTGCCATTTCGCTGAGGGTTTCTTGGACTTTACTCATTGTTAATATCCGTTAAATGTTGGTTATTTATCAAGGTTTGTATTTGTGTATCGGTTAAGTTGAGGAAGGCTTCTGCCATTATTTTAAAACCTTCAAGTTCGGTTTTGCTTATGTTGTCTCTACGCCTTTAGCAAACCCTAATCAAATAAACCAACCTACAGACAATAGGCGCATCGTCCAGTATAAAATAGCGAATCGACATCATAAGCCATCAATGATAGACTTGCCCGCTATTTTTGACTCATAAGGAATGATATTCATGAAACTCCGATGCGTAGCCTATCTTGTGGCGGCTAGTTCACTGACAACGGCACACGCGACGACCGTTTTAAAAGATATGACGGTAACAGCTAGTAAAACTGAAAAAACAGTTGCCGAAGCACCTGCAACGGTGCGTGTCATTACTCAGGAAAATATTACCGACCGCCGTGTGTTGCGTTTAGGTGATGCTATGCGTGAAGCACCTAGCTGGTATGCTATTGGCAGTGCGTTTGGCGATCAAGCGGCTGGTACGGGGCGTTCTGATATTAGTATTCGTGGCATACGCGGTAGCAATCGGGCGTTGTTTATGTTGGATGGTCAGCCGTTAAATAATGCCCAAAGTGGCGCGGTAAATTTGTCTGCCATTATGATGGATGACGTTGAGCGTATTGAGTATGTGCCAGGTGCTTTTTCTGCACTGTATGGTAGCTATGCGTTAAGTGGTGTGGTGAATGTCTTGAGCAAAACACCCACTAAACGGGAATTTTCTATGCGTGTAGGCGGCGGTGGTGCGGGTAATAACACGGCAGGCGATCAATGGAATGGTTCAGGTATTTACCGCGACCATTTCGATAATGGTTTTGGCGTGTCTATCGGCGTTAATTACAATAAAAATTTCGGTTATGCGAATAGTTTTTTAAATAAAACATTTTCCTCCGCCAGAACACTAGGAACGTCAAGTTTAGTAACGGGGGCAATTCCTACCACCGATGCCTTTAATACCCCAGCTTATCAATTAGGACAACTCAGTGCTAGTCCGTTTGAAGAAGGCAATGCGTTTGCCAAGTTGTATTATGATTTTTCCCCGAAAACGCATGGCATGGCAGGTTTTTCGATTTATCGTTCTGAAGTATCAGCGAATGAACCCTACGTTTCTTATTTACAAAATAGTAAGAGACTACCAATTAGTTCAGGTAATTTGGCGATTAGAAACGGTCGCTCCTTTGATAAATTAACCTTACGCGAAACGGAATTCAGCACCACGCCCAGCGATGAAGAAATCAAGCGTTATTTTCTGCGTTTTGATCATCAATTTGACAATAAAGCCACGCTAAAAGCCGACTTTAGTCTGCAAGACCGTTTTATCAATACAGGCTTATTCAGTACCACTGATCCGAAAACTAATTTTAATGGTGGCGCGGGTGAATTATCCGCTTTGCCTCAAGATGAACGTATTAATGGCAAGTTAGAATTGGCAGCACCTTTACATTTTGCCGCACTGCCCAATTGGTTAGCATCTCACAATTTAGTCGGCGGCTTTGATGCAAATCAAGACAGTATGCACCGCGTGCGTTATAACTTAAGCAATTGGCGCGATTGGAACAGTAAAACCGCCACTATTTATAATGCCAGTGGTACAAGTAATACTTACGGCGTGTATTTACAAGATGAATGGATGCCAATTGATCAGCTTAGCGTCTATCTAGGTGGGCGTGTGGATAGCTGGAGTTCGACAGGCAAGGTGCAACAAGCCGCGCCATTATTGACTTACAATCAGCAATATCCAGAACGCAGTTTTACCCAATTTAGCCCTAAAGGTGCGGTCGTTTATAAACCTTTGGATAATTTGGTATTGAAAGGTTCGGCAGGTTTGGCGTTTCGTCCACCCACCACGTTTGATCTTTATAGCAATTCGGTCGCTAATTCTAACCGTTTTGGCATTCTTAGCCGTGTTACTACCGAAGCCGCGCCCAATTTAAAACCCGAAAAAGCGTTTTCGTGGGAAATCGGCGCGGAAACACATTTTGATACAGGGACGAATTTAACAGCGACTTATTATGAAACCGATTTGACGGATTTATTTTATGTTAAAGACATTATTACAGGCACAGCGAACGACTTAAAGCAAACCAGTAACGCAGGTAAAGCAAAAATTCGTGGTGTTGAAGCGACACTTAAACAAACGCTGATTGATGGTGTTTGGTTATTTGGTAATGTCAGTTATACCCACACCAAAATCACCGAAAATTTAAGTGATCCAAATACAGTGGGTAAAGAATTAACTCGCGCACCTAAGCTAATGTGGAATGTCGGTGTAGAAGGTCAATATAAAGGTGTATTCGGTTCGGTGATTGGGCGTTATGTGGATAAATCTTACTCAGATGCGACTAATCGTGATGTTGCGGTTGGCGTACAAGGTGCGTGGGATGCGTATTATTTGCTAGATACCAAAATAGGTTACGAACTACTGAAAGGCGTTAAAACCAGCTTCGCGATACAAAACCTGTTAGATGAAAATTATTACCAGTCTGCTCTTATGCCAAGAAGAACGTTTATTGGTGAAGTGGCAGTGAATTTTTAGCGATTTATACGCTAATAAAAATAAGTACCTGAAATCAACATAAAAAAAGTAGCCTTTTTAACCATTTGAAAGAATAGAAGTTATTGAGACCGAAATTCTTTCAAAAAAGCTAACTGTGATGATTTTTCATCACACTGGTGTGATACTGATTAAGTGGTTCTATCTCAAAGTCAATCAGGACGTAACAACTCGTCAATGGGGCGGTTTTATGGCTTCTTTGTATACGTTACGGTCAATGACTATGGCGATATTCTGTCCTTTTGCCTAAGAACCTGTTCAACATCTCCGTAACAGCAAAGTCAAGAAAGCGAGATTGACGAATTGCAAGCTGGTGTTGAGCAAGCGTTCGGTATTTTTCCAAAGTCTTGGGGACTTTTCCAACCAGGCGAAGGAGCGTTCAACTAC
>WSSedA1B3DRAFT_1000383_pt1 | contig 12879 bp, 8 predicted proteins | sample WetSurSiteA1Bulk_FD_9468 | JGI IMG/M metagenome (IMG submission 9468)
ACAGAAATAATTGTAAACGGAAGCGCTTCAGACGATGTCGGATGGATTAACTGCGGTGCAAAGATAACAATCCTTGGAGATGTTACGAACGGCGCTTTCAATGCCGCTGCGCAGGGTGTCCTCTATGTCCAGGGAAGCGGCGCTTCACGGTGCGATACCATGACAAAGCACAACCCCCGCTTCGCCCCCCCACAGTCCTGGTATTTCAGGAATGTAGGTGATTCCTTTGCAGAATTCAAGGCAGGCGGTATAACAGTGGTATGCGGAGTGAATCCGCGGAATCCGGCCAGCATCCTTGGATACCGGCCCTGTGTCGGGATGGTAGGCGGCACCATTTATTTCAGAGGCCCCATCAGGGAATACAGCGAGAGAGACGTCAAACTCCTCGAACTGACCCCCCAGGACTGGGAATGGCTTACGGCAAACATAAAGCCTTATCTTGAGGCAATCGACAGGTTGTCTTTCTACGAGGAACTTACCCGTTCACGCGATGAATGGAAAAAGCTCATCGCGTATACGCCCCAGGAAAAGAGAGCCAGAAGATGGTTCAAGATATCCACAACAGACTTCAGAAAGAACTTCTGGGAAAAAGAAGTCGGACAGGGAGGCATCTTTGCTCCGTATATCAGCCATGATCAGACTATCCTCCCCTATATAACAACAGGAAAGGACAGGAGGAATAAACCTGTCTGGGCGAACGAAAAATATCTGCCGCCCTGCGCCTACAACTGCCCTACGAAGATCCCTTCGCATAAAAGGGCTACGTTAATACGCCAGGGCAAACTCCATGAGGCTTTGGAACTGGTTTTACAGTATAGCCCGCTGCCTGCCACTGTCTGCGGGCAGATCTGCCCGAACCTCTGCATGCAGAGTTGCACGCGGAGCAAACTGGACAAACCGCTGGGCATTGACCAGCTTGGCAGGCTTGCACTTGACTTGCCCGCGCCGGAGAAAGCGGAATCCACCGGTCACAGGATCGCAGTGATCGGCGGCGGACCGGCAGGCCTCAGCACCGCATGGCAGCTCGGCCTGAAAGGGCATTCTGTTGACCTGTATGAGGCAACCGGCAAACTCGGCGGAAAGCTCGAACTCTGTATACCCAGGGAACGTCTTCCCCAGGAGGTGCTTCGGAAAGAACTCTCACGATTCAGGGAAATCGGAGTTTCTGTTCACCTCAATACAATGATCAATCTCAAAAAATTCCAGGAGATTTATAATGATCATGAGGTTGTTGTTATTGCATGCGGCGCTCATAAACCAAGGATAATCCAGTTCCCCGGTTCAGAGCATATAGTATCAGCATATGATTTTCTCAGGGGCATGAATACCGGAGATGAGCCTAACCTCAAAGGGAAAAAGATTGTAATCATCGGAGCCGGGAATGTCGGCATGGACGCAGCTTCGCAGGCATACAATTGCGGTGCAGAATCAGTCATCGCTGTGGATATTCAGAAGCCGGCAGCCTTCGGCAAGGAGATGGAAACAGCCGTTTCAAAGGGCACTCAGATCCTCTGGCCCAGAATATCGGAGCGGTATGACCATGCAGGGAAGACGCTGTATTTTAAGGATGGCTCCTCTCTCGATACAGACTTGGTTATCATGTCTGTCGGCGATGTTCCGATCCTCGACTTTTTGCCACAGAGCATCCACACTGAAAGGGGATGGCTGGCGGTCAATGATATCGGTCAGACCTCGGATGTGAAGGTCTTTGCAGTCGGAGACGCTACACGTCCCGGTCTGGTAACCAATGCCATCGGCCAGGGGAGAATTACCGCTGAAACAATCCATGCTCAACTCATGCACGCGCCGCGAATGCCTGAGATAAAACAGGTTATCCCGTATGAGCGGATCAGAACAGAATATTACGATGTCTGCCGTGGTGACTTCACGACGCCTGAACAGGAGGCAAACAAATGCATGTCCTGCGCAACATGCCGTGATTGTCACATGTGTGAGACCACCTGTTACTGGGGCGCTATCAGCAGGGTTGAAAAAGCAGACGGCGGATATGAATATGTGGTCGACGAAGAAAAATGCATCGGCTGTGGTTTCTGCGCAGGAATCTGCCCATGCGGCGTATGGGAAATGGTGGAAAATATTTAATGCATGATAGTTATTTTAAGAATCCCCCTTCATCCCCCTTTTCCAAAGGGGGAGATATACCCCTTTCTTTCCCAAAAAGGAATAGTATTCCTCCCTTTGGTAAAGGGAGGTAAGGAGGGATTTTATAAAATGGTAACATTATGGCCCAATCGTTAATCAGAGAAAACCGCATCCTCTCAGCCCTCCTTGAGGTGAGCCGGGTTCTGAACTCTTCATTCGATATCGGGAAGAACCTTTTTCGCACCATGCGTGTGCTTGGGGAATTCCTCGAAATGGAGCGCGGATCTATTTTCCTCCTCGATGAACAGACGAAGGAGCTGAAGATCGTCGCTGCCCACGGCCTTACAAAGGAACAGATCGACCGGGGCAAATACCGCATGGGTGAAGGGATTGTCGGAAGAGTCATTGAAAAGGGTTCCCCTATGATTATCCCAAACCTTGGAGACGAGCCATCGTTTCTGAATAAGACCGGTTCGCGGATTGATAAAAACGGCATCTCCTTTCTCTGTGTTCCTATCAAGTTCAAAGGCGATTCGATTGGTGTGCTGAGTGTGGATAAAATATTCCGTGACAGGGGGATTGCAATCGATGAGGATATCAGGGTTCTCGAAATCGTTGCTTCCATCATTGCCCAATATGTCATCCTCTGGAAACATTACCGTGAGTCTGAGAAAGAAAGAGAACACCTCAAATTTGAGCTGAAAGGCAAATACAGCCTGCCGAACATCATCGGTACTTCAGACAGGATGAAGGAAGTGTTCGAGGCTGTCCACAGGGTGGCTGATTCAAAAGCAACGGTCATTCTCCATGGTGAAAGCGGCACCGGGAAAGAGCTGATTGCAAAAGCCATCCACTACATGAGTCCCCGCGTCAAAATGCCATTCATAAAATTCAATTGCGCTTCTATTCCTGAAGGCCTGCTTGAATCAGAGCTTTTCGGTCACGAAAAAGGGGCTTTCACCGGCGCCATCTCCGCACGGAAAGGCAGATTCGAACTTGCCGACGCAGGAACGCTGCTCCTCGACGAAGTCGGGGACCTCCCGCTGAACCTTCAGCCTAAAATTCTGCGCATACTTCAGGAGCGGGAATTCGAACGGGTCGGGGGAGAGAAGACGATAAAAGTAGACGTCAGGCTTATCGCAGCAACAAGCCGAAACCTTGACGAACTCGTTGCAAAGGGCAAGTTCAGAGAGGATTTATTTTACCGGCTCAATGTTGTTCCCATATTCATGCCTTCTCTCAGGGAACGCAGGGAAGACATCCCTCTTCTTGTAGATTTTTTTCTCAGGCGGTTCAATGAAGAAAATAACAAGGAGATTTCAATCTCACCGGAAGCGCTCAGGATTCTTATCGATTACAACTGGCCCGGCAATGTCAGGGAACTCGAAAATACCGTTGAGCGCCTTGTGGTCATGTCGGGGAAAAATATTATTAAATCTTCAGACCTCCCTGTAAATCTCAAGCTGCCCTCCCCTGATGAGGTTATGAAAAGAGAATCACTGAAGGCCGGCATTGAAGACATCGAAAAATCGAGCATTCTCGACGCCCTCGAAAAAAGTGGCTGGGTGCAGGCAAAAGCGGCGCGAATGATCGGTCTTACTCCAAGGCAGATAGGCTACAAAATGAAAAAGTACGGCCTATCCGACCCATTGGAAGTCCAGTAGCGTTCTCTTTCGCGTTGTTCTGTCCGTTAAGCTCTTATATTTGACACCCTTGTTTTTTGTTTCCCGTAACGGTGTTTACATATTCATTAAACCCTCTTTTGAGTTTGTGCGCTATCGGACCGGGTCTTCCTTTTCCAATCACCCGTCCATCGATCTTTATCACCGGCATTATCTCGGCTCCCGTCCCCGTAATGAAGCATTCATCTGCGTTATAGAGGTCAAAGCGTGTCAGCGCCGTCTCCGCTGTTGGTATTCCCAATGATCCGGCGATTTCTGTAATAGTATTCCTTGTGATACCGTCAAGCGCTCCGTGATACGGTGCGGGAGTACAGAGCGTATGTCCTCTGACAATAAATATATTGTCTGCAGTACATTCGGCGATAAACCCCTCCTGGTTCAGCATTACTGCTTCAAGACAGCCTGCCTGGTGAGCTTCGATTTTAGCCATAATGTTATTGAGATAGTTGAGGGATTTTATCCGCGGGTCAAGGCTGTCCGACGGCATTCTCCTTGATGAAGACGTAACAATCGCAATACCGTTCTCATAATATTCACGGGGGTATAACTGGATATCATCTGCAATAATGATGATAGCGGGCTTTTTGCAGGAGCGAGGATCTATTCCGAGAGCGCCCTCCCCTCTTGTGACAAGCAGGCGCACATAGCCGTTCTCTTTTTTATTCATTACGACTGTCTTGACAACCGCTTTCTGCATTGCTGCCTCCGGCATGGGGATGGTGAGAAGAATCGCCCGGGCGCTTTTATATAACCTGGTGATATGTTCTTCCAGCTTGAAAATCCTTCCCTGATAGATACGCAGGCCCTCGAATACGCCATCTCCATAGAGCAGACCATGGTCGAACACCGATACGTGTGCATCTTTTTTCTGATAATACTTCCCGTTAATATATACTTTCATCTGACCTCCTCATCTGAAAATACATCACGCATTTTTTCATACCTGCTTCCAAATCTGGTCTTCAGCATATTGTCAAACCGTTTTACAATCTTCATGATATAGATATCATGTTTGATATAGTCCTCGGCCATGGTGATAAACCCCCTGTTTCTACTCCAGGCTCCGTTGACCCTCCTGTATTTGAATATTGTTCCCATGAGAACTTCCTGTAAATCCGCCACGGCAACAAGACCTCTGCCACCCTTTTCCTGATAGAGGGTATCTTCAATCGGGTGCTGATAGACCTGTCCGCATTTAAAGCGTGTTTCACCGAAGTGGATAATCGCAATCCCGACATCCCTCGCCAGAGCGTCCCTCAGCACATCCTCCATCTGCTCAAGTTCTTCCTTCCATACCGACAACAGAATAGTCCGGGTTGCGGTACGGATCATCTGCTTGCTCTTGCTCATAAGATAATCGTAATCTGTGATATTCCATACTGAAGAAAAGTCCATGGTGTTATCCAGGTTCGTAAGTTCACTTTTCAGGGTGTCAACTACAGATTCTGTCTTCGTCCTGTAGCGCTCAAGAAATAGTTCGGGCTCCACCGGGGTATATCTCCTTGTCCTGTCGCTTTCCAGGATCGAAATCATACCCTTCCCTGAAAGCCTCTTCAGAACTTCATAGACCTTTGATGTCGGTATCCCGGAATGCTTGCTGATTTCATATGCAGTGGCCGGACTACTTTTCAGAAGCGAAACATACGCCCTTCCCTCGTATTCCGAAAGTCCGAGTTCTGTGAGATAAGCAATAGTCCTGTCCATATTAACTACTTTAGTAGTGAATACTATACCATTATTTTGATCTTGTCAAGGCTTATGGTGTAACGATCCATACGTTTCTTTGAATATGCCCGTCACGGTGTCCATCATCCTTCTCCAGTATTTTACCGATTTCCGGAGGATATCCCGATTCCAATATGTCCTCTCCGGTACAGAATATTTTGGGTCACCCCGAACTCATTTCTCTACGAGTCGTAGACAGGGTCTCTCTGCACCCTGAAGAGAGAGATTCCGAAACAAGTTCGGAATGACAAAACAACCAGCCACACCTTAAAGTTATTTCCCGAGCCACCGCAACAGGAGAGTAGACATCTTGCTGTCCCCTCCCCTCTTAACTTTTCCCCGATAATTTGTTATTGTAGAACCATCAAAAACGCTCAAAATATCAGGAGAATCCTTGGCCGGCATAACTAATTTCAGGCAGTTGTTTTTATCCCTCATCGAAAAATATCATCCTTTTAACATCAGATATTTCAAAGCACTCGTAGGGATTATCATGACTGTGCTTATGGGCACCGTTCTTATCCTCGGATGGCTGTCTTCACAGAAAGTGAAGGAGATTGTTACGGATGATTTCAATCAGCAACAACTGGTGCTTGCACGACATGCAGCAACTCAGATCGAAAACAGCATCGAAGCCCTGAGAAGAGAGCTCCAACTCCTGAGTGTCTCCCCTTCCCTGCAATATATAGAGAAAACTTGGCTGATCAACAGGATGGACATTGCATTTTCAAGCATCAAACATGAAGGCACGCTGGAAATACGGTTGATCGACCCGCAACAGACGAAAGTCTACCATATCACTGAACAGCATCAATGCTCTTTGGAAGCAATGAGCCAGGATGATGCGGCTTATATTGCATGGGCTCAAAAGAAAGAGAATATCGGCCGGATTATGTTTACCCCTATTTCAACATTGCAGTACAACGATCACCCCGAACGACCGATCCTGAGAATGGTCATCCCGGTATGGCAGATATCGGTTGACGAGTCACATCCTGTTGCAACAAACAAATTTTCCGGGGTGTTGGTCTTTGTTGTGGACGTAAGCAGACTGATCGGGAATATTACAAAAGAGATACGCTCAGGGAAAACAGGATATTCATGGGTTATTGAAGAGAAGGGAACCTTCCTCTACCATCAGGAGGAGTCATTCATCGGGAAAAACGCATTTGAGGCAAGAAAAGGGAAAAAGCCCACTATTTCATTTGCCCGGATCAATGAGATCCAGAAAGACAAAATGTTGAAAGGGGAAGAGGGGACGAGCTGGTATATTTCCGGCTGGCACAGAGGTGTTGAGGGTGAAATCAAAAAACTGATTGCATACACGCCGATCATATTTGACAAACAAGCAACAAACCGCATCTGGTCCGTAGCAGTTGTTGCGCCTGTCAGCGAAATTGAAGGCCCTATCCATGAAATACAGCAACGGCAGATCCTGCTTCAGGCGCTTATTATTTTTCTTATCCTCTTCGGCGGAATGTTCATCAACTTCATGATTCTGAGCTGGTCAAATACGCTTGAGCAGGAAGTGACAAAAAAGACTATTGAACTGAAAAAATCAGAACAGCGGTACAAGTCGCTCATTGAAAATGCAGAAGATCTCATTTTCACAGTGGACTACAACGGAATTTTTCTCTCCATAAACAAATATGGAACGGATTTTTTCAAGAAGAATGAATTTGATATTATCGGACATCACCTGTCAGAGGTATTTGCATGGCCAAGCGGAGAGGTGATTCAATTAATGATCCAGAAGGTCTTTGATGCGAAAGAGAGCAGACATCTTGTCCATATGGTGATCATCGAGGATCAGCAATACTGGTTCAGCACCAATCTCAGACGCCTGTGGGATGAAGCAGGCACCATCTACGCCGTCCTCGGTATCTCTCGGGATATTACCGAGAGGAAAAAGATGGAGGAGCACAGTTATTATACGGAGAAACTCGCATCGATGGGCACGCTTGCCGCCGGAGTTGCCCACGAAATCAATAATCCGCTCACCGTCATTCTGGGGTTCAGCGACATGCTCCTCGAAAAGGCTGCTCCTGATTCTGAGGAATACGACCTCCTGAAGACTATAGAGCGACAGGGATTGAACGCAAAGAGGGTTGTCGAAAATCTCCTCAGCTTCGCACGGCATAAAGAGCACAGCATGGAAGATGTCGATATCAATAAGAACATGGAAACGGTCCTGTCAGTCATGGGGAATACACTGAACCTGAGCAAGATAACCATTATCAAAAACCTGCAGCATGATCTTCCGATGATCCAGGGAGACTCCGGTGAACTGCAGCAGGTTTTTTTCAATATTATTAATAACGCAATCCATGCTATGAAAGGAGGAGGTACATTAACCATTACGACGCATTTGCTTCCCGATGAGAAAGTTGTGGTAAGGATTGCCGACAGCGGACATGGCATTAAACAGGAACACCGTGTCAGGATATTCGACCCGCTTTTTACCACGAAAGAAGTCGGCGAGGGGACAGGTCTCGGCCTTTCTGTCTCATACGGGATCATAACAAAACACGGAGGATCGATAACGTTTGAGACGCAGACCAAAGAGGAGTCAAGCAACCCGGGTACGGTTTTCATTATTACCTTGCCGATTTTACAACCAAAAAAGAGTGTAGAATAAAGCACAAGGAAAGGAGGTCTCCATGGCGGAAAAAATATTAATCGTCGATGACGAACCGGACATGCTGAAACTCCTGAGCATGATGCTCAGGGACAAGACAGGATATCAAATCTCAACAACCAACAATCCTCTGGAGGCGGTTGAACTCGCAAAACAGGGAGGATATGCCCTGGTGATAACAGACCTGAAGATGCCCGGGCTTGACGGGATAGAACTTCTTGATGCCATAAAAAAAGAAGACCCGGATATCCCTGTTATTTTCATCACTGCATATGCAACGGTTGAATCAGCAACCGAGGCGATCCAGAAAGGGGGGTTCGATTTCATCAGCAAACCGTTCAGGAAAGAGCAGATCCTCTTTACCATCGACCGGGCAATGAAATGGATCAAAATGCAGCAAGAAAACAAGATGCTCAAGGAACAGCTGAAGAAAAGCGAGTAGCGAAAGAGTCAGGGAGTGAGATAGAGAAGAAGATAATATACCATAATGAGAGGACTTGTCATTCCCGCTCTACGAGTCGTAGACTTGTCGGGAATCTTTCCTCAGTACCGCACTGGGAGAAGAAGGATTCCGGCCAAGCCGGAATGACAGATTGTATTCGCTACAGCCAACCATTGATTGTTTATTGCCTGTTGCTTACTGTTTTCGTGTTTTGCTTACTAATTACTGCTTACTGTTCACTGTCTTTTTTATGTGTTCCTGCACAAACATGTCGATGTACATATCCGTTACTGCGTCATTATACATGACCATGTCAAGCTGTTTTGTATAAGCGGTCAATTTCCCGAAGATCATCAACTTGTTTTCGATCGTTTCCTGTTTATATTTTGTCAGGATTGCATCAATCACATCCTCTGTAACAGTGACTCTGAAGTCCATATGTTTCAGAATCTCCGTGATAAGCCTGACCCTTCTTAATCTCCTGTCCTGAGCAGCGCCCCCGCCTTTAAAGAAAAATTTGATGTAGTTGTCATTGATGTTCTCACCCGCATATGCCTCAACCAGTGAGAAGTGGTATCCAAGCCGTATGCTGAAATTCATATAGTTTTTCGTTACCACCGCAAAACTGCTTTTCCCCATTTCCTGAAGCTGTTCTTCAGGAACAGAAGCGGTATGGGCAAGCATACCGAGAAAGCCTTTGGCGTCAGTCGGCGGAGGTCCCGGCCATTTCATCACCTTCATGCCTTTGAGCATCGCAGAGAAAGGGATTGAGAAAATATCCTCCGGCGTTGCCTTCCTGATATTCTCTTTAATACCTCCGTCGAGATCCAGCATTTGAACACCCACGGGGATACCGGCGATAAGGGTGACCGGTTTTATTTCTTCCATATCCTGGCTTTCACCGATACCGAACATTTCACGCATCGACACTTCATGCGCAAACCGTGTGATGTCGTGATAGGTCCTGCAGTTCTCGGGTCTGAAATCCTCCCGATGGGGGTCGGTCAAATTGAGCGGCACGATCCATTTCAGAATCTTTTCAAGGGTCTTGAACAAATGGGTATCCTTGAACGGCTCTTTTTTGTTCTTTGCATATTCAATGAGTTCGTCTACCCTGCCCTCGTAAATATTGCAGTTGATCGCATCGACTGTTATCTCCTGCCCGTCTTTGATGATGCTCGTTGCGACTTCCGTATCAAGGATGGTCGGAACCCGGTATTCCCGCGAAAGAGACGCCATATGTCCGGTAGCGCTCCCTATATCGGTAATAATTGCAGATGCCTTGTTCATGATCGTAACGTATTTGGGATTGGTATGTTTAGCGACAAGTACGGCCCCTTCAGGAAACTCTTTCAGTTCCTCGTCGGTTTTCAGGATAAATGCCTTGCCGTACCCAATACCCTTACTCGCAATAACACCTTTATCCAATATGACGCCGTAGCCTTCCATCCGTGTCGGAAGAGAGGCTCCGGATGCAGCGCCTGACTGAAATATCTGGAGCGGCCTCGACTGAAGGAGGTAGATTTTCCCGTCGCCACTTATTGCAAATTCGATGTCCTGGGGTGAACTGTAGTGCTTTTCCAATTCAAGTCCATAATGTGCCAGAGTATTGATCTGTTCGTCGGTAAGGCTCGGGCTTTCTCTGCTGTCTTCAGGGACCGGCAGCTCTTCGATGCCGCCGTCTTCGCTGCATATGAGCATCTTTTCCTTGTTTGCGACATTTCTGCTGACCAGGGAACCAACAGGATGCCGTGAAACAGTAAAGGTATCGGTGGATAGCGTTCCGTCTACGACAGCCTTTCCAAGACCATAGACGCTGTTTATTAAGATATGGTCTTTCTCAGGGTCACCGGGATCCCGTGTATACATGACGCCACCGGCTGATGCGTCTATCATGGATAAAACCCCCACAGCCATTACCATCTCATCCTGGGAGAAGCCTTTTGTCTTGGAATAGAATATTGCCCTTGGGGTGAAAAGGCTTGCCACAACTTCTTTGTATCTCTGCAGAATCTCATCGCCTCTGACATTGAGGAATGTGGCATACTGACCTGCGAAGCTGAATTCGCTGTCTTCCCTGATCGCACTACTCCTGACCGATACCAGCCCCGGCTCTCCGATCTTTTTCAGGAGCCCGGAATATGCACCCTGAATCGCCTCTTCCAGATCAGGAGGGATTTCCGATTCGAGAATCAGGCTGAAAATCTCCTTGCTGAATCTGTTCAGTTCCTCAAGCTTCTCGACTTTGAGCGCTGAAAGTCGTTCACTTATTCTTTCCGACAGCCTGTTATGGTCCATGAATTTGACAAATGCATAAGAACTTATCACAAAACCATGCGGAGTTGGAAAGCGAAGACCGCTGTGTATTTCGCCTAAATTTGCTATTTTTCCGCCTGCGGAATTCACCTCCTTGCTTGTGAGCTTTTCCAGGGGGATAGTAAGGTCGCTGACAGGGACTTCCAGTTTGTATTCAAGTATCTCATCCACTCCACGTTGAATATCTTTGTGAATTTTCTCAAACAGCAGGTACTTATTCTTTGAGAGGGCATTCAAGCTTTTTATGATTGTTAATACGTTGTGGCTGACAAGCCGCGCATTTGTTTTTATATAATGCATATCAAAGAGATATTCACCGGAGGACTTTTCTTCCATATCCGCCATTAATTCGAGCGTCTGGTTGTTCGCCGTGAGAAGCTTTTGAAATGACTGATATCTGGTTTTTAATACTTCTTTTGCAGCTTCATTTTGTTTTTCCTGCTGGGCAGATTTTTTGAAATAATTCAGAAGTTTAATCATGAATAATTATACCTGCAACAAAAACTCTTGACAAGTTCAGAAGATATCCTTATCATATTCGGAAAATAATATTATTTTGTAATATCATTATTACCTTAGGTTGACAGAATGGAATTAATTGACAGGGAAGATCATCAAAAACTCTATCTTCAGCTTTATGAAATCCTGAAGAAAAAGATCGAGACGAATGAATGGCATGTCGGCTCTCAGATCCCGACAGAAGATGAACTCTGCAAGATGTTCAGTGTCAGCAGGGCAACAGTCAGAACAGCCGTTCTTGAACTCGTCCGGCAGGGCTACCTGAAACGTCAGCAGGGCAAAGGCACTTTTATTCACAGAAACATTATTTCCGAAGGATTGAATATGCAGACAAGCCTTAAGGAACTTCTCCTGGAGGAAGGGATCGAGGTCATGCCAAAAGTGCTGGCAAGGACTGTTATGATGCCGGTCGATGACCTTGAACAACAACTCGATATCACTCCGGATAAACACATTATTTACATTAAGAGGTTGTGGTCTGTCCAGGATGAACCGGTATTACTCCAGGAAAATTACATCCCTTACCATATCTGCCCTCTCCTCCTGGAGGATGATATCGAACACAATTCACTGTTCGAGCTACTGGAGAAAAAATACAGGATAAAAATCACACGGGTAAAGAACCTCATAGATATTACCCGTTTAACCGCAGATGATGAGCGCGTTCTCAAACTTCCGGAGGGGTCTATGGCGCTGCTTATGACCCAGAAATTTTATTCGGGTGATACCCTGATTATGTATGCAAGGGAAGTAAAAAAGCCGAACAGATTCCAGTTTTTGGTCGAACTCGAAAGAAAAGTAGTTTAGAAAAGGAGGGTGTTATGTCAGACGGAAAGCTTGCAAAAGATGTAATGATCGGTATTTTTGAGTATCCTCACATCCCCTACTGGTTTTCGATTAACCAGGCGACGAGGATCGTGAAGGTGTCGTTTATCAGCACAAAGAAATACCCTGAGCCTATGGCAATACTGGTATTCGACGAGAAGTACAACCTCATGGGTACCCTTACCCTGAAGGATATCCTCAGGGGGCTCGAACCCAGATTCATGCAGACTTCAGAGAAGATGGAGGGATACAAGGAACAGGAGTCCGAACTGTCCCTGATCTGGGATTCACTGTTCAGCAAACAGTCAAAAGAGCTTGCCGAGAAAGCGGTCAGTGAAATCATGTCCCCTGCGAAGTATTTTGTGGAGCCCAATGACCCGATCACCAAGGCCGCATATCTGATGGTGCATCACGACCTTGTACTCCTGCCGGTGCTTGAGAACAAGAAGAAGTTTGTCGGTCTCGTGCGGATGATCGAAGTCTTTGATCAAATTTCCGACTCATTGATAAAGGAATAGGGAGGGCAAGAGTATGGCTGATCAGAAAAAACAATCAGAGGGGTTACCTCAACCACCGCCTGAAATTGTTCTTGCGGAAACCAAAGAGAAATTTGACTGGAAGAGGGTAAT
>WSSedA1B3DRAFT_1000384_pt1 | contig 12863 bp, 13 predicted proteins | sample WetSurSiteA1Bulk_FD_9468 | JGI IMG/M metagenome (IMG submission 9468)
TCGCTCAGGCGGTGAATGCCTGCAACCCCAACATCATAGATCCTTTTCACCTTATTGCCAAAAATCTCTGCTGTGACTGCGGCTTCTTCTGCCACAGGGATATCCGATGTCCCGGCAGTGACAATCGAGATATATGTAGAAGGCATTTTCATCTTTTTCTGTATGATGCTTATGGTTCGGGCCAGTCTGTTATACTCGGCACGCCAGCTTAATTTTTTTACTGCCATAAATATCTCTTCATCCGCTCTCGTGCACAGGATATTGTTTTTCCCTTTAAGCATGGATCTGACAATGTGTTCAATCTGCTCTATGGTCTTGCCGGGAGAGAAGATAACTTCAGGATAACCGGTGCGGAGACTGCGGTGAAGGTCTATCTTTGTATGACCGAGGTCCTTAAAAGGCAGTTCCTTTAGTTCTTTTAGCGCCCCGTCTATGTTTAATTTTCCGTTTTTTACTCTTAAAAGTATCTCTTTCAGTTCTTCAGGACTCATTGACTGCCCTTTTCAGGTTTAAAACTTCCCATTCTGTATCCCTCCAGATCAAAACATACAAAGGTATATCCGTAATCTTTCAGATGTTTTGAAACCGAATCCATTACTGTTTCATCGGATATCATTGATCTTTGATCCCGGCTTACTTCAATGCGTGCGAGATTCCCATGGCTTCTGACTCGCGCAACTGAGAACCCTATCCCCATAAGGTAATGCTCGGATCTTTCGATCCTTTTGAGTTCATCAAGCGTTATTTTCGTATTATAAGGGATTCTTGTCAATAGACAGGAATCTGCCGGCTTATTCCATGTCGGAAGCTTTAGTTGTCTTGAGAGGCTTCTGATATCCTTCTTTGACAGGCCGCGTATTTTCAGCGGACTGTGTATCCCTGATTCTCTTAATGCGCGTGATCCGGGGCGGTAGTCGGCCTGATCATCTCTGTTTGTGCCTTCTAAAATATGCTCAAAACCTTTTTGATACGCTTTTTTAGTGATGCCTGAAAAAAAAGACGACTTGCAGTAGTAACATCTGTCTTCAGGATTTTCAATAATAGATTCAGAAAGAGGGAGTTTTATTATCTGATGTCTGATATTGAATTTCTGCGCAAGGGCTTTTGCTTCTTTTAATTCCCTTCGCGGAATGTACGGAGAATCAACAGTGATTGCCAGTACGTTTTCTNNCAGAGCATCGTGTGCGGTTACCAGCAGAAAAGTACTGTCAACGCCACCGGAAAAAGCAATCACGACCTTTTTCAGCTTCTTCAGATAATCTCTGAGTCTCTGATATTTCTGTTCCGGTGTGATCATTTCTCCTGAGAGAGATCATTCATAATTTCCCGGTATACCTCTTGTATAGGTTTATTGTGCTTTTTTGCAATGGCGGCAATCTCATTGTATTCGGGTTTGAACTTACTATCGCCGTTCGGAAGAATAGCCTTTTTCAGGGTTACCTTACCGTATCGCGTATCTACGGATATGAATTCTCGTGGCAGGGCTGTTTTTTTAACAGAGAAAGTTCTCAGCCCAAAGGTAGATGTCTCAAGCAGCATCAATGAAATGAGTTTCTCTTTTTTCTCATTGCTGCAGAGAACGCTCAATTGTGATGCATTCCGGGTCTTCTTCATGATTATCGGAGTAATGAAGACGTCATCAGCGCCTTCTGCAAACAGCTTGTCCATAATGTAATCAATGAGTTCAGGGTTCATGTCATCGATATTGCACTCAATCAACGAGTGATGTTCATGATCCGGCCCTGCAAGAGTTTCGCCGAGGTGAACCCTGAGGAGATTCGGGATTGCTGATTGCCTGTTGCCGATGCCATACGCAGTTTTCTGAATCCTGAAAGAAAGGTTATCAGTGAATTCATTCACATTGCACGCAAGTATTACAGCGCCTGTTGGAGTGGTGGCTTCGAAGGGTTGAGACCCTTTTTTTACAGGGATTTTTTTCAGGATCTCAACTGTTGCAGGAGCCGGCACAGGAAGTGTTCCGTGTTCGCCTTCGGCAAATCCGCTTCCAAGCTCAACAGTGGAACTGATGATACGGTCAGGCTTCAGATAATCGAAACATATTGCAGCGCCAACGATATCAAGTATCGAATCAACAGCGCCCAGCTCATGAAAATGAACGTCATTAGGAGAAGTCCCGTGCACTTTTGCCTCAGCTTCTGCGAGTGTCCTAAACATCCTCTCTGCACAGGAACAGACATATTCATTAAGACCGCTCTTATGAATCAGCTGAAGGATGTCATTGAGATTACGATGCTCATATGAATCAGCTTCTTTCTGGATACGCACTTTAGTGCCTTTTATCCCATTCCGGATCTCTTCAGAAATCAGGATGTAATAATCTTTCAGGAACAGTCTGGCAAGCTCCTGCCTGAGGTGTTCTGCGGGCACACCCAGATCAATCATGGCAGCAAGGTTCATGTCGCCGCTGATGCCTGAAAAACAGTCGTAATAAAGAATCTTCATCCTGGTTTTATTTTACTAATAAGACCATAAGTAAAACCACAGTAAATATATCTTGCCAAAACATTCCGATAAATATATACTAAAAATATATATTATTAGGGAGGTGTATTGTGAGGACTGCAAAGCTTTTTCAAAACGGGCAGAGCCAGGCAGTTAGGCTGCCGAGGGAGTTCAGATTCAATGACAATCATGTGTATATAAAAAAGGAAGGAAATGTGGTTATGCTCATCCCTGCCAAAGGCTCATGGCAATCCCTGTTCAACAGTCTCAGCAAATTTTCCGATGACTTTATGGCAGACAGGAAACAGCCGCGGGCTCAAAGCAGAGAGACACTATGATGAAGTTCATGCTCGATACCAATATCTGCATTTACATTATTAAACAGAAGCCGCAGAAAGTGCTGGAACATTTCAGGCGCTATTTAGCCGGTGATATCGGCATCTCTTCCATAACGCTTGCTGAGCTGCAGTATGGCGTGGCAAAGAGCCGGCATGTTCTGGAAAACCAGGAGGCACTAAAAGAGTTTGTATTGCCACTCGAAATTGCTCAATTCGACGAAGAGGCTGCGAGGGCCTATGGAACAGTCAGGGCCGGGCTTGAGAAATCAGGTAAACCTATCGGCGCTATGGACACATTAATAGGGGCTCATGCCCTTAGTCTCGGGTTGACTCTTGTTACTAACAATACAAAAGAATTCAAACAAATAAAAAATTTAAAAGTCGTGGACTGGACCCTCTGAGTAAAATTTAGGGACATTAACTATGACATGGGATTGCCGGCTTAATGCCTTCTGTAGCTTTTATATTTGAAAATAAAGTAAACTATATACGTTGTGATTTCTTTGTCCCTCCAGAGGCATTGTCGATAAAATCATGATTGATACTCTGAATAACTAAATTTGTCTTTTTATTCTTTACAGCGCAGTATCAGCGCATAAGATTTTTTAAGGCAGAGAAAAGGAAGGGTTTGTTTATGAGACGTGATGATATAAGGAATATCGCTATTATAGCCCATGTTGATCACGGCAAGACTACGCTTGTTGACGGGATGATGAAACAGGCCGGGCTTTTCCGATCCAACGAAAAGGTGCAGGAACGCATTATGGACAATATTGACCTTGAGAGGGAACGCGGCATAACTATCATGGCAAAGAATGCTGCTGTTCGGTACAACGGCATGAAGATTAATATTGTGGATACCCCCGGTCATGCAGACTTTGGCGGTGAAGTTGAGAGGACACTGAAGATGGTAGACGGAGTGCTGCTGCTTGTTGACGCATCAGAAGGCCCCCTGCCGCAGACGAGGTTCGTGCTGCAAAAAGCCCTTGAACGCAAACTCCCGCCGATAGTTGTTATCAATAAGATAGACCGGCCTGATGCAAGGATACAGGCTGTGCTGAATGAGGTCTATGACCTTTTTATTGATCTTGATGCAACAGAGGAACAGCTTGAATTCCCGGTCCTTTATACAAACGCAAAGCTTGGCTCTGCAACACTGAGCATGGAGGAAGATTCAGATAATCTCAAACCGCTTTTTGATACGATAATGAAAACCATACCTCCGCCTGCGAGTGCAACTGACGGTCTGTTGCAGATACTCGTAACCAACATCGACTATGACAACTATGTCGGGAGACTCGCCATAGGACGTATATTCTCGGGTACAGTGAGGGTAGGGGATAATGTTGCCATGGCCAAGGGTGACGGCGAACTGTCAAAGACAAAGGTATCAACACTCTATATATTCGAGGGGCTTGAGAGAATTGCTACTGAAGATGCCTCTGCCGGAGAAATTATCGCCCTTGCAGGTATAGAGGGGATAAACATAGGAGACACCATCACTGACGTAGAAAATCCGAGGCCATTGCCAAGGATAAAGGTGGATGAGCCTACCATTTCAATGGTATTTTCTGTCAACACATCCCCTTTTTCAGGTAAAGACGGCACATATGTAACATCCAGGAAATTAAGGGAAAGGCTTGAGAAAGAACTCCTCTATAATGTAGCTATAAAAGTGGATCTTTCCGAGACAGACTCCTTTAAGGTTATGGGACGCGGGGAGCTGCAGCTTGCAATACTTATCGAGATGATGAGGAGGGAGGGGTATGAACTTTCTGTTGCCATGCCCGAGACAATAACAAAGACGATAAAGGATGTGTTGCATGAACCCATGGAACTGCTTGTCATAGATGTCCCTGAAGAATACATCGGGGTTGTTACCCAGCAGATCGGCATGAGAAGAGGGAAAATGCAGAAGATGCAGAACAATGGATTTGGCAGGGTAAGGCTTGAGTTCAGGATCCCTTCGCGGGGGCTGATCGGTTTCAGGTCGCAATTTCTCACCGATACAAGAGGAACAGGACTGCTGAATCATCTCTTTGACGGATATGAACCCTGGCATGGCCCTATCTCCAAAAGGCAGACAGGCGCACTTGTAGCTGACAGGCATGGGGTATCCACTACCTATGCGCTTTTCCACCTGCAACCGAGAGGAATACTCTTTATCAGGGAAAATACCCATGTGTATGAAGGCATGATAATAGGCGAGAATTCAAGGGCAAATGACCTTGAAGTGAATGTCATTAAGGAAAAGAAGCTGACAAACATGCGCGCCTCAAACGCAGATGATGCGCTTCAGCTGATACCTCCAAGGATCATGAGCCTGGAGCAGGCGATAGAATTTATTAAGGAAGATGAGCTTGTTGAGGTAACACCTGACTCTGTCAGGTTGAGGAAAAAGCTGCTCGGAGCCAACAAAAGGCATTTAGACAAAAAGGCGATAAAAGCGGCTGCTGCATAGGCCTTTATGTTCTCCCTCCAATAAATCTCTGCAAAAAATTAGAGGGTTAATTCTCTTCGGCTCAAAAATACGACTGCCTGGGCAATGTCTGCCCATTATGAAAATTTTTACGTCATTAATGCTTTTTTATGTTTATAGGTCTTCCAGCGGTTATGCATCCAGAGGTATTGTTCCGGGTATTTGCGGATAATCAGCTCCATCTTTTTGTTGACCTCTTCTGTCAAACGAAAGATCTCTTCTTTTTCGCTCCGGTATTCTCCGGGCAAAACAGGGTCAGAGACGATGCCTTCGAAGCTGTATCCATCTGCACTTCTGCAGCAGGCAACTACAACAATCGGTCTTTTATATGTAATAGAAAGTATGGCTGGTACAGGTGTAGTGGTAGCTTGACGTCCAAAGAAATCAACCGAAATCCCCCGCATGGTACTCTGATCCGGCAGCAAACCGATGGACTTTCCATGCTGCAATGTCTTCTGGAGGGTGAACATGGCATTCTTCTTCGGGATAATAACCTGTCCGCTGCCGGCCCGTTTTTTGTATATCAGTTTTTCGAGATAGATGTTGTCGAGTGGTCTTACCACGACCACCAAAGGGATGCCTACAACTGAACTTACATGGGGCAGGAGTTCCCAGTTGCCGATATGCGGTGTCACAAAAATGCAGCCTTTAAAATCGTCATGTATTCTTTTTGCCTTCTGAAAAAGCTCATTAAGCCCGAGTGATACTTTCCGAAGATCATCCTGAACACTGTCTGATTTCAAAGCAGCCTGAAATTTTGAACCCTCAAGGAAAGTGAGAAAGAACGATATACAGCTCATGCGCGCGATCTTTCTGATCTCCTTATCATCCTTCTCTCCTGAATAAGCATGTTTAAGGTTATCGACTGCAATAATGCGGCGTCTCGGTACGAGAAGATAGAAAAGGTTTCCCAGAAGGCTGCTTATAAGATGGATGATTTTCAGGGGTGTTATACGGCAAAAGACGAGAAGGGTGTAGACAGCTATAAACTCAACAACCTGAAGAGTTTTCCCCTTTCCGGAACGTTTTTTTTTGGGTTTTTTAGGGGATTGTGTATCTGCACTCTTCACTTCAACCATCAGTCGTATCCAAGAATTGCCATTAAAAAATAATTTGGAGCGTTTAGGTTCACTTTAAGACCTGTACTATAACAGAGGAGGACTGTCCACCAATGCCATAGCTGACGGATAAAAAATGATCTTTTTCACATTGCTGATGGGAACCCGATATCCTGAGTTCACTAAATTCTTTTTCACTCTCCCTGAAGTTCAGCGTAGCAGGAGCTATTTTATCCTTGACAGCCTTAATCCCTAATATTATCTCGGCAATATCACTTGCTGCACCGAGATGTCCGGTGTAAGGCTTCATGCCGCAGATGGGAATTGTATGCTTCTCTTTGTCGTATACCTTCATGATCGATCTCAGTTCGGATCTGTCGCCTTTTTGAGAGCCGCTCCCGTGTGGGCTGATAAAGGCAAGGTCTCCGGGATCACACGAGGTTTCATTTAAAGCAGCAGCAATGCTCCCGAGAGTAACGTGTGAATGAACGCTTATCCCGCGGTCATTCGAGAATTCTATGCTGTTCCCGAATCCTTTTATCTTCCCCAGGATAGTTGCACCGCGCTTCTCAGCAATGTCTGAGGCCTCAAGAAAAAGCGCTGCACCTCCCTCGCCCGGGATAAAGCCGTCTCTTTTCCAGTCAAAAGGCCTGTATGAATTGATACCATCTCTGCACTGAGAGAGAAGACCAAGGCCTTCCATCTCATAGAGAGGAATCTCTGTGAGCCAGTTGCCGCAGCCTGCTGCCATTGCAGCATCTGCTTTTCCCTGTCTGATACTCCTGCATGCGAGTTCGACTGCATTCCCTCCGCATGGAGAGTGGCTCGCAAGGCTCGTATTTGGGCCCATAAATTCCAGATAGGCTGAAAGAAAGCTGAAGAGATTATTATTAATGGATTCAAGGAGAAAAAAAGGATTGACCTTATCAAGGGTTGACCTGTTTAACCTCTCAGGGTCTATGGTATGCCATTTCCCATGGGTGCCATCCTTTGTGGCTGGATACATGAAATCACAGCCGACTTTTGTTGTGTCTCCTGATGCAATGAACAAAGCCCTTCTGCCGGGTTGTATGTCCGTGATATTTATACCGGATGAAGATAATGCATCACGTGCCGCATTGAATCCGAGGATCGAGCCGCGGTTCAGAAATTTCATCTGACCAAGGAGTTTGTGAGGGATATCCCTTTCTGTTTCAGCTTCCCTGACCTTCCCCATAAACTGCAGAAAGCCCGGCAATCCATCATTGGGATAATGTGCTATCCCTGTCTTTAAAGCCTTTACATTCTCCCAGTTTTCTGCAACACTGTTCCCGGTGGGAGTTATGAGCCCCATTCCTGTTATTACTACTTCTCTGTCATCCAAGTATCATCCCCTCGTCAGAAGCTTGAAGAATCTCTTCTGTTCATTGGCGTCTTCTATCTCTTCAAAAGATATTGTCTCTCCCTCAAACTCAGCTGTGATCTTCTTTTTTCCATCAACCATACCAACGCCAGAATATATTATTTTATCTTTTTCAGGTCCCTGGATCAGTTTTATCTCAAACTCAACCCGGTCACCCGGAAATGCAAAACCATAGAACTTGCACTTGTGAACCTTTGTTATAAGGAACCAGTCTTTGAAATCAGAGGATGCTGCCACAAGCCAACCGGTAAGCTGAGCTATTGCCTCAAGCAAGAGCACACCGGGCATGATCGGGTTTTTCGGGAAATGGAATTCGAGGAAATCCTCACTCATGGCAACATTTTTCATGCCCCTGATACTTTCATTAGCCTTCCAATCAGTGATGCGGTCGATAAGTAAATATCGCATATATCCTCCTGTGTCCCGTGTTCAGTTCCCGATTAGAATGACTGAAGCTACGGCATAATCTGATGCATGTGAGATAGAAACAGCCCACTGGCAAATCCTTCTTTTTTTTGCAAGCTTTTCAGCCCAGCCTTTTATATGAAGCTCCGGCTTTCCTGAAGGAGCGGGGAGAACTTCGATCTCCTGGAAGAGATGATCAATACCTGTTCCGGAAAATCCTGTACCGAGGGCTTTCACAAACGACTCTTTTGCAGCAAAACGGCCTGCAAAGTGGATATACGGATCTTTCCTCGACTCGCAGTACTCCCTCTCCTTTTCAGTAAAGATGTCTGAAATAAAAGTTTTGTTTTTCTGTATTATGCGTTTCAGTTTGGAAATATCTACAATATCAATTCCCTGAAGAATCTTCATCATGATACGCTTAACCCTCCGTCAACCGATATGGCCTGTCCCGTAATATAATCTGACATATCAGATGCAAGAAATAAAACAAGTAGTGCAACATCACGGGGTTCTCCGAACCTGCCACATGGTATCCCTTTAAGGATATCTTCACCTGCCCTCTTTCTCGCCCTGGTACTCATATCTGTGACAATCATACCCGGCAATACTGCGTTGACCTGTATGCCCTTGCCTGACAGCTCGACGGCACAGGCTCTGGTGAAGGATATCAGACCACCTTTTGAAGCAGCATAGTTTGTCTGTCCGCGGCCGCCTTTGATCGCGCTTACCGATGAAATATTGATGATCTTCCCTGCATGTTGCGGCATCATCATTTCAGCAGCGAATTTTGAACACAGGAAGGCGCCCCTCAGGTTCAGCTCAAGCACCCTGTCCCAGTCAGGGAGCCCCATGCTCAAAAGGAGGTTGTCCCTGATAATCCCTGCATTATTAANGAGGATATCGATTTTTTTGAAATGGGTTTTGATATGGGCAAAGAGCTTTTCGACCTCATCGGGTTTTGCTATGTCAGCCTGGAAGATCGCAGCCTTGCCTTCCTGCCGGATAATCTTTTCCCGTATCTTTTCAGCTTCTTCCACTGATCTGTTGTAATTGATTATGACATGTGCTCCTGCCTGTGCAAGGAGCAGGCTTGTCTCCCTTCCGATCCCTCTTGAACCTCCGGTAACGAGAGCAATCCTGCCTGTCAAATCTATTTTCATTGTTCTTCTCCATGATATTTTTTAGTGATAATGGAAGCGTTTTGCCCTCCGAAGCCAAAGGAATTTGAGAGCGCAGCCCTTACTGTCATTGACCTATGAACATTCGGAACATAATCGAGGTCGCATTTTGGATCAGGACTGGTCAGATTTATTGTAGGATGGATCTCGTTCCTTTCGGTGCTCAATACCGTGAAAACAAATTCCGGGCCTCCTGATGCTGCCAGTAAATGTCCGATCAGGGACTTGCTTGAACTGATCGCAAGCTTTTGGACATGATCTTGAAAAACATTTTTTATTGCAACTGTCTCCATTGCGTCATTCAGTTTTGTGCTCGTTCCGTGAGCATTGATATAATCTATGTCATGACTATTCATACCCGCATCATTTATGGCAGCCCTCATTGACTGTTCAGCGCCGAGGCCCTGCGGATGAGGGGCTGTNACCTGGTATGCATCCATTGATGAACCGTACCCTGCAACTTCACAATATATCTTTGCTCCTCTCCTGACCGCATGTGATTGTTCTTCGAGGATTGCAATGCCGGCTCCTTCCCCCATAACCAGTCCTGCCCTCTTCCTGTCAAATGGCCGGCAGAGGGTCTGAGGACTTTCAGATGAGGTTGCAGCAGCGCTAAGCAGGACAAAAAAGACGAGCCCTACAGGATTGATCATCGAATCAGCTCCACCTGCAACCATCAGGTCAGCATCTCCCCTTTGCACTGCGCGATAACCTATCCCTATAGCCTGAGTCGCAGATGCACAGGCTGTTGTGATAGTGCAATTCATGCCATGCAGACCGAATCTCTTTCCGATGAGGGCAGAAGGCCTGTGCGAATTGTTCCTCATGATGGATTCTCTGTGTACGCGACTGTATTCCATGCCAAATCTTTTCATATTAAAATTTCTGTCTTCAATCCAGTTCTGAATGTCCTCTAATCTGTCGATGCCAAGCCCTGCTGCAAGGGCAACTCCGTAATGATCTCTCTGTTTCCCATAGTCTGAAATGCCTGCGTCATTGAGCGCATTCTTTGCTGCCCAGAGGGCAAAGAGGGTTCTCCTTTCACCTTCTGTTAGAGATTCTTTTTTAAATTCTTCCTGTATCTTCTGCCAATCTTTTTCTCCCACCTGACCGACCGCCTGCACAGGAGATTTTTCAGCAAAGGGCAGGGTGAGCTTTGATATGCCGGAAATACCCTTAAGGGCTTTCTCCCAGCTTTCTTCAACATGAAGACCAAGGGAGGTTGCCATTCCAAGGCCGGTAATGACCACCCTTCTTTTTGTATGGCTTTTATCCGGATTCACTGAATTTTCCATCCGCTGTAATATTCGAACCTCTTAATAAGTTCTTCCGAATGTACATCGTGAAAATGGCTGTAAATAATCCGGTTCAGGGAAGCAATACATTTATCGTTGACGTATATGCTTGCCATGCCGAGCGAATCTCTCCTTGATGTTGAGACGATTTCACCACGGATCTCTGCCCTGAAACCGGGCCGTAAGGTCGAAGTTATCGTAACATCCTCAATCAGTGACATGATCGCAGTGAGCCTGAAATCATGAGAATAGATGATAAGCCATCCGAGTAGCTGAGCCATTGCCTCGATCATAATAGCCCCGGGGACCATGGCAGTCTTTGCATAATGTCCCCTCAGGAATTCCTCTGAAAGAGAGAAGCTCTTTACCCCTGTAATTGATTTGCCTTTTTCTATATGGGTAACTGCATCATAAAAGAGAAATCGCATATTTATTCCTAAGTTATCTGACAGCCTCTATTATAATTGATGCAGCCTGGCCTTCGCAGCTTTGACAGTTGATCAGTATCTTTTGCAGATTCATTCTTAAGGGTTTTCTCACAAGATTAAACAGGATACTGCTATCCGGCGAAGAAGTAATCGTCGGCGGGACTATGCCTGACTCAAGCATTGAGATCCCGAGTATGATATCAACAGCAGGCGCGCCTGCAAGCAGGTGGCCCAATGCACCCTTTGAAGAAAAGACATTTACCTTATCTATACAATCAGCAAAGATTTCATGAATCGCAAGGATTTCATTCTTATCTCCTGACATGGTTCCATCACCGTGTGCGATAATCAGGTCAATGTCGGACGGCTTAAGACCTGCGCTGTTAAGGGCTCCATAGATTGCATTGCCAAGTGCATGTGCAGAAGGGCCTGAAAACTTTCCGTCAGACCCAAATGCGAAGCTGTATCCGGTTACAGATGCAAGACATTGCACCCCCCGCTCAACTGCAGATTGACAGGATTCGAGTGTCAGGACGCCGCAGCCTTCCCCGAGTACAGTCCCGTTCCTGTCAGCAGCAAAAGGCCTGCATGCCGGTTCTGTCAGGTGATTCGAAGTGTTAAGGATGCCGCTGAGAAGTCCTCGCGCGAGACTGAAGGGTGATATTTTCTCACTGACGCCTCCCGCAAGAACAGCCTGTGCCGTACCTTCCAGCAATGTCTGCGTCCCTTCTGCAACTGCCTGAGCGCCGGAGTCGGCATGAGGCGAAAATACTGTATTTTCACCTCTCATGTCAAGACTTATGGCAACCTGACAGAAGCTGATATTGTTCAACATTGACAAAGGCCAGAGCGGATAAATCTCTCTGTATCCATCTGTGAAAAACATATCGTAATTCAGGCTTCCGGAGGAATGCAGGGATTTCAGGACAGACGGAAGGAGGTCTTCTGCCTTATAGTCGACCATCCCCATACCTGCAAAAAACCCTATATCTTCTTTCGGGATGGAAGCCTTATCAAGGTCTGCCTGGTAAAAAGCGTCACGCGCACATTTCATGAGCATATATGAATGTGTATCCATAATGCGGGAATCCCTTGGATGGATACCGAGGTCTCGCGGATTAATGTCTTTTACCTGTGCAGCAGACGTGCACTCAAACCCTGATGAATCAAATCCTCTGATAGAGCGGATTCCTGTTTTACCGGAAAGCAGGGCGTTCCATACCTCTTCTCTTTCAATGCCGAGTGAGCAGATTATGCCGGCCCCGGTTATGACGACACGATTATCGGTCAGGGACATTTCTAAAATAGTTGTAAAGATAGTTTCTATCCATCAAATTTGCCGATACAGAGGCATGCATTCTGCCCGCCAAAGCCGAATGAGTTCGATATGGCGATCCTGTGTTCCTGTGTTCTTGCCACATTGGGGACATAATCAAGATCACACTTTGGATCAGGGAACTCATAATTTATTGTGGGAAGGATGGTGGATTGATTTATTCCGGCAAGGGTCAGTACGCACTCTATCGCGCCTGCAGCGCCTATGGTATGTCCCAGCATGGATTTATTGGAGCTTACCGGGATACTTTTCGCCCTTTCGCCGAATACCTCTTTTATCGCAACAGTTTCAGTCAGGTCGTTTTGTACTGTGGATGTGCCGTGTGCATTGATATAATCAACGTCTTCAGAAGAGATGCCGGCATCCTCCAATGCACCTCTTATAGCCAGGATTGCACCCAGTCCTTTCGGGTGCGTATCAGTAATCCTGTATGCATCGGCAGAGGAAGCGTATCCGAGGATCTCTCCGTATACCGGCA
>WSSedA1B3DRAFT_1000387_pt1 | contig 12757 bp, 12 predicted proteins | sample WetSurSiteA1Bulk_FD_9468 | JGI IMG/M metagenome (IMG submission 9468)
TTGATGTAATTGACAAGAATATCTCCCTGACAGAACCTGAGATTGGAAGCATGGTGCTCATTTTGTCAAGCGGTGCATATACAATATCGTATGCCTCAGAGTTTAACGGGTTTTCGATACCGAAAACCGTTTTGATTGAATAAGAAAATATTTTACTTCAAAGGAAGGACGAGAAATGATCAAATTTTTTGAAAAGGCTCCTTATGCTCCCGTCGAATATTGTTATGACGTTGAGGAAATCCTCTATAAAGGAAAGAGCAAGTTCCAGGAAATCAGAGTTATCAGAAACCCTCATTATGGAAAGATGCTCCTCCTCGATGATGTGGTGCAAATAACCGAGCGTGATGAATTCTTCTATCACGAGATGCTGACACATGTAGTGATGCATGCGCAACCAACCCCCCGGAAGGTTATTGTTATCGGAGGGGGCGACGGAGGGGTTGTCCGGGAGGTTTTAAAGCACAAGAGTATCGAAAAGGTATTTTTTATTGAAATAGACGAAGAGGTGATCAATGTCTCCCGTAAATTCTTCCCGGAAGTTTCTTCGGGCGTCGATGACCCGCGGGTGGAAATAAAGATCATGGATGGCGCTGAATTTCTCCGGAAACAGAAAGCCTCTGCTATAGACGCGGTTATCATCGATTCAACCGATATCATCGGCTTTGCACGGAGCCTTTTCACGCCGGAATTTTTCATGAATGTGAAAAACTGCCTGACCGATCAGGGCATGTTTGTTACGCATACAGAGTCCCTGCATTTCCATAAGGATATGGTGGTAGAGATACAGGAGATATTGAAGGGTATCTTCCCGCTTGTTGATCTGTATACCGCACCCATTGCCACCTACCCTGGAAACTGGTGGGCCTTTGCCGTTGCAACAAAAGGGATATCGCCGCGTGAAATCAGAACCGCTTTCACGATTGATACCAGGTATTATGACGATGAGATTCACCGGCAGGCATTCATAACAAAAAGGCTCTACGAGAAACTGATGCAAAGAAAGCTCCGTTGGTAAGAGATTCGTTGACAGAGACTCACAGGAAATTATTCGCTCTGCCCAAATGTGTAAGAAAAGCCCTCCTCCCCGGGTAAGATGATCTGTGCTATAATATAATGTTATAAATTTCACGGAGGTTTCTGAGAATGCCGATCTATGAATATGAGTGCATGAACTGTGGGCAACACTTCGAGGTGATGCAGAAATTTAGTGATGAGCCGCTCAGTATCTGCACAGCCTGCAGTGGGCCTCTTCACAAACTGATCTCCCACACATCGTTTGTCCTGAAAGGATCGGGATGGTATGTCACTGATTACGCTTCCCCTGAAAGAAAAAAGAAAGAAAAAGAGACCGAAACCAAGGGGAAAGCGGTACAATCCGAAGGAGAGCACAAAGCCGGTTCAAAGGCTGAGGTAAGGACTGAAACTGCAGCCAAAACCTGATGATTGCCCCCCAGGTGCATGTCCCCTATCATCGCATAGGAGAGTTCCTCCCCTTTCTACGAAAGCATCATATTAACCTTGAACTCTATTTTTCCGCGCGCACCCTGGATGCGTTAAAATATTCCGATATTATGGAACTCAAAAAATATTTGGATTATAATCCCTCTCTGACCTTCCATTCGCCGTTTATGGATCTTTCCCCGGGTGCTGAGGACTTGAAAGTCAGAACAATAACTCTGGAGCGGTTTTCTCACGTTTTTGATATCGCAGCAATTCTGAATCCCGGGGTGATCATCTTTCATTCTGGATATGAGAAATGGAAATATGCCCTGAAAGTAGAGACATGGCTTGAAAACAGTATGAAGATCTGGCGTGAACTTGTGCAGAGAGCTTCCGAAATGGGGATAAAGATTGCAATCGAAAATATCTTCGAAGATAATCCGGAAAACCTCAGGCTCCTTATGGAAGCGCTCCCTTCGGAACATTTTGGCCTCTGTTTTGACACAGGTCATTTCAATCTCTTTTCAACAATATCACTCGCAGAATGGCTGGATCAGGTAAGGCCACATATTTTTGAAATTCATCTCCATGACAACACCGGGAAGGCCGATGACCACCTTGCGATAGGAGACGGAAATTTTGATTTTGCTGCTCTGTTTGCAGGGTTGTGTGGTATTACTCCTGTCTATACTATCGAAGCCCACTCAAAAGAGGATGTTCTCAGAAGTATCGGGCAACTGAATAAGTATTGCCTTCCCCTTTCTTTGCAAAAATAACCCCGGGAGAAATAAACTGTTCACTGTTTAACAATTCCCTGATGTGGTTTTTTGCCCGCCTGCAGGACATTTTTCACGGAATGCATGTATGAGTGAAAGAAAAAATACTTTTAAAATAATAAGGTATATGATGGCACAGGTATTGCTTTTATTATTCCTGCAACAGGAAAGCAGAAAAATTACAGAGACATTTTACAGGAGGAATTATGGAAAGAAAAGGAGTCATTACCTTTCAGGGCAATCCCTTAACACTCTCAGGCAAAGAAGTAAAGGTTGGCGATAAGTCCCCGGAGTTTTCTCTGCTCGATCAGGAGATGAAGGAAGTTCGTTCAGGGGATTTTAAAGGCAAAATCAGTATCATCAGCGTTACCCCTTCGCTTGATACCCCTGTATGCGACATGCAGGCAAGAAGGTTTAACCAGGAAGCAGCCTCACTTTCGGATGATATCGTCATAGTGAATATCAGTGTGGATCTTCCCTTTGCTATCGCGCGGTTCTGTGGTGCCGCAGGCATAGATAAAGTGAAGGCGCTTTCGGACCACAGGGACGTTTCATTCGGAACTGCGTATGGGGTGCTGATCAAGGAACTCAGGCTTCTTGCGAGGGCAGTTTTTGTTATCGACAGGGATAATGTTGTCAGATACCTGCAGATTGTCCCTGAAATAACCGATGCGCCGGACTTCAACGCTGCCTTGGATGTTGCGAGAAAGTTTGCATAGAAATGATTGTTGTAGTAACTGTAATGATTTAATGAAAAAAATGGCTGGAGGATTTTCCTCCAGCCAAAAATATCTGTGTCAACATGGTGAGGGAAACTATTTCTTCTTTGCTGTTTTCTTTGCAGGCTTCTTTGCAGCGGTTTTCTTCGCTGCAGGCTTCTTTGCTGCTGCCTTTTTTACCGTCTTCTTCGTGGCTGCTTTCTTAACTGCCATGTGCTCTTCACCTCCCTTCTCTCTGCATCCCTGTATTCAGGCAATGCGATTGTAATTCTGTTTTCAACTCTTATCTATACATTAAAATAAAAAATACATTATTTGTAAAGAAGAAAATTATTAAACAAATGGTGCAGAATTGTAAACGAAGTATTTTTAGTTGAAAAAAGTAAGGATGAGAACGCTATTCCGGATACTAAAAGACAATATAACAGGGATTTTGTCTTTCAAAAATAGTGTGCTCTTCTGCTGTGAAGAATACTGCTATGAAATCAGAGCATGCCTAAGGCTGTTCTGATTTCGTCATAAAATCTTTATATATCCTGTAATGGTCCGTTTCTTCGTAAGCTATCTTTGTAATAGGTGAGGTATCAAAGCAGAACATAACCGCACCGGGACACGACAGAAGAATCGGAGAATGCGTTGCAATAATAAATTGGGCATGACCTGCGCGACTCATTGCCTGTATCACGTGCAGCAGTGCAAGTTGGCTTTTGGGGGACAATGATGTTTCAGGTTCATCCATCAGATAAATCCCCTTGATTGTGTAGCGGGTTCTGAAATACGACATGAGCGACTGGCCGTGAGATTGGGTCAGGAGCGATTTCCCGCCGAAATAATCGAGCACCCGGGAATCAGCAGCTGCCCATTCGTCAACGATCTGGGTAAAATCGTTAAATGTCTGCGCAGAGAAGAAGGAACCCGGTACCGATCCATTTGTCCATTCAACGTCTACCGCATGATACAGCATTTCTTCATAAGGGTTATTTTCGCATCGGGATCTTTCGGAGTATTTCCAGATATGAATGTTGCATTTGCGGCAGATGGCTTTCAGCAGTGTTGATTTTCCCGTTCCGTTCTCTCCGAGAAAAAAAGTTACCGGTGAATCAAATTCGAGCTTTTCGGTCATCTGGAATATCCTGAGATTAAACGGATAGCGGTCCCTGACCGGATATCTCGCGTTGTCTATTGTCACTTGCTTTAAATGCACAGGGTTCCTTTCCTCTAGAATAAAATTATTTGCCATCAAAAAGGAAGCGAAGACAAGACTCAATGATAAGAAATACTATAGATGTCTTTCAGTTCGTCCGGAGATTTGTTGACATTGTCACAACATGATTTTTATTCTATATAATCTTACTGGTTGAAAAGGAGACAGCTATGACAAGAACTCCCGAGCCGTTGATTGTTGCAAGAGGGAAAAGCGACTGTGCACTACTGCCCGGAATGGCGAACCGGCACGGCCTTATTGCCGGGGCAACAGGCACCGGTAAGACAGTGACACTCCGTGTTCTGGCGGAACAGTTCAGCAGCATAGGAGTGCCGGTATTCATGGCCGATATAAAAGGAGACCTTTCCGGGATAGTGTATGAAGGGGGCGACAACCCGAAGATAGTCGAAAGGGTGAAAACACTGAAGCTTGAGAACTTTCTATTCGAAGGGAGTCCTGTGACCTTCTGGGATGTCTTTGCAGAACAGGGACATCCTGTCAGAACCACTGTATCCGATATGGGTCCGCTCCTTTTAAGCCGTATTCTCAACCTCAATGAAATCCAGAGCGGAGTGCTCAGCCTGACGTTCAAGATAGCTGACGACAATGGGCTCCTCATTCTGGATCTGAAAGATCTCAGGGCAATGAGCCAGTTTGTTGGAGAGAATGCAGAAAAGTTTAAGACGGAGTACGGGAATATCTCTACGGCAAGCATTGGAGCTATTCAGAGAAGCCTCCTTGTTCTTGACGAACAGGGAGGGGGAAAAATGTTCGGGGAACCAGCGCTGAACATAGACGACTTTCTGCAGACCGACGAAAAGGGCAGAGGGGTAATTAATATCATGACTGCCGACAGACTGATGCAGTCGCCGAAGCTCTATGCGACATTCCTGCTCTGGCTTCTTGCCGAGCTTTTTGAAAGGCTTCCTGAAGTAGGAGATCCTCCAAAACCAAAGATGGTTTTCTTCTTCGACGAGGCTCATCTGCTCTTTGATGATACCCCCAAGGCCCTGGAAGAGAAGATAGAGCAGGTGGTGCGTCTGATCAGATCGAAAGGCGTTGGCGTTTACTTTGTTACACAGAATCCCCTCGATCTTCCCGATGTTGTGCTCGGACAACTGGGGAACCGTTTCCAGCATGCTCTCAGAGCCTTTACCCCAAAAGACCAGAAAGCAGTCAGGGCAGCGGCAGAGACGTTCAGAGTAAATCCCGATTTTGACGTCGTGAAAGTAATCACTGAAATGGGTGTAGGAGAGGCACTGGTCTCTGTTCTTGATCAGAAGGGCGCTCCAACTGTTGTAGATCGTGCACTGGTTTTCCCTCCCCACAGCCGGCTCACCCCTCTGTCTCAGGATGAGAGGAACAAAATAATTTCTTCATCTCCCCTGTATGGTCATTATGAAAACCAGGTAGACCGGGAATCAGCCTATGAGAAACTCAGGGCAAGAGCAGAAGAACTTAAGGTGCAGGAACAGGAGATCGGTGCCCGTAAAGAACGAACGCTGGAACCCAAATCAGAGACATCAACCCTTATTAAGGCGGCGGCAAAAAGTGCTGCCCATGCCATTGGAAGCCAGATCGGACGACAGATAATACGAGGTGTTTTAGGATCAATTTTCGGGAGGAAATAATAGCCTCCTTTTTGCTTGGGGGTTTCCAGCAATTGCAGTCATGCAGGGCAGAGAGGATTACAATGAACCAAAACAAGGAAGATAAACAGATAATAGAGGATTTCAGAGTCAGACAGAGCCGTCAGTTTCTTGCTATAGCGGCAACGCTGCTTCTCCTTGTACTGCTTACTTTGATCTATAAACACCCTGAAATTCTGGGGGAATTTTCAAGAAATACCATATTTACAGCCCAGCTCCTTGTCATTGCTGCATTTATCGGTATCAGCGCCCTAAACTGGAGATGCCCTGCCTGTAACAAATACCTGGGGAAAGATATCAACAGACACATATGCAAAAAGTGCGGGAAAAGATTGCGTTGATCCGAATAATGCAGACATTGTTCAAAAATTTATTTAACTCGATGCATTATTGAAATTATCTTTCATTGTTTTTCTGATAAGAATATTCCTTTGATTATCCATGAAAGGTACACTAAGGTATCGAAAAATAAATTATTTCACAACGTCTGCATTATTTGATTGTATTATTCGGATTGTTGGAGGTGACTTGATTGGGAACTAAAAAACGAATAAAGTTCAGAAAACCCCTGCCTAAAAAGCCGGTAGTGGATAAAACTGTTGAAGAGATAGTGAGAGAACTGAAAGCGGTGGGCAGCGCTCCCAGTGATTACAGGGAACAATCCCTGAAAACCCACGGACTGATCTGCGCCAAATGCGGGAGAGAGTTTGATTTCAGCAACCGTCATCTTCTGACTGTCCACCATAAAGACGGGAATTACCGGAACAACCCGTCAGATGGCTCTAACTGGGAGAACCTTTGTGTTTATTGCCACGAAGATGAACACAGTCGGGGGATTCTTGGAGACCATTTGAAGTAAAAAGGAGAGAGGAAGACCATGAATATTGCCTGAAGCCTTTTCCACAAGCAAGTCTGACCCTATACTCAACTCCTGGTGTCCTCGGAATTCAATTCGAATTCTCCACCAACAATCTTAATGCTAAATTGATAGGCCCTTAATTTTTCCCTTGCTGATAAGGCATCAGTCATGCTGTGGGTATTCCCACTTGTAATTTATCCCACTTTTCATTATAATTAATTCAGAAACAAGAAAGGAGCAGATATGAAAACGATTAAGCTGTCCGTGGATTCAAAAAAGAGGATATCCCTGACAAAGCTTCTTCCATCAGGAAAAATCAGTTCAGTGATGGCTTATAAAGAGGACGATAAGATTATTTTAGAACCTATGGTAGAAATCCCTGCCCGGGAAGCATGGCTTTACGAAGATAAAGATGCTTTGGAAAAAGTGAAGCGAGGGCTATCTCAGAAGGGGACAATCAAGCGTGGGTCATTTGCAAAGTACGCTAAGTGAGGTTGTATGTTTGAACTGATTTTTACCCCTCAGGCGGATTCGGACCTTCGTGAGATCGAAAATGATCCCAGTAAAAAGGATATGTTGAAAGCATTAAGAAAAACTCTCGGATTCATGGAGACAAACCTCAGACACCCATCTCTAAACACCCATGAATTTACTTCACTCAAAGGGCCATATGGAGAAAAAGTTTTTGAAGCTTATATTCAACAGAAGACCCCTGCCGCTTATCGGATATTCTGGTATTATGGACCTGACAAAAGGCAGATTACGATTGTTGCCATTACACCCCACCCGAGATAATCGAGCCGAATAAATGGGACGGGTCTAATTGTTGCAGTCTGTTATTGTCAAGAAAATAGAACCGTCCCATTTATGGTCATTATATTTCCTTCGGGAATAAAGTGATATTTCAAGACCTGACCCCAAGACTGTGCTATATTCTCATTCTCATGCAGACCACTACGGCGGTGTACGTGGTGTTGTGGATGAAGCGGATGTGAAGAGCGGCAAGGTGCCGGTGATTGCGCCTGTCAACTTTATGCAATATGCCATCTCTGAGAACGTTTATGCAGGCAATGCAATGAGCCGCAGATTATTTTTTCAATATGGTGTGCTCCTGCCGCGTAGTCCATTCGGCCACGTTGACCAGTCTATTGGAAAGAATACCGCAGCCGGAAATGTCGGTTTGATCGAACCTACTCGCTATATTCAGAAGGACTTTGAGGAACTGACCATCGACGGAGTGAAGATGGAGTTCCAGAATACACCGGGTACCGAAGCCCCTGCGGAAATGAACACCTACTTCTCTCAGTTCAAGGCATTCTGGGCAGCGGAGAACATCTGCGGTACTATTCATAATATCTACACGCTGCGCGGTGCGATGGTCCGTGATGCGCTAGCTTGGTCCAAGCACATCAACAACGCTCTGTACCGATATGGTCAGGAAGCCGATGTGATGTTCGCGGCGCATAGCTGGCCGCGCTTCGGCAACGAACGTATTCAGGAAGTGATGCGAACCCAGCGTGACGCATATGCAAACCTTAACAATGAAGTGTTGCACCAGGCAAATAAAGGCGTGACGATCAACGAGATTCACAACGTTTACAAGTTACCTAAGAGCTTACAGGAACAGTGGGCGTCCCATAGTTACCACGGCTCCGAGGAACACAACAGCCGTGCCGTTATCAACCGTTACTTGGGTTACTGGGATGCCAACCCGGCAACATTGATCCCGCTGTCGCCTCGCGATTCTGCACCGCTCTATGTTGAAATGATGGGCGGGGCGAGCAAAATAATGGCAAGGGGCAAGGAACTTTATGACCAGGGCAAATACCGTGAAGCTATAGAAATCCTCAATAAGCTCACCTTCGCCGAGCCAAACAACCAGGCAGCCAAGGACATGCTTGCCGATGTGTACGAACAGATCGGCTACCAGAAAGAAAGCCCGAGCCTGCGCAACAGTTTTCTCGCTGCGGCCAATGAGCTTCGTAACGGAATTCCGTGCGGAGTGCCGGCAAAGAGTACCGGTCCGGATACGATCCGTGCGATGTCGACCGACCTCTGGCTCGACTTCCTCGCGATCCGTCTTGACAGCAAAAAAGTCGAGGGTTTGAAGTTTGTCAGCAATCTCATCACTCCCGACAACGGTGAGAAATTTGTTGTGGAGTTGAGTAATTCCACGCTCACTAACATTAAGGGACAACAGGCGAAGAATCCTGACTTTACCATTACCGTTAATCGCTCTGATCTCGAAACAGTTATGGGCGGTAAGGCTACCTTCGATGATCTGATCAAAGCAGGCAAGGCGAAGTTAGAAGGCAATCGCAAACCCTTCGATCAGTTCAGGAGTGCTCTGGTTCAGTTCGACCCACTTTTCGAACTACTTCCGGGCACAAAGCCCTCAAAGCCGGTAACCGCTCCGACAAAAGATCCATTCGAGCATCCAGAGCCGGCAAGTTCGGCTGGGGGGTAATACGTAATGGCGCTAAGCCCTTGGTAATCGTAAAGGGAGAGGTACAGCATTAATTAAAAAAGCATTTACAGCGGCGAAGCTGGAAACCTGAACAGTAAAGGGACAGAAAGGGCGAGCTAAGCACGCGCCTTTTTTGTTTCACGAAAGCATTTCTTTCCAGTTAAACTCTGCACTGAAAACAGTTAACCCTAAACGTTTATTTGATGAAGGACTGAACGGACCTCATCGTTTTCCATTTTTGTTTGCTTGTGGCTGCAACAATCACTGGGGCAAACGTTTCTTGAATATGGATGACTTGAAAATCTTGCACCTCGGCGCTGACGTTTGCTTTTAATGATATTTAACGGTTTTCAATGAATTCGGTAACTCTCTATTAGCAGGTGAACTCTGCTGACAACAAAAAATAGGGGTCAAGTTTCGCTGTACTCTTTCTGTAAAGGCTCAAGGACAGTGGTTTCCACCATTTTGCAAATTTGAGAGGCGGTCTTTCCCTGATAATCTTCAATGGTGACAGGATTATGGATGATTACTTTGATATGGATTCTTCCGTGTGCACAGACCAGCATTGCATTTTCCCTGAACGATTGCGGCTTATGCCATGCAATGATATCGTCTTCCTGATAATACAAACTTACCGGCAATAATGAGATATCCGGGTTTAGCTCGATTACTTTAAAAATACCCCTGTTGAAAGACAACTGCTCGAAAATACGGCTGGTAGTTCCTTGCGGAAACACAGCGAGTATCCGATCAGAACAGGTATCTGCAATAGTGTTGAGCACTCGCAGCCTTTCATGTGAAGCATCCCTGTTCAGAAAAATAACGCCCATCAGCCAGGCGATCTGCCCGATGACAGGATAATACTTTACCTCTGTTTTGCTAAGGAATACTGTTCCAAAGAGAGCGGAAAGCACGAAAATATCCAGGAAACTGGCATGGTTGGCAAGAATAAGCATGCCTTTTCTGTCGTTTTTCAGGATATCATAATTTTTTAGTTGATCAATCTGCACCCGAAATACCAGGAGACATAGCTTCGAATAGAACTGAACAAGTTTAGGGCCGATACGGTGACGCCATTTGAAAAAGATCAAGAGTATCACGAAATAAAAAGGTGCAAGGATAAGTGTGACACTCAGGAATAATGATATTTTTAATACGCATCGCATGTGTGCCATTTACCTTCCTATTATAAGGGAATAAAATACTCCAGTGATCTATTTTAAAGTTATTTTTTTTATTGTTCTCCAAAATATTTAAAGTTTATGTATAAACTGTTAAACACCCTCACCCTTTCCCTCTCCTCTATGAGTCGTAGACCATCAAGGTAGGGGTGATTTTACTCCCCTCTCCCTTGATGGTCTACGACTCATAGAGGAGGGGTTGGGGAGGGTCTTACCGTATCCCCTTTCTTATGTTCACTCTGCGAATAAAAGGTGTACAATCATACCATGTCCATAAGTCATGGAAAATGGAAAATTGCTGTTGACAGAGGCGGTACTTTTACCGACGTTGTAGCAGTTGATCCCGATGGAAAATATCATGCGTTCAAGCTTCTTTCAAATTCTCCACGCTACAGGGATGCGTCTATAGAAGGCGTAAGAAGACTGATTGGTTTGCCGCAGGAAAGAGTTTTGCCTCAGGATGGTATTGAATCGCTGAGGATCGGGACGACGTTAGCCACAAATTCCCTGCTTGAAAGAAAAGGCGGGAGAGTCGGACTCCTGGTAACGAAAGGATTTTCCGATCTGCTTGCCATCGGGTATCAGAACAGGCCTGACATATTCACTCTCTGTATCAAGAGGCCTCCTCCTTTGTATGTGCTTGTTGCAGAGGTAGATGAACGGATGGACGGCAGGGGAGCGGTGATAAGGATTATTGACGAGAACACTTTGAGGAAAGAGATACAGAGGTTCCGTGCCCATGCAATAGATGCGGTTGCTGTTGTATTCATGCATTCATGGAGAAATCCCGGACACGAAATCCGTTGCAGGGATATTCTGCTCGAAAAGGGATTTTCGAATATTTATCTTTCCCATGAAACAATGAACCAGGTGAAGATTGTGAGCAGGGGCCAAAGCACAGTAGTTGATGCATATCTGAGTACGGTCCTTGCAGAATACCTTGAAGAGATACGGAAGGATACAGGAAACATACCGGTAGAATTCATGCAGAGCAGCGGTACGCTCAGCCCTGGAGAGGCATTTACCGGAAAGAATGCCTTGTTGTCCGGGCCCGCAGGCGGTGTGATTGCCATAGCACATATAGCACAAGAAAACAGGCTCAGGTCTGCAATCGGCTTTGATATGGGAGGAACATCAACGGATATATCGAGGATCGAAAACGGATATGAGAGGATATTCGAAAAAGATATTGCAGGGATCACATTACAGAACGAAATGATTCATATCAATACTGTTGCTGCAGGCGGAGGTTCGGTGCTCTCATTTGACGGAGAGAAGATGCTTGTCGGACCGGAATCCGCAGGCGCCTGGCCCGGTCCGGCATGTTATGGATTCGGAGGGCCTCTTACAGTTACGGATGCAAATCTTCTTACCGGAAGATTGATACCGGAGTATTTTCCGAGGACTTTCGGTAGTGATACACGGTCATCTCTCGATACAGCGGAAACGACACAAAGATTCAATGCAATGACCGAAACGATTAATAAGACCCTTGGGTCTTCTTTTTCCATACAGGAGGTTGCCAATGGTTTCCTCAGATTGGCGAACGAGAAGATGGCGATAGCAATCAGGGAGATTTCTGTATCGAGAGGCATCGATGTACGGAATGATACCCTCATATGTTTCGGCGGGGCAGCAGGACAGCACGCCTGTGACATAGCGTCATTGCTTGATATGAAACAGATTATCATACATCCCTTATCCAGCGTTCTCTCCGCATATGGTATCGGTCTTGCTCAACCTGCATGGAAGGCCTCACGAACTATTCTGGCGCCTTATGACAATAGTTCCGGTCATATGCTTGACAGCATTTTCGAGGAAATGGAAAACACGATTATTCAGGATAAAAACCTGCAGCATACACACTATTCTGTGAAACGGGAAATAGATCTCAGGCCACGGGGCACTGAAGCATTCCTGACTATGAAATATGATCTATACGATAAAGTTATGGAAGTTTTCAGAGAGAAATATAAAAGCCTCTACGGATTCTTCCAGTCTGATTTCGGCATCGAAACAGTGAACCTTAGAATTGAACTTCGGGAAAAGACAAATTATTTTCATTCATACAGGGAAGAAAGAAAAAAAAATGCTGTACATGTAGGTCCAACAGCATATCAGGAAATCTATTTTCATGGCGGATCTCCTGCCGGTGTACCGGTATATCCATGGCAAGACCTTGCTCCTTCTCAACCCTTGCAAGGACCTCTCTGCATTATAGATGACAAAACAACGATAATCGTAAATCCCGATTTTGAAGCCATTATGGATGAAAACTGGATTCTTACCCTGAAAAGAATAGCTGTTCAGGAAAAAGAACAGGTCTCTGTTCACAGGAAGAAACCAGATCCGGTACTCCTTGAAGTGTTTAATAACCTTTTTATGGGGGTGCCCCGTGAGATGGGCATCACGCTTCAGCAAACCGCACATTCCGTGAACATGAAGGAACGCCTTGATTTCTC
>WSSedA1B3DRAFT_1000389_pt1 | contig 12737 bp, 7 predicted proteins | sample WetSurSiteA1Bulk_FD_9468 | JGI IMG/M metagenome (IMG submission 9468)
TAGCGTTCTTTGAGTATTGACGTATAGCCAGCACAAATAAACAAAAAAGGCAGAGCCATTGCTGACTCTGCCCTGATTACGTGGAGATACGATTTTATAATTCTATGGTTTGTAACCATCCAATAGTATTTTCAAGAACGCAACTATGGCAAGCTCCTCTCCATGGTTCAATCCAAGATTTCCCATCTCTGTCGTGTTGATGTTGACAGCGATTTCAGGTCCCGTCCATCCAACACTCGGTCCGTGGCAAATCGCACAAGACTGGCCGGAAGGATCAGTCCGAGAGAATTCCTACTAACTCGTTCCCCTTTACCGGGTCACACAAGTAAAATTTAGAGGCTAACATGCCTAATTTCTCTCTATCTGTTTGACAGGAAATAAAACATAAAAAAAGAGCAGACTCATTCTGGTCTGCTCTTTTAATGAAATTTATTTTGAAGATTTACTTATTAAACTTTCTCCTGATACCCCAAAGCCCAAGTAATCCAGAACCGAGAAGTAGCATGGTGGATGGTTCGGGGACGGAGGTGCTGGGGCCGTAAATACTTATGTTGGAGATGGAGCCCCGATCTGGCCAGAAACCCTCCAATGAGAGGGTGTCAGTGCCGTTCCATGCAACACCTTTTAAATCATTCAAATCAAAGATGTATTGTGCAGGTTCATGATTACCATCCTTCACCAAAAGATAAAGAGGATCTACGGTAATACTATCCCCCCCGACATATATTATTGTCGCGCTTTCTGGATCCCACAGCGGTATGAAGGTGGTTTCGTAAGATGATGCATACTGGCCTTCTTCTGTGCCACCTACACCTGCGTTTTGTTTATACAACAAAGACAAAGGAGGAATGTTGGAGTACCCAACTAAATCGGCAACTTCCGCCGGTGTAAGGGTAGAATTGACTAAGGTGGTCCATTTGGGCAGCGTATCCGGGGTAATTGTTATGGTGGCTGCGNTTGCGCTGGACATTATGCCTATCACCATAAACGAAATACATAATAATCCTACTATTAAGATCTTTTTCGTTTTCATAATTTTATTTCCCTAATTAGTAATATTTATTAGAAATTAATGCAATAATCATGCAAGGATTTTAAATCTCCAATCCTTTTATGATGAAAAGTTTATAACTATTTAAATCTAATTGGAAATTTGTTCTCTTAAAATATGAAATGGATCAACTCTCCTAATTGGCTGATAGACCTTTCCAAGAAGTGTCAAAATTTCCGACATAAATCAAGAAGTGATGATTGAACAGTGTTGAGTGTTGAAACTCCCACGCGGCAAGCCGCGGGGCATCTATAGCACAGCATGAAGACATGCTGTGCAGGCCGTGGCGCAGCCAACGGCCTTATAAGATTAGGGAAACTTCGCGTCTCCCTAATAACCCTCTGCGCAAGGCATGCATTCATCCCCGTGTCTTGACACGGGGTATTCTGCAAAGAGGGTTCATAAAGCTATAAACAACAATAAGTTATAATAATTTATTCTGACAAACTGAAATTGTAACGTTTTTCTTACAAGTGTCGAACTTTTTTACAGATTGGAATCTTCTATTCGGTGGGTTGATTTAGAAAACCGGACCTTAGGAGTCTCCTCATATTTAACTCAACACGATTAGAGTAGCCTTCATTTACTCTTTGTATAAAAAAATGACTTCCCCCCTAATACTTTAACTTCGTCACTCTCAATCCCTATAGTTTATTAATGTCATAAAGCTACAAACTTATCAATCCTACCTGAGTGGGGGGTAAATATTTATTGAATATCTTATCGATTTCCTTTTGTACTGTTGTGTTAATGGACAAGATTGTAGAATCAACAGTTCAGGAAGATATCTTTTTTTTAGCCCTCATATTTCTTTTTGTGACCTTCACCCCATACAACGCATAGCCATTTTGCTCCCTGCACCTACAATGCTTTAAAAAAGGAAAGACCCGAAAATTCCACAATTCTTCATCAAAGACACAAAGTTGCTACTCTGATTGATATGAGTCGTTCAAATGATAATCAATGTTATTGATAGTTTTTTTAGGGAAAAATAGATATTAATCTGATCATTGAGTAATATACTGTCTTCATTTTTTTCCCCTTTTGCAACCTCTGTCTGTCAGATCATACGCTATCATTTAAGGTTTTAGCGCCCCATTTTTGCTGTTCCTGCAACAGGATCTGACATCCCGCTATCATTATCAAGGATATTGTAAGCTGCTATGCGATAGTAATAGGTCGCGCCCTGACTAATATCTTCATCGTCTTTGAAACTGATGGTATCTCTGCCCCGTACGCTCCCGACCCTTTTGTATGTCCCGTTGGCCTGAGAACTTCTGAAAATCCTGTATCCTTTCACTTCAGGCTCAGTATTGGGATACCACTTAAGTCTTATTGCATCACCAGAAACCCCTTCGGCAGTCAGCCCCTTCGGCGCAGATACAACTTTTCTGATCCTGTCGCTCTCCTGAAAAGGGCTAAAGTCATCGTCAACCTTTGCAGATGAAGTCTTGGGCATAAGTTCCATTACCTCAATCGTTCCAATTAATATCTCTTCAATCTGGAGAAGATCACTTGTTTTAGGGTCCTTGAGATTCTTTCCGGTTCTGAACACAACGTATTTGTCTCCTTTTCGTACACCATCTTCAACTCCGATGGATAAGGTAAGCCTTTTTATGTCACCGTCATTGTCTCTCAGAATAGTGAGGATATATCCTTCCGTATAAGGTTCTACACTCGTCACATTCACCGTGAATGGGGAATCCTTGCTCCCCTCTGTGGAACAATTATTCTGCAGATCACACGCTGAGATGTAGTATTTCATGGAAGTATTTTTCATAAGCGTATCAGGAATGAGCGCCTCAAATACGCCTTTTGTCTTTTCCTGCATTTTTATTCTGTTTGCATACCTCCATTCTCCGAAAGTAAAAATAAAGTATACCTCCCCGACTTCTTTATTGTCGCTCACCCGCACTTTCACATAATTCTTATTTTCCATTCCTACTTTTTCAAGAGGAACAAAGGTAATGGTCGGCGGCTGAGTGTCTTTCTCTATGAGTGTTTCCTTAATCTGTGCAATTTTTTCTCCCTGAATACTTACTGTGAGAGTCTTTGATATATATCCTTTTTTTTCTAACTGAACAAGATATTCCTTGACCCCGAGCCCGCTTAGTTGTAGAGGGGTCAACCCGGCATTTTTACCGTCTATCACAACATCAGCGCCAAGAGGGTCTGTTTGAACGGAAAGCCCGCCGGTAACAGGCAATAGCTTATATGTCTTTTCCATAAATACCTGGTTAGCCTCAAGCCTTTCCTGCATTGCCTGGTACCCATTTTTTTCAATCTTGACCAAATGCGCCCCCCCTGCAACATCCTTCATCAAAAGGGGTGTTATGCCCTTATGCATCCCGTCAAGATACACATCAGCGTTTTCCGGATCAGAGAAAATTCCGATCGAGCATGTTGGCGGCGCCAGGGTGACATGTAATGTCTCTTTTTCGTTTTCCTTAACAATAACCTTTTTCTGTGATTCCTTATAGCCCTCCTTTGACACAACAATGGTATATTCGCCTGAAGGGACTTGTTTTGTAAACGGCGTAATCCCGCCTTCCCGGTTATCAATTGAAACCCTTGCTGCTGATGGGTCGGAGGTTATAGACAAAAAACCTAAATTCTGAAAATCAGCCACAAGTTTTGCCCCCTTGCCGGCTTCAAGAATAACGTCCTTGACAGCTTTCTGATTCCCTATGACAACTTTCACAGCATACTCTCCCGGCAAGAGATTACGAATGTGGAGAGGTGTAACACCTTTCTTATTGTTATTCAAAAATATCTCTGCTCCGGTCACATTTGATTCTATAGTGAGGCTTGAAAGAATCCTTTCAGCAACTTCATTATAAAGAGAAATCACCTTAGGAGAAAACAGCTCAGTATCAAGGCTTTTTCCCGGTGCAGCAAGCACCGCATCTTTGAAGACTTCCTTAGCAAGACTTTCCTTCCCGGTTCCAAGGTATGAAAGCCCGAGATAGAAGTTTGCCTGAAAGAGGCCCTGATTTCTTTCCTGACCCTCCGGCATTTCCCTGAGCTGTTGAATAACCGGTTTGAGGCCCTTTATAGCTTTATGAAAATCACCTTTTTCATATTGAGCAATACCTTCTGCTAAGGTATCGAAAACATCTTCAGCATAGACAGGGAGAGAGCAATAAAAAATAATTGCGATGAAAAGTGCTGCATGAGCAAAAATTATCTGCAGTCTTTGGGAATGCATTATTGGTCCTTCCTCTGCATCTTAACGCTTATTAGTTCGCTTCCGCCTGTTTTAATATCAATGGCTTTAATGACATCTGTATAACCTTCCCTGCTGATTTTAATTTCATGTGCCCGTGCAGGAATATCCTGGATCGTAATCGGTGTCTGGCCTTTAAGCACACCGTCGAGATACACATTGCCCCATGGTACTGCATTTACAATAATTTTTCCAGAGCCTTCGAACTTGTGCGAAATACTTGATGTTTTCCCACCTCCGACAGTAACCTTAGTCGTCCATACGTCATAATTCGGGTTTTCAAGCCTCACACGATAATCACCAGCCTTCAAGGTCTGAATAGTCTTCGGTGTTGTTCCATAATGTTTTTCGTTAATATAGATTTCTGCCCATGGTATTGCATTGATTGTCAGACTGCCCTTTACTGCTTCCTGGGGAGCTTTTGTTGTTTTCTCATCTTTACTTTCCAGTGCATGTTCTTTTTGATCTTGCTGTCCGGTATGTGCAAACTGGGCCTGCGATAATGNAGCATGCTGCTCAGNGGCTCCCGGGACCTGTTTTTTCTGGTCCACCATATTGGAAATTTGCTCCATAGGAATCAATGAAAACATTGTTTTTTCACCTATTATTTTTGGCCACATAATAAAAATACCAACGAGTACAAATATTATAGCTGCTCCAAGGAGGACATATGAAAATGATTTTTTCCCCGGCTGAGATTTTCTCTCCAATTGAACCCGTGGTTTGCTTTCTTTTAATTCCTTTGGTATTGAAACAACCTTGTTTTCATAATTAATACTTCTTGTTGCATCTTCTGCTGCGGTCTTGTTTTCAACTTCTATTTCATCTCTGAACATATCATTCATCAACTTCTTAAGAACAATACCAGTGGCTCCTGATGATAATTCTAACAACACACTTCCCAGGTATCTCTCCATATCCGAAGCATCCTGGTAGCGGGATTTCACATCCTTAGAAAGCGCTTTCATGATAATCGATTCAAGTTCAGACGGAATAACAGCAACAAGGGCAGGAGAGAACGGCTCAGCTTTGGCTTCCCTGACCATTTCGAGTGTTTTGATTTCTGTTGATCCCTTGAAAAGTCTTTTGCCTGTTATCATCTCATACATAACTATCCCGAGAGAAAAAATGTCAGATCTGTGGTCGATTGGATTTCCCCACGCCTGTTCAGGAGACATGTAAGCAAGTTTGCCCTTAATTGTACCGGTCTTTGTGTGTGACTGGGTTTCTGCCTTTGCAATCCCGAAATCAACAACCTTCACCTCGCCCTCATAGGATACAAGAATGTTTTGAGGGCTTACGTCCCTGTGGATAATATTAAGGTTTCTCCCCATGCTGTCTTTTTGCCTGTGGGCATAACTCAGGGCAGAAGAAACCTCTTTTGCTATAAACACTGCAAGAGCTACAGGTAATTTAATATTTTTTTCCTCACACCTTTTAAAAATGCCTCTCAGGTCTTTACCTCTTATATATTCCATTGCAATAAAATAGTTCTGACCTATCTTTCCAAAGTCGTAGACCTGAGCGATATTCTTGTGGCTTAGACGTGCAACGAGTTTTGCCTCGGCTATGAACATATTAATGAACTCTTCATCTGAGCACAGGTTAGGCAGTATCCTCTTTATAGCAAGTACTCGCTCAAAGCCCTCTATCCCGATCTTTTTTGCCTTAAAAAGCTCTGCCATACCGCCAGAGCCAACCTTTTCGAGTAATATATATTGTCCGAATCTTTCCATTCTTACTTACACTTTACCAGTATTGCTGTAATATTATCGTCCCCACCTTTTTCGTTTGCCCTTTTGATAAATCTTTCACAGCATTGCTCAATACGATTCTCCTTTATTATTATATTCAGGATCTCTGAGTCTTCAAGCATACCTGAAAGGCCGTCACTGCAAAGTAAAAACATATCATCACTTCTTACACTTTCAACTTTACAATCGCATTGTATATCTGCACTTATCCCTATCGCCCTCGTTATCACGTGTCGCAATGGGTAATTCATAGCCTGTTCTTTAGTAATTGTCGCTTTTTTAATTTCATCTGCCAGGAGTGAGTGGTCTTCGGTTATTTGTTCAATCGTGTTGTCTCTTATTCTATAAAGCCTACTGTCTCCAACATGACAGATAGAAGCCGTGTTATCTTTAATAAGCAGGACTACCATTGTTGTTCCCATGTTTTTTAAGTCATTGAATATATGTCTATTTGCAAGCCTTATTCCTGAAGAGATTGCATTAATTTCCCTGGAAAGTGAATAGTCCAAGCCAAATGGCCATGTTATTTCGCTATCTGAGAGGGATTGTTTTATAAAGTCTGTTACAATTTGTACTGCCATGCTGCTTGCCATGCCTCCTGCTGTGTGTCCTCCCATGCCATCAGCTACAACAAACAGTCCGTAATCGGGTTCAGCTACATAACTATCCTCGTTGCAGTGCCTTTTAAGCCCTATGTCTGTCTTCCCACAAGCACTTACGTTATTTATAGCAACACCTCATAAACACCTACATCCATGGTCTTACCCTTTACCCTTTGTTTTCCGATAGGCCTTGTATTAAAAATTCCCTTTACCTGCTCATGTGTTGTCTCGCCTATGTATATCTTTCCGGGGCCCGCCATTTTTTCCAGCCGGGAAGCAATATTGACAGTATCGCCAATTGCTGTATATTCTATCCTTTTTGTAGAGCCAATATTGCCGATGACAGCAGGCCCTGTGTTTATTCCTATCCTGATCTCATACTTCTTCAGTTCTCTAAGCTTTTTCTGTATATCGATTGCTGCCCTCACTGCCATCTCAGTATAGTCTATATCGTGAACCGGAGCACCAAATATTGCCATAGCAGCATCGCCGATAAATTTGTCAATGCTGCCCTTGTATCCAAATACAACATCAGTGATGATATCAAAATACTCATTTAATAGTGTTGCAGATCCAATTGGACCAAGTTCTTCTGAGAGTTGAGTAAAATCCTTTATGTCAACAAAAAGGACCGTTATCATTTTTTCGTTTATCTCACATGTACCCTTCCCTCTGATTATTTCTTCGACTACCTGTGGAGAGTGGTATCTCATGAGGCATTGCCTTGTCTCGCGTTCTCTGAGTATTTTATCTCTAAGATTTGTCTGCTCTATACCAATAGCAGCAAGATTTCCTATAGTAGTAAGAAGGTTAAGTTCAGCCTGAGTGAATTGTCTGTCTGCATTGAGGTTATCTACATAAATAGTACCTACCACACTCTCAACCCCAAGCAAAGGGACACACATTGCAGAACGAATGCCATACAGAAAAATACTTTTGGATTCTTTGAATCTATGATCTTTTCTGGCGTCAGCNACCAATAGAGAAATCTTTTCATTAATTACCCTATTAATTACTGATTTGCTAAGCATTAATTTATCTTCTTTACTCGACTGCTTGCTGAGAAATGTGTTGATTTTTTCCTCAGTAATATGCCCAAGTTTTACAAGTATTGACCCAAGTTTTCCCCCATCCTTTTTCTGTAAGGAAAGAGCCTCTTTTATCTGGGCTTCGGTAACTAACTTGGCATTAATTAAATGCTGACCAATTCTTGTATGGATGTCTCTTGCAAACGCAGGTCTTATAGTATTTGATTTCTCGTCTTTCACTAGAATATATATTCTTTCAGCCCCCATATTATTGAGAATTATATCAACTGTCAGATTGAATATAGACTTAATCTCTGATTCTTTTAAGATTCCTTTGCTCAGCTGGTAGAGGGCACTAAGTATGGTTCGTCTCTTAAGGAAGTCGACAGAGTGATCGCTGGTCTTTTCCTCCATTACATCTTTCAGTATCTCTTTTGCGCTTTTAATGGATGTATTATTTGTCATATCTTCTTCGGAGAAGATGTCTTTTTTTCCATAATCGAAAAGGAGTGAGTTAATACCAATAGTAATCTTATCGCCAGAGTTAAGATTGATACTTTCAACCTTTACATCATTCACAAGTATGCCATTGCGGCTTCCGAGGTCTCGAATAATATATGCGCCATTATTAATATATATCTCAGCGTGATATCTGGATACCATTTTATCTTCAAAAACAATGTCATTGTCGGACATCCTCCCAATTTTAAAAGGAAAATTCAGAATTGAATAGACCTCACCCTTTTTTTTACCTTCTGTAATGATTAGGTTAGAAATAGTTGGCATCGCATGCTACCATATATTTTCATCCTTTACCCAACACTCAATTCAGTAGGGCTATGGGCGCGTTTAATTGTTAAATTATCAGCATAATTCTTGATTTGTCAACATCTTTCATCGTTCAGTTTCGTTTAGAGGTACCACGCTGTGAGTTACAGGCAGAATTCAATGATAGTTAGAAATCGTAGCGTTGCGGACTTCTATATGGAAGGTTTCTTTTTTCAAGGACTCCAAGCACTGTTGCCTTCAGGAAGGATGCTTGCCTTCCGTGCCTCTCTGTGATGCTATGAGTCTTTCGCCCAGTAAGACGCATACCATTACCTATCTACAATAGCAGGCTGCCCTTGGATTTGATGATTACCAAAAGGAGAAGTTATTAGTTCCAGTGGAAGAAATGGAAATCAAGACTTTTATAATTGCAGTGGCAGTTGTGTTCCTTAGTTTATGTTGTCATTAGGATAGTGACCCGATGGTAATCTGACCGAAAAAGAAGACCACTTTACATTCCCTTATCCTTTATTACCTTCTTCATCTCTTCCCAGATCTTTTTCTTCAATGTTTTTTGATTTGCCCATAATAAGGTGTAAAACATGTTCACCTCCGTCATTCCTTACTAAAGAAAAGCTATTCTGCAATGGGATGCTACTGTCATTTTCCTCCACTAACGGTTCTTCTTGATCAATGTGACTCAATAAAATATTTTCAAGAATCTTGTTTCTCGCTTCTCTTTGCTGCCGATCCGTGCTCGCTTTGATAGAATTTTTTAAATAATTATAGGCTATGGAATAAGAGTCATTCTCATTTGCTCTTGAAAATTTCATTCCGTCTTTTTCTTTTGATAAAGTTGCTACTTTTTCCATAAATCCAGAATATCTCTCGGCTGTTATTTCCGGAAGTTCCAAATGAGGTTGATTTAGAGCTACAAAAGCCCATAAGCTATAAAAATTGCCAAGTCCTCTTGCATATTCCGTAACAGCACCGTTGTGTGCCTCCATCCTCAAGATATAGTCTTTTGTGAATTGTAATTTTCCCTTAAATTCTTCCTCATCAAAATTCAACACCATTTCTTGTGGGGAGTCATATTCAGCGTATATATCATCGAGAGTATCTTGATCATAGCCAATAATGAGATTTTTTAGTAAGACAATTAAAAGCTCGGATAAGGATTGAACGTCTTTCATTCTCCTCATTCGAGCCTTGGTAACAACCCCTAATCGCTCCCATTCATCCTCCTCTGCTTCTGCTTCAGTAATCTTGATAAACCAACCATCATACTTGGCATGTCTCAATTCCTGACGTTCGAGTTTCCTTGAGGTTCTATTGAGACGGTCGAAAACCTCATTAATGACAGTATTATTGTCTGTATCTATAAACTCTATTGGTAGGACATAATTATAAAAATGCACCTTTAAATCCGGCTCATTTTCCACGCTCTTCCATTTCTTGCTATTTAATCGGGGGTCTCCATATTCTTTGTCAAGTGCGATATTGTTCTGTGTAAAAAGAAAAATGGTTTCGAGTCGCTGCTTGCCATCAACGACATGGTATATCATCTTTCCCAATGCTTGATCTATCTCTTTATGTAAGAAAACAGCTGGAGATGGATAATTCCGAAATATTGTATCAAGAAAAAACCTTCTGTCTTTCAACGTCCATACGCTTCTTCGTTGGTATGGCGGCTCCAAATCCAATTGACCATTGTGATAGAGATCAAGAAACCATCTAATGGCGCGCTTCATAATTGTCTCCTTCTGTCGGAAAAAAATGTTTGTACGGGAAAGATAAGATATATTAGGCATCAAATATGACGTTGTCAATGCCATTTTTATTTAAAGCAAGGATTTAAATAAATTCGGTAGCGTAGGGAACTGGAAAAGAATCAGCAGTGATAGAGTAAATTTGATCACTGAACAAATAGAAATTATCCTACTGATTTCTGCTTGAAACCTTCAGCGCTGACAAGACGATTGCAGGTGTCAGTTGCAGGAAGTAGATGAGATTTTGAAAACATCATATCCCTTTTTGCGACCTTTGTCCCGAACTACGCATAGCCTTTTCGTTTCGTTCACCTACAACTAAATACAGCCACTCAAAAATAAGATTGACTATTACCGTTAGAAATTATAACGCCTGCGATGTGAGCAAGAGCAGGAGGAGCCTTGCGGCTCCCCTCTGCTTGGATAGTACGTGAAGCGTTGGATCGGATGGTTGTATAGCAGCGTAGAATTAGTTGCATTCGGTGATACTGGTCGATGGGCTACTCCTGCGCTAATGTATGACCGCCCTTGCTAATTCGCCGGCTGTATAGAGTGGCCAAAATAGTTCGCCTGTCATTGCTGCACGCAGTACAATCTCGCCACCCTGTTACAAGTGATCATACGGTCGTAATAGACTGACCATGTGGAATCCACCCCTTGGGCAGTCCCTGAAATGCCAAATTTATCTGCTAAATTGCTCCACCACCCGCCGCACATCAGGTTGGGGTCACCATACCACCCCCATGTTTCGTCATTATACCACCCTCCCGGATTCCCGTTTGTCCGAGTGTAGGTCCACACCAAGTCCGTTCCGCCGTCATCAGACCACGCCCCGCCGGTCTCCGTGACAGCAATAGGATTCATTATGCTCCCGTCGACCAGGTCACTCCAGCTGATAGCAATTACGACACCGTCCACTCGTTTATATGGGTAATTCTTATGCGTAAATCGAGTGACTGGTCCAGCGGTTGCGTCCGAGAGCCACGCCCTGTAAATTCCTGGCAGGCCGGCGGCTAAGGCTAAGCCCTGACATTTCGAGTCTGCGCCTACCAGACCTCCCAGATTCCCATCATATGATGCGCTGGAAACAAAAATTATCTTATAGCAATCGCAAAAACTCGGACAAGGGACGATGCCATTACTTATTGCAAGTTGACATATGGCGTCCAGGGCTTCCTGTGAAACTGTGCCCGATGGCCCCGTTTGTCCGATTGGCCCCTGAGGCCCTTGGGGACCTGTTGGTCCCTGTAATCCCATTACATTCCATTGAATAAATTTTTCAGATGGTCTACATTCATTAGCGTTCTGAACAATTCTTAATTGACCATTGTTTTTTTGGTAACATCCGAAGATATCTGCTGCGGAGCAAGGAAAAACCATAATGGACAGCGCAACCAAACCCATCAATGTCAACATAAATATCTTTTTCATAATCTTCCACCCCCCTTTTCTTATAAATGAAATAAATCCCCTTTGGTTAGATGTAATCACAAATAGGTTAGGATGTCAATTGAAAGTATTTATATATCTATAATGACAATTTGAAGGTTAGCCGTTTATTCCCGTTTGTAGTGATGTTTTGTATGGGAAGATTCAAGAATCAACACTACAGGAAGTTATTGAGAAGGGTGACTTCACCGCGCTATACGCATAGCCTTTTTCTTTGCTGCACCTACTAATCCGCAAAATCAAATGTTCATAATAACTGAAAATTAATAAATGAAATAAACAAAAAAGGGACACACTTTTTAATGCATCCCTTTCGCCGCAGCAAAACCCCTTTCCTATAAAGGACGAATTCTTCCCATCTGGTATAATGTGTTCATAGTCCGAAAGACCCTGTCAATGGGAGGTGAAAGATGTACTTTCCTCATATATTCGTGGAAGGAAAAATCGGGACGTGTATTTTAAAAAATCGCCTTATCATGTCTTTATATCCGACAAAATACTCCACTGACAGTAAAGTAAACGAACGGATGATAGAATTCTACAGGGAGAGGGCACGCGGCGGTGTTGCCATGATTGTGCTTGACTGTCCATGCCTTGATTTTCCACGCGCGTATAAAGGTCCCAATGAACTGCGCTTTGACATTCCCGAGTTTGCAGAAGGGATCAGGAATCTTCTCAATGTAATTCATTCAGAGGGGGCAAAAGCGTTCATGCAGCTAAATTACCCCAAGGAGCGGATCTTTGACCATGAGGTCTCCGGAGCCAAGCAGAAAGGTAATATATGGATTGCCCCTCTGATAAAAATTATGACTACTGACGAGGCAGAAAAGATATTGCAGATAATGGCGGATGCTGCGCAGCGGGCCATGGAGCTGGGATATGACGGAATAGAGGTCCAGGCGAGTTACGGGGATCTTATATCACAGCTCCTTTCACCACTTTCAAACAAGAGGACAGATGAGTATGGCGGAAGTATCGAGAACCGTATGAGGTTTCTCATAAACCTGATAAAGCTTATTAAACAGGAAGCCGGGAATGATGTTCCGGTAGTGGTTAAACTTGTCTGTGATGAGTTTGTTGACGGAGGGCT
>WSSedA1B3DRAFT_1000390_pt1 | contig 12725 bp, 10 predicted proteins | sample WetSurSiteA1Bulk_FD_9468 | JGI IMG/M metagenome (IMG submission 9468)
TGTATCAGGAACTATTTTTCGGGGTATTCACATAAAGTACCCCTGTAATTTCGCAGAACAATGTGCTCATCGTTATGTTCCACAACATAATTTGGGAGAAGAGGTATTTTACCTCCGCCACCTGGAGCATCTACGACAAAAGTAGGAACAGCATAACCGCTTGTGAAGCCTCTTAGTCCCTTAATAATTTCAAGGCCTTTGGCTACAGTGGTTCTGAAATGGCCTGAGCCCGGAATCAGATCGCACTGGTATAAATAATAAGGTCTTACTCTGACCTTTAGTAATTTATGCATAAGCTCTTTCATAACAGGTACATTATCATTTATGCCTTTCAGAAGAACGGTCTGACTTCCAAGGGGGAATCCACCGTCGGCAAGCTTGTTGCATGCTTTTGCACATTCTTCAGTAATCTCAAGCGGATGTGAAAAATGGAGACTAAGAAAGAGGGGGTGATATTTTCTGAGTGTATTAATCAAACCATCGGTTATGCGCTGCGGCAATACTACAGGTATTCTGGTCCCGATTCTGATTATTTCCACGTGCTCTATCCTCCGTATATTTGAAAGAATATAGTCAAGTGTTTCATCACTAAGTGTCAGAGGATCACCTCCACTTATAAGGACGTCTCTTACTTCCTTATGTGATGCAATATAGCTAAAAGCCCTTTCATAATCCTGTTTTCCAAGTTTATCCAGCCTTCCGACAGAATGGGAACGGGTACAATATCTGCAATAATTTGAACAAACCTGAGTCACAGTGAATAACACTCTGTCAGGATACCTGTGAACAATTCCTTTTACAGGAGAAAATGATTTCTCATGCAACGGATCAGATTGTTCACTCCGGGTCTCAATCAATTCCTCAACTGCAGGTACAACGTTGCGACGAAGCGGATGGGAGGGCTTTGTGTTGTATATCAATGAAGCAAAATAAGGCGTTATCCTCAATGGAAGCCGGCCTTTCAGATTATTGATAGCCATTATCTCCTTTTCGGACAATTTCATGATTTTCTTTAGGTCGTCGATGCTTGTGAAAGCATTCCGAAGCTGCCATTTCCAATCATTCCAGGATTCGATAGTTGTCAGGGGGAAGTAGCGGTGCATGAACTCCGAACTTCGGTTGCTAACTGACAGGTTTGGGATTACGTCTTGCGAAAAAATCGTGGTTTTCGCGCCAGGCTCTTCATCAGAAGAGCAACCCACGAGGCGGCCCTCTCCGTGGAGGGCTGCAACCTCATTATTGTTAGCGTTCATAAGAGTAGATGAAAAATTTCATCTTTTGCTTTTTAATTTGCTTGTTTAAAACAGTTTTAGTTATAAATAAATTGGGACGAAAATATATATTCCATAAATACATTGTATCATTCGACCTCTATAAATATTAACATGAATAGTAATTTATTAACAATCTAAATCTTAAAGCAGATATTGCTATCTGCTATATCTTTGAATATCAATATATTACAAATATATGACTCATACCAGAAACATGAACACAAACTGGTATTTTTTTGCCAGTTTATTTTTCGAATCTTATTCCAATTCTTGTCAAAATTCTTCATCTGAAAATTCAAATTCTTCTTAAATTTTTAAGAATGCACATTATCAATTATTATGCCAGAACTTTAAGGCCGCAAATATATTATTATGTTTTTATTTCAAATACTTTTATCAAACAAAAAAAGCATGCTTTATAACGCATTATTATTACTTTAATTATTTTGGAACAAAAAAAATATCATTATTTCTTGTGGCCGATACAGAAAATTCAGGCATTAAGTCTTTCTTCAGAGATATAAAAGAGGCTGTTTCAGGAACAGAACAGGACTTTACAGAAGTGAAGCTCAGCAGGGCAATTCTACTGCTTTCGATACCTGCTGTACTTGAAATGATCATGGAATCTGTATTTGTCATTGTCGACATCTTTTTTGTTTCAAAACTTGGTGCCGATGCAGTGGCTACAGTTGGCATTACTGAATCATTAATAACGATAGTCTATGCCATATCACTTGGCCTGGCGACTGCAACAACTTCAATGGTATCAAGAAGGATTGGCGAGAAGAATCCTGATAAGGCATCGCAAACAGCATTTCAGGCCATTATGACAGGGATTACTGTATCAGTGATAATTGCCGTTCCAGGCGTTATATTTTCTGAACGATTGCTTGAGACCATGGGAGCTTCTTCCAACATTTCAGAGCAATTATCAGGATACACGAAGATAATGCTTGGAGGAAATGTGGTAATAATGCTTCTGTTTATCATAAACGCAATATTCAGAAGCGCCGGCGATGCTGCAATTGCAATGAGGGTTCTGTGGCTCGGAAATATAATAAACATAATTCTTGATCCATGTTTAATATTTGGCCTGGGGCCGTTTCCTGAATTAGGAGTCAGCGGAGCAGCGGTTGCAACAACTACAGGCAGGGGAATAGCTGTACTTTATCAGTTCTGGTTACTGTTTTATGGTAAAAAACGTATACAGTTGTCATTGAGTAAATTATCTGTTAATATAAAAATAATGACCAGACTTATCAGGCTGTCACTGGGAAGCATAGGTCAGAANCTTATCGGCACAACAAGCTGGATCGCCNTGGTAAGAATAATCTCTGTNTTCGGCAGTGAAATAGTNGCAGGTTATACAATCGGAATCAGGATAGTAAGCTTTGTTCTGCTGCCTTCATGGGGGATCAGCAATGCCGCCTCAACTCTTGTTGGTCAGAATCTCGGTGCGAAAAAGCCTGAGCGGGCAGAAAGAGCAGTTATGGTGACAGGTTGGATAAATATGATCCTGCTTGGAGCGGTTGGTCTTGTTCTCGTTTTATTCCCGGCATACTTTATAAATATTTTTATTAAAGATAAAGTGGTTCTTGAAGCCGGAGCCGAATGCCTGAGGATTGTCAGTATAGGATTTATTGCCTACGGATTCGGTATGGTCATGGTCAATTCATTCAATGGGGCAGGAGATACCACGACTCCTCTGAAAATCAATATTTTTGCATTCTGGCTGATTGAAATTCCGCTTGCCTGGATACTTGCAATAAAATCAGGAATGAACGAGCAGGGTGTCTTCATCGCGATAGTTATTGCTGAATCAATCATGACTTTAACTGCATGGATCATTTTCAGACAGGGAAAATGGAAACTGAAGGAGGTTTAGTTTATTCAGATACCTCAACATGCTGAATGTTTGGCTTAAAGTGTCAGTGGTCCTCGGAGGAGAGAGTCATCATTACGCATTTTTTTTATCTGTCCCCGTTTGTGTTTATCATCCAGGCGTTCGAGCTTCGACTTTATTGTTGGGCCTGTAGGTTTTCGTTCCGGTTTTTCAGTAATGGCTTCAGATAGTAGAATAAACATCTTGTCAAAAGCCTTATTTCTGTTTCTCAACTGCGAACGTTCAGACTGGGATTTAACAATCAGCTCTCCAACTGAATTAATCCTTGATTTCAGCTTTTTTGAAATCAGTACCTTTTCTTTGTCAGATAAGCTGTTGCAATTTTGAAAGTCAAAATGTAGCTCAACCTTGGTGCTTACTTTGTTGACATTCTGACCTCCGGGCCCGCTGCTTCTCGATGTATGGAAAAAGAATTCGCTTGTGTCAACACGTTCTTTTAATTCTTCTGGTGTCACAATAAATATGTTTTCAGATCAATCTGATGATCATTCTATAACCAATGGTGATGTTGAAAAGTTCTCTGTGAAACTCTGTGCCAACTCTGTGCCCTCTGTGTAAATTTTTAACTTTTTTTTACACAGAGATCCACAGAGAATACACAAAGATCCACAGAGAAAGAAAAGTAAAAGCTTCAACTTTTTCAATAACTCCATAGTATCTATAATATATCATTCGGATATTTCAAATGTATATTCCCCGGAACCAACAGTGAGTGAGATTCTCTTTTCTGTTCCGTTCCCTGCAACTACTTTATAATCAATCTTATCAGAAGATTTTTGTAATCCAGTTGATGTCACTTTTGTTATATCTTCAGCAGGGAGCAGGATTTTAGCATTAGTGTTTGCAGGAATTTTAACTTGTATTGTTATTTTATTTCCTTTTCGTTCCCATCCTGAAGCAATAGCACCATAAGGACTTTCAAAAGTCGCTTTTACGAATTCCAGTTTCTTTGAAATACAGGGATTTATTGTGATCTCCTTATAACCAGGTTTTGCATTATCAATCCCTGCTGAATTCCTGTACATCCAGTCTCCGATTGCTCCATATGCATAATGGTTAAAGGAGTTCATCCCAGGATCCTGAAAAGTGCTGTCGGTCTTCTGGCCATCCCATCTTTCCCATATTGTTGTAGCGCCCATTTTTACAGGATAAAGCCACGACGGATAGGTTTCCTGAAGTAATAGGTCATATGCAACATCTGAATAACCGGTCTGTGAGGACATTACAAAGGAAAACAGTACCCAGAAATCCCGTCGAAAGATGATTTCTCCTGCTTTTGATATCGTCAACGAGGAATTTCGCTGCTTTTGGCCGCAGGTCATCCGGAAGAAGGTTGAACATTAGTGCAAGTACATACGAAGTCTGTGAGTTTGTTCCGACCCGTCCTGCGGGTGTGACATATTCCATGTTGAAAGCATTTTTAATCTTATTAAACAGGTCAGAATAGAATCTTTCATCCTCGGTCTTTTCTAGTTCTTTTGCTGTTTGTGCCAGAAGTCTCGTTGAATAAGCGAAGAACGCAGTGGATATAAAATCGTGTTCAGTGAATCCATCAGGTTCAGTATGGTTATTTACCGGAGGATGGTAAAAAAGCCAGTCTCCGTATTTACTTCCGCCTTTCCATTCGTATGAATCCCCGGCTTTACCCCTTATATAATCAACCCAGGCCTTCATGCTTGGATACTGGGTTTCCAGAAATTTCCTGTCGCCATACACCTGGTACATAGTCCACGGGACAATAACTGCCACATCGCCCCATCCTGCAGAAGGTGCTGCGGTTTTTGCATCCTGTCTGTTCAGAACATCCGGAATTACATCAGGAACTTCGCCGCCCGGTTTCTGATCGAGAGCGACATCTTTCAGCCACTTTGTAAAAAACGCAGCAACATCAAAATTAAAAGCTGCTGTCCGGCTGAAGGCCTGGGCATCACCTGTCCAGCCCAGTCGTTCATCTCTCTGAGGGCAGTCGGTTGGCACATCTACGAAATTGCTTTTCTGGCCCCATTGGATATTATGCTGTAACTGGTTCAGCAGTGGATTTGAGCTTTCATAAGTTCCGGTAACAGGCATATCAGAATGTATAACTACCCCTGTAATATTGTCGGCAGTCAATTCTCCGGGGAATCCCGTCACCTCCAGATAACGGAATCCCATAAAGGTGAACCTTGGTTCATATATTTCTTCAGCATCACCTGAAAGAGTGTAAGTCAACTGGCATTTGGCAACACGAAGGTTCGCTGTATAAAATTCCCCGAATTTATCGAGTACTTCAGCATGCCGGATGGTTACGACCGTTCCCTTGTTTCCCTTTACCTTTAACCTTACCCAGCCGACCATATTCTGACCCATATCCACAAGCAAACTCCCTTTGGGAGAGCGGAAAACCTTGATGGGTTTTATTTCCTGAATTTTCCTGATTGCAGCTCCCTCGGATGCTATTATATTATTATCATAATTTCCTGTTCTCACAGGACCCCATTTTGATTCATCATAATCAGGAAGGTTCCAACCGGTTAACCTTTTTGTTGCATCATATGTTTCACCGTTGTAAATATCATTCATCCTGATTGCCCCGTCATTATTGCATTTCCATGATTCGTCGGTAATAATAAGTGATTCGGAGCCGTCGGTATAAGTGATCTTCATTTGCATGAGGAGACCGAGTCGTTTGCCATAAATTGCCCAGTTATTTCCCCATGCAAGTGTGCCCCGGTACCACCCGTCACCAAGCACCGCGCCAACAGCATTTTTCCCCTTAATAACTTGATTAGTAACATCATAAACCTGGTATTGGAGTCTTTTACCATATGATGTCCACCCGGGTGTGAGAACCTGGTCTCCGATTTTTTTACCATTAAGGTGAAGCTCATAGAAACCATGGGATGTTACATAAACAACCGCCCTTGCAATATTTTTCTCAATCGAAAACTCTTTTCTGAAATGAGGCGATGGCGAATAACGGTTTGTATCGCTTTCCTTTTCGATCCATTTTGCTTTCCAGTTATCCTTTGAAAGAAGGCCTGTTTCCCAGTATGCAGTCTGGCTCCATTTTGAAGTTCTTCCTTTATTATCCCATACTTTTACTTGCCAGTAATATCTTTGAAATGGGCTTAGATCCGGACCCTTATAGTTGACAAGAAGTGACTGGTCAGAGGAGACTTCACCAGATTGCCAGACAATTTTTGAACCGGAAAACTTCGGATCGGTAGCCACCCTGATCCAATATACTGTCTGCATAATATTATTGCCGGTGCACTTAATCTTCCATGAAAATCTTGGCTGCGAAACATCTACCCCGACCGGATTTGTCTTATGCTCCACTGTCAGGTCATAAGTTGATAAATCCTGTGAAAATGTCACTAAAGGAACAAACAACAAATAAAGGAAAAACCTTAATGTTTTCATAATATGTATTTTAAGTAACTAAATTCAAGATTTGAAATTTATCTATTTTTATCGGATTTCAGAAAAGTAAAATACTTATTTTTATACTCTTCTTTTATTATGACCTGAAACTAACAATTCTGAAAATGAATCCAATTGCAGGAATTCTGTTGATAGCTCTCGGCAGTATTGGTGCCGCAAGCTTCTATGTTCCATTTAAAAAGGTCAGGGAATGGGCATGGGAGTCATACTGGATTACACAGGGAGTTGCAGCCTGGTTGGTTGCACCATGGTTGTTTGCATTGATTTTCGTTCCCCATGGTGAATTGATTCCTATTTTAAAAGAGGCTCCGTCATCAGCCAGGCTGATGGCAATGTTTTTTGGGGTATTATGGGGATTTGGAGGGCTAACATTTGGATTAAGTCTTCGTTATCTTGGTGTGGCGCTTGGCCAGAGCGTTGCCCTTGGATTATGTGCTGCATTCGGCACTCTTATCCCTGCTTTTGTTTCCGGACAGAACCTGTTTTCTTCAAAAGCTGGCATTTTGACAATTATAGGAGTTTCCATGACAGTTGCAGGAATTTCAGTTATAGGTTATGCAGGGGCTCTGAAAAGCAGGGAAATGACCGAAGAGGAGAAAAAAGCCGCAGTTAAGGAATTTGCATTAAAAAAAGGAATACTGATTGCAGTTTTTGCCGGAATAATGAGCGCCTGTTTCAATTTTGGATTCGAAGCGGGAAAACCTATTGAAAATATTGCACTTGCTCATGGAACAAACCCATTATTTCAGAAAAACCCTTCTCTTATTTTTATTCTTTTAGGAGGATTTATAACGAATCTTGTTTATTGTGTTTACCTGAATATTAAAAACAAAACTTATAAGGACTATTTTTCTTCATCAGGCAATGTGCTGGTAAATAACCTTGCCTTCACATTTCTTGCCGGATTCTTGTGGTTTCTTCAATTCCATTTTTTCGGAATGGGATCTAGCAAACTACCGGCCGGGATGTCTGTTTTCGGGTGGAGCATACTGATGGCCCTTAATATAGCAATAAGTAATATCTGGGGTATAGTCTTAAATGAATGGAAAGGGGTAAATAATAAAACAATTATTGTACTGGTCATTGGAATTCTTATCCTTATCCTTTCAACATTTGTCGTCAAATTAGGTTAATTATTCAGATATGAAAAGATTTGGTTTTAAAATGAAAATGTATCCCGGATTTAAAGAGGAATACAGAAAGAGGCACAGTGAAATATGGCCTGAGCTTGTTGCAATGCTAAAAAATGAAGGTATTGGCAATTATTCGATATTCCTTGACGAAGAGACAAATATTCTGTTTGCTTACCAGGAACAAACAGGAGAAAGTTCCTCCCAGGATCTTGGCACAACTGAAATAGTCAAAAAATGGTGGAAGTATATGGCAGATATTATGGAAACAAATCCTGATAACTCACCGGTTACAATCCCCCTTGAACAGGTCTTTTTTCTTGAATAAGTATATGAGAATTATAGAAACAAATTATAACGACATAAAATTANTAAAATGAACAGGGAACTAATTAAGAAATCATATCAGCTTGCAAAGGAACAATATGCAGGACTGGGAGTAGACACCGATCATGTCCTGAAACAGATGGATGATGTTGTAATCAGTCTACATTGCTGGCAGACAGATGATGTAGGTGGTTTTGAAAAGGAAGGTGCGGAACTTGGAGGTGGAGGCATACAGGCAACTGGTAATTTTCCCGGAAAAGCAAGGACTCTTATTCAGATGAGGGATGATCTTGATACGGTTATGTCATTGCTGCCTGGCCGACAAAGACTTAATCTTCATGCCATTTATGGAGAGTTCGGAGGAAAAAAGATCGATAGAGATCAGATAGAAGTTAGCCACTTCCAGGGCTGGATAGATTGGGCAAAAAAGAGAAAAATAGGCCTTGATTTCAATTGCACGTGTTTTTCGCATCCTCTTGCAGATGACGGTTTTACCCTTTCGAGNAAAAATCCTAAAATCAGAAAATTCTGGATTGAACACACAAAACGATGCCGTGGAATTGCAGCTGAAATGGGTAAACAGCTCGGAACACCTTCAGTTCATAATATATGGATTCCTGATGGTTCAAAAGACACCCCTGTTGACAGATATACCTTACGCAAGCTGCTTAAAAAATCGCTTGATGAAATTTTCTCAGTAAAATATCCGGGGAAATACCTTAAAGATTCTATTGAAAGCAAGCTGTTTGGCATAGGATCTGAATCAATGGTCGTTGGATCTCATGATTTCTATCTCGGATATGCTGTGCAGAATAATACAATGATCACCCTCGATAATGGCCATTTCCACCCTACAGAACAGGTTGGTGATAAAATCTCATCAATCCTCTTGTATATTGACGAGTTACTGCTGCATCTCACACGGGGTGTAAGATGGGACAGCGACCATGTGGTGACATTTAATGATGAATTATTACTTATAGCCCAGGAAATTGTTAGGGCAAAGGCTCTGAAAAAAGTTCATATAGGCCTGGATTTCTTCGATGCAAGTCTGAACAGGATAGGGGCTTATGTCATAGGAACAAGATCAGCTCAGATGGCATTCATGTACGCGATGCTTGAACCCTTTGAGACACTTGTTAAATTTGAAGAGAAAGGGAAGAACTTTGAAAGATTATCATATCTGGAACTGCTGAAAACAATGCCTTTCGGGGCTGTGTGGGACTATTATTGCATGATCAATAAAGTTCNCGTAGGCTATGATTATATTGAANAGGTTCTGAATTACGAAAACAGGGTACTTACAGGCAGGTAGGAATAATTCCGTGTCTGTCTCAGGAAAAGTATGCAAACAGGAATATGAAGGAGAAAGTTATTGCAATATTTGACATTGGTAAGACAAACAAAAAGCTGCTTCTGTTTGACTATGATCTCAGTCTTGTATCAGAAGAAGAGACAAAATTTACCGAGAAANTTGATGATGACGGGTTCGAGTGTGATAATATTGAATTGATTGAGGAATGGGTAAATGATTCAATAAAAAAGCTTGTCAAATCAGAAAAATATGATCTTACTGCACTGAATTTTGCAACATACGGAGCCACTATCGTTTACCTGAATTCCGATGGACAAAGAATGACCCCGGTTTATAACTACCTGAAACCAATAGACGAGAACATACCTGAAAGACTCTACCGGAGATATGGCGGGCAGGATGAGTTTTGCCGGAGAACAGCCTCACCAGCGCTTGGTATGCTGAATTCCGGAATTCAGATATTATGGCTTAAGTCGGTCAAACCTGAGGTTTTCTCAAAAGTCCGGTATATTCTCCATTTCCCGCAGTATATTTCTTACCTGATAACCGGGAAGATCTGCTCTGAACACACCTCAATAGGCTGTCATACAGGTCTGTGGGATTTTGACAACATGAAATATCACTCGTGGGTCAGTGATAAGGGATTGGATCTGCCTCAGCCCGTTCCCGTTGAGACAATTACTGAAGTAGAAATTGAGGGAAAAAGGCTAAAGGCAGGAATTGGAATTCATGACAGTTCGGCTTCTCTGGCTCCTTATTTTACAGGAAACAGGGGTAAATTCCTTCTTGTTTCAACCGGCACCTGGTGCATAAATATGAATCCTTTCAATCCTGAAAAACTCTCAGTCGAACAGCTCGACAGGGATTGTCTGTGCTATATGAGTGTTGAAAGGCATCCGGTGAAATCATCCCGACTGTTTCTCGGGAATATGCATGATAGGGGAGTTCATAAGTTAAATGAGCATTTCAGGACGACGGAGGATTTCCATAGGAATGTGCAATATGACCAGGAACTGCTTAATATGCTAAAAATACGGTATAGCGGTGACAGGAGAGCTTTTTTTAACAGCGGACCCGGTTCCAGGGAGTTTAAAGAAAGGATTGACCTGTTTGATTTTAAATCGTTTGATGAAGGTTATCATCAACTGATGAGTGAGTTATGTGATCTAACAATTGAAGCAATAAAACTGATTCTGCCTGAAAATGATGATATAGAAAACATATACATAACGGGAGGCTTCGGCAAAAATAAAATATTCATCAAGTTGCTGACAAAATCATTCCCAAACAAAAAGGTATTCACATCTGTTATTAATAATGCCACAGCCCTGGGAGCAGCACTGGTCATTTTCAAATCGGTAAGTGACAGAATTCCTGAACTGAATCTTGGATTGACGGAGTACCAGGCTTAATTCTCAAAGCAGGTTGGTATATTTTATATTAGCCTTGTTCTTCATTAACTTTTCAAAAAAATCAAAGGGTGAGTGGGGATCAGAAAGGTCTTCCTGTAGTTATGGTAGAAGAGAGAAACATGTTTTGAGCAATTTAGTAGGAAGGTTTAACGTTGTTCGTATTAATTACAGGATTGTTAAGAAGTNATAGTAAAAACAGCAAAAAGTGTAAATAGTTTTGGCGGCCTGGATTGGCTATCCGGAAACCAAAAGACCTAATACTAAAAAAAATGAAAACAGTTAAAGGTGTTTTACTCATAATAATGGCAATTAGTCTTACGTCAACAGTGATCGCACAGAATGACTCGAAAGACAAAAAAATTAAAAGCATAATTGTCTATCAGGAAAAGTACGATATGCTTGTTTCACGGAAATATAAAGATACTGAACAATATTTTGATGAGCGGGGTAATCTTATTGAAGATATTACATATAAACAGGGAAAAATCACAAAACATTTTAAATATCAATATGATTCTGATAACAACAAGATTAAGGAGGAAGAGTATGAACCGTCCGGCAGAATAAAAGAAACATCTGAATATAAATATGAAAACGGGTTGAGAACTGAAAAGTATGTGTACGATCCAAATAAAAAATTAAAGTCAAAAAAAACTTACCAGTATACAACATTTTAATTAACAATGATTTCTGAAGTAATAAATATCCTGGATTCTTTTAATTCCATCAGGCTTGAAGAAATGGATAACGTCAAACTGATGGATAGATTTGATACCAAATATGTCCTGCCTGCCAACCGGATACCTGATTTATTGAATATGATGCAGACAAGGTACCGGGTTCTTGAAATTAACAATTGCAGGATCTCATCATATACTACTCTTTATCTGGATACTCCGGATTTCGCTTTTTTCAATCAGCATGTTACGGGGAGAACAGGACGGATTAAAGTCAGATTCAGAAGTTACAATTCCACAGGAATTACATTTCTTGAGATTAAAAAGAAAACAAAAAAGAACAGGACTGTCAAATGGCGGATTGAGAANTTATTTTCGGAAAGCTGCTTGGATGAAGATGCTATTGAGTTTATTAATAAGCATGTACCAGTCAAATCTGAGGTTTTGAAACCAGTACTTACAAACAGTTTCAAAAGAATAACTCTGGTCGGTTTTGATATCCCAGAGCGTGTTACCATCGACCTGGATCTTTCTTACAGCACACCTGAAGGACAAACCGCTGACCTGCCTTTAATTGCAGTTGTTGAACTTAAAAGCGAAGGATTTGGTGCCCGTTCTCACTTTTCGAGGATGATCAAACAGTTGTCAGCGTACCCGACAGGTTTCAGTAAATATTGTATCGGAAATGCGTTGCTTTACGATCTGCCTTTGAAAAACATTCTTAAGCCAAAACTATTATTATTAAACAGGATTGAAAATGAATACAATGGATCTCTTAGTGCCTGAAACCGTAAATATTGCCGGGGTAGATATAATTGATCTTCCGGGTTTTATCGAGTTTGTCTTGCGGTTTATACTGAATTTCGCTGTAATTATGTTACTTGTAAGATGGCTGTACTATTCCTCTACAAAGAGAAAGGATTATCTTTTTACGTATATACTGATATCAAGCATCGTTTTCCTTCTGTGCTTTCTTCTCGAAAGTGTAAAACTCCAGATAGGATTTGCTCTTGGTATGTTTGCTATTTTCGGAATAATCCGTTACCGTACCGATGCCCTTCCAATTAAGGAAATGACATATCTCTTCCTAATCATAGGGGTTTCCGTTATTAATGCTCTTACAAACACCGAGACCAGTGTTGTTGATCTGCTTTTCACGAATTTTGTTATACTCTTTATTACTTACGGACTCGAAAAGGTTTGGCTGTTGAAAAATGAATGTTCCAAGCTTATCATATACGAGAAGATAAATCTCATTAAA
>WSSedA1B3DRAFT_1000398_pt1 | contig 12654 bp, 11 predicted proteins | sample WetSurSiteA1Bulk_FD_9468 | JGI IMG/M metagenome (IMG submission 9468)
ATAGTGTCATTAGTTATATTATAGACTTTGGCTTTAATTTTATTAAAGATGAAATTTCCCGGTTCGTTTGCTTCCTCAGCATGTAAAGTAAAACTTATATTACCGTTTAAAAGAACAATTGAATCAATCTGGATGGTGCCAGGGAAATCGTAAAGCATATCCTGGATTGCCGGTCTGTTCAAATGTCTGAATTCTTTGCGCTTGTCACGAAAAACTTTCATATCCATTTTTCCGACTTCCACGTAGGAGCTCGCCAGGCTCATTGATCTGAAATCACCGCGGGGATAAAAATCATGAACATAAATATTGGTAATAATGGCTTCGATACGACTCGTTTGAAATTTATAACGTGATGTGAAATCATAATCTGTATAGTTCGGGTGAATATACAGGCTGTCGATTGCCAGTGTGTTTGAATTTGCTGAAAAGCTCATTCCCCTAACTATATAGGAATACATGTTCTCAGACGAAACCGATACAAGCTCTGCAGCTTCTAAATCAAATAACTTAATGCTGCCAAGTGATAAGGTATCATGTTTTTCGACTAATAAGTCGTACACTTTTAAACCCCCGTCTTTTACGGAATAAGACTGTCTGGTTGAATCGTTTTTCAATTCCAGGTTTACTTTGTCAAAAAGTATTCTGCCTATGCCGATACTCAGCGGTGAGACTAAAGGTGGCGTTGCTTTCCCTGAAAATGGAATTTTACCCTTAATAATACTATTTGAAATAGTTACTGTTCTGATATGGATATAATGTCTGAATATTGCTTTAGTCAGGTTGATGCCTTTGAATTGTATGGACTCAATTTCAGCATTTAAATCATGGTCACCTTCATTTGTTTGCTTTGAGTATATTGTGATACCTTCGAGTTCAAGTCCTGACTTAATTAATAAAACATGAACCTTATCGATTTTAACTATTAAATTTCTGTTCTCTGCATTCAATTCCGTATCTATTTTTCCCCCAAGCCAGGGTTCAACAAAAATTGTCGTTAAGAATTTTATCACAAGTACAAGAGTAATTACCCCAACCAGTATTCTTAAAAATGTTTTCTTTTTCATGGTACATTATTTGATTGAAAAAAGAAGTTTGAAAAGGTACAACAACTTGCTTCCTTAATCCTTACACAATTTCAGGGAAGTGTTACATCATTCACACATAAGCTCATTACCAACCATATTTACAAACAAGGTTTAATAATTGCCATGACCAAGGTTTTAGTTGATGGATTATAAAAGCCGAAAGGATTGAGACCGCTTCACAAAGATGTGTGAATCATGTAACTTTTTTCTAAAGTTATGTAACACTTTCGGGTATTACACGGACTAACTTTGAAATACACTAATAAACAGAAATTGCGTCAATATTGGCTATTATAAAGGATTACAGATAAATTATTTCAAAACAACAACAATTATGAATAATCTTTTTAGAGGCCTGTTATCAGGATACGGTGCATGGAAATTAGGTGGCGGCTGTTTCGGAACTATAGTAGTTTTTTTAGTCATCTGGTTTTTACTTGGGAAATGCAGCTGACAAGAGAAAATTTAATAGTACTTATTGTGCTTATCAGAAATAAATTTGATAGATACTTTGATTGGCGAAATTCCAATGTAATTTAACAATAATCAAAAATACTTTTCAGATTACTTATTACATCTAACAAATAATAAAAACACAACAAAATGAAAAAAACAATTCTTATCCTTTCAATAATAACTCTTATGGCAGGAATAATCTTCACCGGCTACCGATCATCAGCTCAAAAGCAAAAATCCGCCCAGGCTAGTTTGATGTATATCAAACAAGATTTAAATGCAGGTCAGAAGGAAGCAAATTCTGTAGTACTGAAATCTGTAAATCCGGAAGAGTGGATAACATTCAAGAGCGAGTCTGAGCAGAAAATCAGGGAGCATGAGATCCGAATAAATGGATTTAAAGTTGAAATAGAAAACCAGGGAGAAAAATCTGATACCCGTTACAGGAAAAAGATTGCTAATCTGGAACAACAAAACAAGTACCTGAGGGCAAGGTTGGTAAATTATGAGAAAGGCCCGGGCAATTGGGAATCATTCAAGTATGGATTTAATAATGAAATGGATGCGATTGAAAACGCATTGAAAGACTTAACTGCCAATAACAAAAATTAAGAATATCAAGTATGACAATTCAATTTAATACGGACAACAAGGTAACGGTAAGCGAAGGACTCAGAGCCCCGTTAATCAGCTTAATATCCGAAGGATTAAGCAGGTATAGTCATCAGATAACAAGGGTCGAAGTTCATCTTTCAGATGAAAATGGCGATAAGGAGGGGTTAAACGATAAACGATGTACAATTGAAGCCCGTCTTGCAGGAATGAAGCCAATTGCTGTTACAAACCATGCAAATACCCATGAACAGGCAGTAGAAGGAGCAGTTGAAAAGTTAAAGACTTCTCTCAATACAATTATAGGACGTCTGAGGAATTATTAAAATTTCGGAAATGTAGGTATTGGAGAATGTAAATAATTCAATAGTAAAATATATAGATCATGGCTATAAGTAAAATATGGATAGAAGAAGGTTGCACTGCATGCGGTCTGTGTGAGGATATTTGTCCTGAAGTTTTTAAAATGAAAGACATTGCTACTGTAATTGAAGATGCAAATTATCCTGATTATGAGGAGAAAATAAAAGAAGCCGCAGAAAACTGCCCGGTCGAAGTTATCAGATATATTGACTAGACACGGATTATACTATCTTATCGGTATCGGAGGAGACTTAAATAGATGCTGAGTCTCATTATCCTGAAGGTGTGAATTATGTAACTCATATAAGTAATTGTGTAACATTTGAATAGATTAACATCCTATCTTTGACAGTATTAGTCAATAATCACCCAATAATGCCAGAATACTTTAATTCACCGGGTGATTTATATACTGAAAAATATGGAAAATACTTTAGTGTTAGGGAAATCCGAGATTTTTAACGACTTTGTAGAATCAAAGTTCAGAGAGAAAGTACTTGTTCCTGAAATATTCAGGATAAATCCTGTATTAGAAAATATTCGTATTGAAGCAGGGACTGACTTCATTCAATATTTACACTACTTACAGCTTACGAAAGAGCCAAATTTAATGGCACTTTCCTCGTCACACCATTATTACTATGATTTCAATGATCTGAAAAGTATTAAAACACTTATTAACCTGAAAAAACTTAACAATGTTAAGCATCTTGAAAGTTTTTTAAGCATTGTAACCCGCATTCTGCCTACTAAGGCCAATTTTATTGGCTACTTCAAAAATGATACCGGAAACAGATCTGTTTTTTCTTTTTACCATCCAACCAGGTTCTTTGACGGGCTGGTTAACTATTTTGATTCCAGAACTGATAAAACCTTAACAAAAGAGGTTGTATCAAGACTGCTGGAAGAACACCAATTAAATATCATTGACATAACTGATATTAACGGCATGACATATTTCTGCAGCCGGAATAATAGATAGCTGGTCTTTTTTCAATATCCAAAAAATTAATGGTCCGTTCCGGGAGGACCTTGCTTAAGAGCAGCCATCAATGGCTGATCACGGTTATAAATATCCTTTCTGAAGTAGACTAATCCATCATCACTGGCCCATGCGGTAAGGTACACAATATGTACCCGGATCGGTGTGATAAGATTAACGGTTCGTTCCTTCCCCTCGTCAATAACATTTTTTATCTGTGCAGGGAGTCCATGCAGGGCTGTCTTTCATTAGCCAGGCAGCCAGAGCCAGAGGATTGTTGACACGTATACAGCCTGAACTTAATGAGCGGTCAGACCGCCCAAACAGATTATGGTTGGGAGTATCATGTATATACACACTATATTGGTTCGGGAAAACAAATTTAACTCTGCCCAGCGCATTTGTGGGACCGGGTTCCTGGTGTATCCTGTAGGGAAAACCTGCTGTCACAATATTGATCCAGTCTATTGTAGATGGATCGACTTCTGTCCCGTCAATCCGTAGTATTTTCAGATTCTTTTCCGCCAGGTAAGCAGGATTATTTATTACAGACGGAATAATGTCAGTGTTCAGGATGGTGGGAGGCACTGTCCAGTCGGGATTCAGAACCAGGTATGTCATTATTGAGCTGAACACAGGTGTTTCTCTGGAAGTAAGTCCGACGATTGCCTCTGTACTGAATACCATGTCGTCTTTTTCTATTACCTGCAGCTCAAAGTTGGCTATATTAACTTTGATATAACGATCTCCAAGATCATTACTAAGCCACCGCCAGCGCTCAAGGTTAGCATCTATTGTAGCTATCCTGTCTTCAACAGGAATGTTCATTGTTTCAATGGTAGCTTTCCCGACCACTCCATCGGTAGTTAATCCGTTTCTTAGCTGAAAGAGCATAACCTGATCATATAAAGACTGATCAAACAGGTTTTTATCATCAATAGTATCTTCGGAATACCCCTGCATGATAGCAAGTCTTGTTCTGAGCAAAGCAATATCCGGATTCCACATGCCTTTCTCAAGCTTTGGCAAATTAGTACTGAATCTCCCCCAGCCACCTTTTTCTTCTATCTGAAGATATTCTGCCAGAGCTTTTTTAAGGTTAATGTATTCACGATGTTCGGGAGCAAGCTTTTGCAGATTTTCAATTATGTGTTTGTTTTGCAAAGTACTGTCGATAAATTTTCCCCAGTCAATCGTCAAAGACCTCTTCGAAGCCTTCCATTGGGGATCAATAGTTCCTGCATCGGTTTTCCCTGCAGCCAGATGCGCCGACAACAGCAAAAATGAATCGGTCAGAAGGAGTTCCAATTTGGTAATATCTACCACTTCAGCCTCATCTGATAAGATTATTTTATCTGCCAGTTTTTCTATTGCCGAAAGGTGGTAATCTTCCGGGTTAAGACCTTCCCGGTCTACATTGTGAAGGACAAAAAGCATCTGGTCAAGGTTTTCCCTGCTATTCCATGCCACTGAAAGAAGTTTTTCGCTCTTTTCATACAGTTGTGTAATTATATCAGGATTACAGATTACCGCTCCATCAACCACAGGAGGTTCTTCATGTATTATTTCGTTAATAATTGTGAGTTTTTCAGGTAATTCCTCTTTATAAGCCCACTGCCCGCATCCATTAAATAGTGTGACAGTTGTCGCAATCATAACCCCTGAAAATAAATATTTGATACTATCGATCTGAATAATTACTTTCATCTATTTTCATTTTGTGTACATAAATATTACGGACCATTACTGCTCTTAACAAAAAAGACCGTATCTGTTCGTTAAAGACGGTCTTTTTCGCATGTTAAAAGCTGTTGTTAAAACCTGTATCCGATTGAAAGGCCGAAGCCTGTGTTTTTTATTACTGATTCATCACCGGAAATTCGTTTGTCTTCCGGATTAATTTTCAACATTCCGAGTTGAGTATCCAGCTGGACAAATATCCCGCCTTCCAATTCGTATCCTGCAAAGATGTTGGCTCCTGCATCGAAAGCCTTATAATAAAGTACCCCTTCAGGATCTGTGGCTTCTACAACCTTTTTAAACTCCAGCTCCACATCAGTACTACCCATAGTACCTTTTCCTCCTATGCCAAAAGCAACATATGGTCCGAATCCAAGCAACAGATGACCTTTCCCCAGCAATGGTTTATAAACTACGTTCAGGGGTAATTCAATGTAGGTAATTTTATGTTTATCGGCCACTGAGCCAGCAAAGTTCTGTGCTCCTTTTGTTGCCAGGAGTAATCCGGGCTGAAAAAAGAAATCAGGTGCAAACAATAACTGGATATTGACTCCGCCATGATAACCAAGGATCATATCATTTTCAAGTTTATCCCCATTGACATCTTTGCCGTTCAAATTCTGGAAATTTAGGCCACCCTGAAGGCCAAAACCGATCTGGGCCTGAAGTGCAATTGTTGAAAAAATAAGGATTGCTGAAAGAGTTATATATTTTGTTTTCATTTTTGTTCCATTTTAAGTTTTTCAATTTAATAGTATCACTATACACCGGCTTCTTTTGCAGCTTCGGCCTTCATCTTTTCATTTGCAGTTATCAGGAACTCAACCCTTCGGTTTTGCGTACGACCTTCATCTGTATCATTCCCGTATTTTGGAACAGTTTCGCCAAAACCTTTAATTGTGAGACGTTTAGCGGATATACTTTTACCGGTAAGGTAACCTGACACTTCATTAGCTCTTCTTTCAGATAAGGACTGGTTATATGATTTGCTCCCTTTGCTATCTGTATGTCCCTGTACTTCAATATCTGTATCAGGATATTTATCAAGGACTTTAACCAGCTTATCAAGGTTGGTTTTAGCATCGCCTGTCAGGTTCGATTGGTCAAATCCAAACAAAACATTACTGTTGAATTCCACAACGATTCCTTCACCTACTCGTTCAACCTTAGCATCAGGAACGGTCTTTTCTATTTCCTCAGCCTGTTTGTCCATCTGATTACCAATGACAGCTCCTGCTGCACCTCCGACAGCTGCTCCTATAATTGCACCCAGAGCAGTATTCCCGGAGGCTTTACCGATCACCGCACCCATTGCACCACCTGCTGCTGTTCCGACAACAGCTCCTTTCTGGGTTTTGTTCCATGAAGCGCAACCTGACAAAATCAAGATTGCACTAATTATTATGATTAAGCTCATTTTCATTTTTTTCATAGTCAAAGTATTTATTTGTATAAAAGATTATTGAACAAGTTGTTACCAATTAAAATATTCCGAAAGGTAAGCCCATCTAAACGGATAAGTGTTACACAACTTTAGATAAGAGTTACATCATTCACATGTTTCTCCTAAAGGCATGTAATATCCATCCAGATACTGTTGATTATCTCCTGTCTTATGGTGACTGATCAAACCGGTTACGGCACGTATAGTGATTGAAGACGCTTTTTACTTGTAAATGTGAATTATGTAAATTTCACAAAGAATTTTGTAACTCCTTTTTAAAGTTAACCAGGTAAATTTGAATCAGGCAAGTTTTGTTTAATCCGTGCAGAATGGCTGAATGTATTTCTTTTACTCAAAGAATATGGACTACCTGGATTATTACAAAATATTAGGGATAGATAAGACTGTGACTCCTGGAACAAAATGGATTGATTGAAATTACAACTATTAAAGAAACAGACTCAGACTTTATGAAACGGAATAATAAATAAGCACATGTATCTGATTAATATATCAATAGCAAGTAACCAAAAGGATGAAAAAAGCATTGTTCTTATCGGGTATTATTATTCTGTTGTTTTCATGCATTAATAGCAGAAAGCTGATGAACAATAATGATATCAGCAGGATTTATTTTGGAAAGAGAGGTGGATTTACAAATATCCCTGATGAGTATGTATTATTTGAAAAGGGCCAACTTTATAAAATAAGAAATGACACTTTACTCAGGATTCATAGAATTAGCAGGACTCAATTGAAAACAATCGATAGTTTATTAATTGTTTCTGACTTTAAAGAGCTCAACATAAACGAATATGGCAATATAACTTATTTTATTAAGGTAGTAAGAAACGATGTTGAAAAAGAAGCAAGCTGGTCAGATATTTCTGAGGTTGATAACCTGAAAAAATTGTACAATACTTTGCTGACAACGATAATAAAATAAAATATGAAAAGAATTTTATTCTTCATTTTTTTGGTTGTCCAGGGTTTATTAATAAGCGGACAGAATAATAATTTTAAAGCAAAGCTAAAAAATCCGCCCGGTACAAATACCCCGGGTTTTAGTTTTAAAAAGATCCATTCAATCAATGGATCTAAAGCTGCTTTGACAAATAAGTTTATTATTTCTCAAGCTTTGCCATCACAGCCATTTAATGTCGATAAGAAATATTTAAGTAAAGTAATCCGTAAAAATGGAGTTCCGATCTATATTGAAAAAAAGACAAATCCCAAAAAATCTGCCGGAAATACAACTTTCGAACAGAGGTTTTATTCGTTTCTTGATGAAACCAGAGAGATTTCCGGGACTACTAATCCCGGGGAACTATTTAAAATTACTCATATTCTGACAGATAATCTCGGCATTACTCAAATAAGAGCCATACAACGTTATAAAGGAATAGACATTTATGGTTCAGAATCAACATTGCATATAGATGCAGGGAAGGAAAGATTCACGGGATACTTTTGTTCCATAAGTCAGAATACTCAGACAATACCGGTAATTAGTATCACAGATGCCCTTCGGAAAACAGCAGAGGATATTTCACAAATTACCATTTTCAGAGAACTTACTTCTAAGCAAAAAGAGATCCTGAATTATGATTCACCTTCATGTACCCTGATGCTTTATGACACTGGTAGTCAAAAATATGTTCTTTCATGGGTAATAACTATTAGGCCTAATTTTATTGAGGAATGGAAGTACTTTATTAATGCTGTGACCGGGGAAATAATTCATAAATTCAACAATACTTGTTCAGATGGCCCGGCTATAGCAACAGGATATGATCTGAACAATGTCCTAAGAACCATTGATACCTATCTTGAAAACGGATCCTATTATTTATTAAACAGTTCGGAAACAATGTATAATGCAACCACCGAAGAAGGGATAATCCTCACCCTTGATGCCAATAATACTTCAACCTCAAATCTGGATTTTTCATATGTGACTTCTTCAAATAACACATGGAATCAAAAGGCTGCAATTTCGGCACATTACAACGCTACCAGAACCTATGAGTATTTTAAGAATACCTTTGACCGGAATTCAATCAATGGACAGGGAGGTAATATATTATCATTTGTTAATGTGGCTGAAGATGACGGTAGTTCTATGGAAAATGCCTTCTGGAATGGGAAAGCTGTCTTCTACGGTAATGGAGGCAATAATTTTAAACCATTAGCCGGTGCATTGGATGTTGCAGCACATGAACTTGGTCATGGAGTTGTAACGAGTACAGCTAATCTTGAATACTATGGACAATCAGGTGCAATCAACGAAACCTATGCTGATATTTTTGGTTCGATGGTTGATCGTGATGACTGGTTAATCGGGGAAGATATAACAAAAACCACATTCTCTCCATCAGGTGCGTTAAGGAATATGGCTGATCCTCATAATATGGGTAATTCATCAAATTCTTACTGGCAGCCGAAACATCTGTCAGAAATGTATCTTGGCAATAACGATAACGAGGGTGTTCATATTAACAGCGGGATTGGCAACTATGTTTATTACCTGTATGCTACGGCCATTACAAAGGATAAAGCAGAAAAAGTATTTTACCGGGCACTAAGTAATTATCTGACAAAGATTTCTCAGTTTATCGATTTCAGGATTGCTGTCATACAATCGGCCATTGATCTTTACGGACCAGATTCTCAGGAATCTAATAAGGCTGCAGAAGCTTTCGACTCAGCAGGGATTTCCGAGGAAGGACATGTTGATAAAACTCAGGACTATAACGTTAATCCAGGCCAGGAATACCTCCTTAGCTATGATACTGACAATGCAGATCCTGTAACCTTACTTCTGTCTTCCGTGACAGGAACCGATTTCAATTCTTTGTCAACAACGGTCATGAAGGGAAAAGTAAGTGTCACAGATGACGGAAGTACAGCAGTATTTGTTTCATTCGATAACAAGATCAGATACATCAGTCTCGATCCCTTAAAACCTGAGACAATTCTGTCAGAAGAAGCTTTTTGGGATAATGTAGCTATATCAAAAGATGGTAACAGGTTAGCTGCCATATCAACTGAGGTGGATGCCTCTATTTACATATATGATTTTATATCAAAAAAATGGACTCAGTTTGAATTGTACAATCCTACAACAAGCCAGTTTAACACAGATGCAGGTGGTGTTTTGTACGCCGATGCAATTGAGTTTGACATATCAGGAGAATATCTGATTTACGACGCCTGTAATGTGCTGAGCTCAACCTCCTCAAAAGATATCCAATATTGGGATATAGGCTTCATAAAAGTCTGGAATAACCTTTCGAATAGTTTTGGAGATGGCACAGTATCNAAGTTGTATGGTTCTCTCCCCGAAAATGTAAGTATAGGTAATCCGGTGTTTTCAAGAAATTCTCCGTCTGTTATTGCTTTTGATTATCTTGATAGTTTTACCGGGGAGTTTGGAATTTTTGGAGCCAACCTGATAACCGGAGAAGTTGATCTGATTACTGCCAATACAACTTTAGGTTTTCCCTCCTTTTCAAAAAATGATGATAAGATTGCATTTTCTGCGCTGACAACACAAAAAGTTGAAGTTGTGGCGACAATTAATCTGGCCCAAAATAAAATATCGGGTAGCGGAAGCGCTGTTTCATTGATAAATTCTGCTAAGTGGCCAGTATATTTTGCTACCGGTGAGCGCACCCTTGGGCTTGCACCGGTTTCTGATTTTACAGCTGATATAAAAAAAGGAGAATCACCCCTTCAGGTGAAATATATGGACCTGTCAATAAATGGACCTACTTCATGGCAATGGACATTTCAGGGAGGGACTCCTTCATCATCAACACTGCGGAACCCAGTTATAAGTTATAATGCATACGGTACTTACAGGGTAGTTTTAACCACGCAAAACAGCTTTGGGATCAATACAAATACAAAGGAAAACTACATAGTGGTAACAAATCCGACCGGTATTAATGATACTGAAAATAAAAAGGTNAAATTCTATCCTAATCCGGTAATCGATTTAATAAATATTGATTATGATAGAGACTTTTCCGTAAAGCTGCTTGATCTTTATGGCAATGTACTTATAACCAGTAATAACACAAGATATCTTGATCTGTCAGATATAAAATCCGGATTATATATCCTTGAAATAAAAACTGAAGCTGGTTTATCCAGACAAAAGTTAATAAAAAGATAAATTCTCATATTTCGCTCTAACGTGTAAATTATATAACTCTTTCCCGGAATTATGTAACGGTTCCGGGGACTAAAAGATTGACCTTTGTATTGTGAAAATATTTCACAATTAATAATTGAAAAAATGAACTCAACANAAGTAAAAGGAAACTGGAATGAACAGAAAGGCAAACTCAAACAGAAATTTGCAATCTTGACAGACAACGACCTGATGTTTGACGAAGGGAAGAAAGAGGAGATGCTTGGAAAACTCCAGATTGTTCTTGGCAAATCAAAGGAAGAATTGAATAAGATAATTTCATCCCTTTGATAATTTTTTAAAAATAAATGGCATGAAAAAAATCTTTAATTTTTTGTTTATTACTTGTCTTTTAACAGGATGTGTGTTAAATCTGGTAACAGGTCGTAAACAACTGACTCTGGTAAACGATGCAGACCTGCGGTTAATGGCTGTCGGCCAATACAATACATTTTTATCAGAGAATAAAGTATTAAATCCGGGCAACAGCCGAGATGCGGCAATGGTTGACCGTGTCGGTGCGCGAATTGCAAATGCAATAACTAAGTATTATGACACCAAGGAGAAAAAATCGGTTTTGGAAGGATATGCATGGGAATTTAACACGATTGATGACAAAAAGGTTGTAAATGCCTGGTGTATGCCTGGTGGAAAGGTGGTTGTTTACACAGGATTATTGCCTGTGACCCAAAACGAAACAGCACTGGCAATTGTCATGGGACATGAGATTGCCCATTCCGTTGCCAAACATGGCAACGAAAGAATGAGCCAGGCATTGGTCCAGCAATTAGGAGGTATAGCATTGGAGGTTGCTATAGCCCAGAAGCCTCAGGAGACACAGGATCTGTTCATGATGTCATATGGTATAGGAAGTGAGGTGGGAGCTATGTTACCCTGGTCGCGCCAACAGGAAACAGAAGCTGATCAGTACGGACTGATATTTTCTGCAATGGCTGGTTATGACCCGAGGGAAGCAATTGCTTTCTGGCAAAGAATGTCAGAAGCAGGTGGAGAAAGTCCACCGGAATTTCTGAGCACCCACCCTTCCAATGAAACAAGATTAAGAAAACTTAAGCAATTCATACCGGAAGCCATGAAATATTATGCACCAAATAATTAATATCATGATTCCGGTTTCCTGGAAGAAATTGTACCCTGCGGGATGCAGGTTATAAAAACAGCTGCCTGAATGTATTGATTTTGATAATTTTTTATTTATTTTGTATTTATATGTAATTGTATATGACTTGATTCCGTTATGTACAGATGATAAATATCTTTTTCCGGAAACATTCTTGAAAGCTCAATCTTAAAAGTATTATTATTGATGTTTTGATAGACCGTTGAATAATTCTTAATATATGCGATTGAAAACCAGGAAACTAAACTCCAGTGCCCCAACTAAAGATAAGACTGTTGTCACAGATCACGATAAGTTTCCGATAGTCGGGATCGGAGCATCAGCAGGAGGACTTGAAGCACTGGAGCAATTTATGAGTAACGTACCAGAAAACAGCGGAATGGCGTATGTAGTTATTCAGCATCTCGATCCAACTCATAAAGGCATGTTACCTGAGCTGCTTCAGCGGATTACCAGAATGGATGTTTTACAGGTAAAAGACCGGATGGCAGTTAAGCCTAACTGTGTGTATGTAATTCCTCCTAACAAGAGCATGTCCATATTAAAGGGAGTGCTCCACCTGTTTGAACCAATGGAATCAAGAGGACTGCGCCTTCCGGTTGATTTTTTCCTCCGCTCCCTTGCTGACGACCG
>WSSedA1B3DRAFT_1000401_pt1 | contig 12615 bp, 7 predicted proteins | sample WetSurSiteA1Bulk_FD_9468 | JGI IMG/M metagenome (IMG submission 9468)
AGGATCAGACAAATCAATAGCAGTACTTCCTTTCGAGTCCCTCAGTGATGACCCTAATAATCAATATCTTGCGGATGGTATGATGGATGCTATTCTTCTTCATCTTTCTAAAATCACAGATTTGAAAGTTTTACCCAGAACATCAGTAGAACAATACCGTGGAACTACAAAAGTTGCACATGAGATCGGACAGGAGCTTGATGTGGAGTATTTATTGGAAGGCAGTTTTCAAAAATTTGGTGACAATGCAAGGTTGATAGTCCAGTTAATTAGAGCAAGGAAAGAAAGTCACATATGGGCAAACGAATATAACAGTAAATGGAGTGAAATTTTTTCTATTCAGAGTGGAGTAGCACAGACTATTGCTAAGGAATTATATGCTTCAATTACTCCAGCAGAAAAGGGCCTAATAGAAAAAGTCCCCACTTCTAATCTGGCAGCTTATGATTTATATCTGAAAGCAAACAATTATAAAAATGATTATCAGAAAACCCGAAATATAAGTTCTTATCAAAACGCTGTTACTTTCTATAATGCTGCCCTTGCAATAGATTCTGCTTTTGCAAGGGCTTACACTGGTTTGGCAAGTGCATATTATGACAGGTATCAATGGAAAAACTATTTTAAAGAAACCTATTTGGATTCCATGAAAATCCTGTTAAATAAGGCTTTTCTCTTTGATGATCAACTCGATGAAGCATTTTATCTGAAAGCTGTATATTACATTGCACATGGACAATTTGAAAATGCTATGGATAATCTGGATAAAGCCATAAAACTCAATCCAAATTACTATTTAGCGTATGTTGCTAAGGGAGGCACTTGGTTATCAACCGATTTCATCGAAAGTATCAAAAACTATCAAAAAGCCTTAACTCTAATAAGTGGAAGTGAACGATCATCTTTATTAAAGGTAATGGCTCGAATATATCATGATATTGGATTTGGTGATAAAGCAAAAAATTATTACAGTCAAGCTCTGGAACTGGATCGAGACTCCTCGGATTATTTCGCCAATCTGGCGAGCATAGAATTTTCTATTGGAAACTTTGAAAAAGCTATCCTGTTTGATGAAAGAGCTTATAAAATTGATTCAACAAAGATTCCCTCATGTGTAAACTATAGCTTCCTTGGGCAGGATCAGAAAGCATATATATACGCTAAAAAAGCAAATAATGAAATAGTTAAAAAAGGCTATTTGCCTCTTTATTTTTCACACCGCGTCGGATACGCATTTTGGAAAGCAGGTAAATTTAAGGAAGCGGATTACTTTTTTAAAGAACAAATCAAATATGATTCAGAAAGTATAAGGCTTGGAAGGGAAATAGCAAGTGGAAAATCTGCTCAATATGATCTGGCTGCCGTTTACGCTTTTTTAGGTGACAAGAAAAAGGCTTTTCAAAATCTTAAAGAATGGGTAAAAATGCCTGTTTGTCCGTTATGGTGGTTGACATATTTAAAGTATGATCCACTTTTTGACAGTATCAGAAATATACCGGAATTTCAGCAAATTGTAAAAGATATGGAGACCAAATACCAAGCAGAGCATGAAAGGGTGAAGAAATGGNTTGAAGAGCAGGGGATGCTTAATTAAAATTATCATATTGATTAACTCAAATGGCGATCTGGTCAACCGAAATAAAAGAAATTGAGAAACTTTATGAATCTTTCAAAGGTCAGCAGCCCGATCTGGAGAAGGAACTGGCGCAGCTCATCCATTTTGATGATCCGAATGTAATCATGCTCTATTCAAGGAGATGCCTTGAAGTTATCATCACTGACCTTTGCGAATGTGAACTCAAAAGACTCCGAAAGACAGAACCTCTGAGAGGGATAATTGATAAGCTGCATAAAGAGGGAAAAGTACCTCCTAACATAATTTCTTCCATGTATGGGCTGAACGAGTTGTCAACCTATGGAACACATCCCAAAGATTTTGATCCTGAACAGGTAAAACCAGTTCTAAATAATTTGGATATAATCATCAAGTGGTATTTGAAATATAAAGGTTCAGATGAAATCCGTCTGGATAAACCTAACCTTGACAAGGATTCTGCAAGATTAACCGAAAATCATACGGAAGTAATCAGTAAACCCAAGAAAAATCTGACTTTAGTATTTACAGGNATCCTCCTGATTATTGCAGTACTTGCCTTTCCAAAAATCTTTAAGAAGGATAAACTTGAAAACCTTCGAACAGCGGATGGAAGAATCTCAGTTGCAGTAATGCCGTTCCAGAATATGACAAATGACACCACATGGAATAAGTGGGAGGAAGTTGTTCAATCAAACATAAGTACTTTTCTTTCAAACTATCCGGAGGAATTAAAAGTTCGTCAAGCAGAATTAGTCACAAAAATGCTTCAAGGCAAAGGATTTGCTGATTATTATTCAATCACATCTTCTATTGCCAGTTCAATATCGCAAAAGCTGGAAGCAGATGTCTTTATCAATGGCAATATAAACCAGGCAGGTTCAAAAATACGTTTGAACGCACAATTAATTGACTCAAAGACTGAAGACCCTTTAAAATCATTTCGGATAGACGGAGCAGTTGAGAATATCATTATGCTCATTGACTCCCTTTCTATTATGGTAAAGGATTTTCTAATAATATCTGAATTGGGGAAAGAATTTCCTCCCGAAATTGTACGTCTTTGGTCTGTCAATTCTCCTGAAGCGTTCAGATATTTCAAGTCCGGGCAAAATGCTTTTAATGATAGAGACTGGGGCTCGGCAGCTAACTTTTATACGCAGGCAGTAAGCCTCGACTCAAACTTTACTTTTGCAACATTAATGCTTTCATTTGCATATTTAAATCAAGGAATGTACGATCAGGCAAAAAAATGGTGCCTTAAGGTGTACGCGAGAAAGGATAATTTGGACATACAGCAAAAGTTGATGATAAATTGGCTTTATGCTAATTGTTATGAAAGCCCATATGAACAAATTAAATGCTTAAGACAACTTTTAATGATTGATGATCAGGCACCAAATTACTATTTTCTTTTAGGTTTAGCTTATTGGGAATTGAATCAATATGATAGAGCAATACCTGAGTATGAAAAATCGCTGACCATATATAATAAATTTGGTTTAAAACCCCAATATACTGGTAATTATTCCCATCTTTTAGCTTTATATCATATCACTGGACAATATGAAAAAGAGAAGGAACTTCTTAAAAAAGCAGAAATTGACCGTCCAGATAATTCTGATCTAATATCTGAACAAGCTGTTTTATTATTATCTGAAAGAGATTTAATTGCAGCAAATCGTTATATTGAGAAATGGATTTCAATCAGGAAAGAACAATCATGGTCTGAGAAAGATATAACGATAGGTTTGGCTAATATTTATTCTGAGGCAGGCATTTTGGATAAGGCAGAAGAATATTATCGGCTGGCACTTTCGTTAGANCCGGAGGAACCAGACAAGATGAATGCTCTGGGTTATTTCCTGATAAACAAAGATCGCAACATTAATGAAGGTCTTGAACTTGTTGATAAAGCACTGGTACTAAGTCCTGATCATTATGAGTATTTAGATACTAAAGGCTGGGGATTGTATAAATTAGATAAATATCAGGCGGCATTAGTGGTACTTCAAAAAAGTTGGAATATAAGAAGAGAGCAAGCCGTATACGACCATTCAGCATATCTTCATCTCGAAGCTGCGAAAAAGGCTGTTGCCGGGCTGAAGTAAAGTTTGAGTTTAAACACTATCACATTCTTTTAAACCCTCATATAATAGTGAAGAAATTGCTAAATGAAAACCTAACCGGGAAATAAGATGAAAACAAATATTAATCACAAATTAGGGATATTTTTTTCCATTGGTATTTCTATCTATTGTTTAAATACATCATTTGCTCAGAATACCACTTATAAAAATGATAATAAGAATTTGATTTTATCGGTAAATGCATATTCGTTTAATGATTTACTTTCAGCGAAGGATAAAAATAACAACCAACAGGTTTATACATTACTTAATCTTTTGGATTGGTGTGCTTCAAAGAATATAAAAGCTATAGATGCTACTGGATATTTTTTCCCAACATATCCTCAGGTACCATCAGATGAATACATTGAAGAATTTAGGGATAAAGCAACTCAATTAGGTATTGCAATTAGCGGAACCGGAATTCGCAATAATTTCGCTTCTCCAGACCCTTCAATAAGAGCTGAAGGAGTTGCGTTAGCTAAGGAATGGATTGTGGTTGCATCGAAACTGCACGCACCAGTTATTCGTTTATTTGCAGGGGAGATACCTTCGGGATACGAAGAAAAATGGGATGAGGTTGCAGAATGGATGATTGATTGCTTTAAAGAATGTGCTGCCTTTGGGGAACAATATGGTGTAAAAATTGGCATTCAAAATCATGGCGATATGCTTCAAACAGCTGAACAGTGTTTAAAAGTACTTAAGGCAATTGATTCTGAATGGGCNGGGCTAATTATTGATACAGGTAGTTTTAAAACTTCCGATCCTTATAAGGATATTGAATTAACAGCGTCTTATGCAATTAACTGGCAGGTAAAGGAAAGTCCATTTGGTATCGGTAGCAAAGAAAGAACTGATTTTGCAAGATTAATTAAAATTATAAAGAAACAAGGTTATGAAGGTTATTTGCCAGTTGAAACTTTGCTGGTAAAAGGCCGGGNTTATGATCCTTTTAAGCTGGTCTCTGAAATGATTGATGAGATTAAAGCTGCAATTGATTTAGAGTACAGATAACAGATTCTATAGAATAAACTTATAACAATTAAGGAGTATTGGCTAAGCATTTACCCCTGATTTAGACTGCTTTAAAATAACAATCAGAAANGTAGTTAGGTTTGTCTTTATCATACNGCATCTCTTCATCTCGAAGCAGCAAAAAAAGCTGTTGCCGGACAAAAGGNTAATTAAACAAACATCCACGGTAGAGGTCAGTCCTACATTATCAGGGGTGGCAAAGAAAATAGGGAGACATGGAAATTGATGCACTCCACCTCAATAAGTAATTCTTATTTCTATCTGAAAGCAAGAAGCAATTGATCCTTTTCTCTATTTGAGGTAAACCTAGCCGATATTTTACCAGAGGTGTCCTTGGAGTATCCTTGGAGTACCTTGGAGTGTCCGCAAACGTGCTAAAGTGAATGTAAAGTATCATTCAGACTATATACCCTTTTACGGCACCTATACAGATACCATACGACATAATTTCAAGAAAGTGGATTTGGAGGAAAATCCAATCTCATCAGCCATTTTCCCGCTTTTAGGCTAAAATAACCTAAAAATGTAACAAAAGTGCTAGTTTTTGATACAAATGAGGTGGTTTTTGTCATAGGGGTGGAGGAACTTTGTATTAAAACTAACCTTAAAAAAAGCTGATATGAAAACGAAAAACAGGATTTGGCTTTGCCCATTAATAGTAATGGGATTAGTTTTAATTCTTACTAATAGTTGTAAGAAAGATGAAGAACCTACTGATAAAATTACCGACAAAGATGGTAATGTTTATACCTCTGTAACTATTGGCACACAGGTATGGATGGTTGAGAATCTTAAAACAACAAAATACAACGATGGTACGGCTATACCAAATGTAACCGATAATACAGAATGGGGTGCTTTGCTAACCGGGGCTTATTGCTGGTACCAAAATGATATTTCCAATAAAAACCCTTATGGCGCATTATACAATGCATTTGTAGGAGCAACCGGTAAGCTTTGCCCTTCCGGATGGCATGTGCCATCCGTGGCTGAATGGAATACTCTGACAACATATCTTGGAGGACAATTAGTAGCCGGTGGTAAGCTAAAAGAGGCCGGAACCGCGCATTGGATAACCCCAAACACCGGTGCAACCAACGAATCGGGCTTTACAGCGCTTCCAGGTGGTGCCCGTCAATTTTATAATGGGACTTACAGTGGCATTGGAGTTATTGGTATATATTGGAGTGCAACAGAGACATCTGTTCAAAACAATCACTTCAATGCCATTCCCATGTCCAATGAAAACACCACTGCGAATCCTGGTCAATACGTTAGGTCAACAGGAAGCTCTGTCCGTTGTATCAAGGATTGATTGCATATAGGACAGAAATCNATTACCCCGCCCTCGGAATCCCTCTGGGGGCTTTCTATTTATTTCTCATTCCAAAATATCTAAAGAGAACCACCCCTGCTATCCATCATAATATTAATTAGTTATTACGATCCTGACGTCATATTACCTATAGCTCCCTTTCCCTTCATCATCCCTATTCTTCATTCTCATCTCCATTGTGTTTACTCTTTCTCTACTATTGTCTGAATATAAATAACTGAGAGATTGTTAGTTGACCAGCATTTAGGAAAAACTTGACTTTGCTATCAGGATAGCATAACTTTACATACACATAGCCAAAGAGTGACCTGATGGCTCACAAAACCAATAGTTTTCAAAGGTTCTGGAAGGAACTTAAAAGAAGGAAAGTAGTCCATGTAATAACTGTCTATGCTGCTGTTTCATTCGTCATTCTCCAGCTTGTCGATATAGTTGAACAACCATTACTTCTACCTGACTGGACAACAGCATTAGTAATAATCCTGCTTTGCATAGGATTTGTCATTGCCGTTTTCCTTTCATGGGTATATGATATTACTCCCACGGGTGTTAAGAAAACTAAGCAAGTAAGTGCTGTTAAGAATATTGATCAAAAAGTTGTGCCCGCTTCAAATGGATGGAAGATTGCCACCTATATAAGTGCTATTATTATCCTTTCGTTAGTGGCATTTAACTTTAATAGTAGAAGAAACCTTAATGCAGACATTTCAAAACTTGAAAAATCTATTGCCGTATTACCTTTCATAAATGATAGTCCGGTTGATAGTAATAAATACTTTATCAATGGCATAATGGAAGAAGTTCTGAATAATCTGCAAAAAATAAAAGATTTCAGAGTTCTGTCACGCACATCTACCGACCAATATAAAGGGCAAGATAGACCAACCATTTCTGAAATAGCAAAAAAACTGAATGTGAATTATGTTGTTGAAGGAAGTGGACAAAAATATGGTAATGCATTTCGTTTGAGAGTGCAATTAATAAAAGCAAAAGGAAAAGAGAATCACCTATGGGCGAAATCCTATGAACAGGAAATAAAGGAAATAAAAGATATCTTCAGAGTGCAAAGCCAAATAGCCCAATCAATAGCTGAAGAATTAAAAGCAACTATTACTCCTGAAGAAAAACAAGGTATTGAGAAAACACCAACTGCAAGTCTTACAGCACACGATTTTTACATGAGAGGGAACGAAGAGAAAAATAAATATTCTTCAAAAAATCCCCCTACAAGAGTAGCACTTGAGCGAGCTAATGAATTGTATAAAAAAGCAATAGATGTTGATCCTGAATTTGCTCAGGCTTATCTGGGAATAGCTCAGGTATATTGGGACAAACACTACTGGGAAAGCTACTTTTCGCAGAATTTTCTTGACTCTGTCCTAATTCTTCTCAATAAAGCTCTATCTATTGATGATCAATTAGCAGAAGCATATACTGCAAAAGGATGGTATTATTCGCAAAAGGGTCTGACCGAACAGGCAGTTGAAGAATATGACAAAGCACTGAAATACAATCCCAACGATTACTTGGCATATTATTATAAAGGGTTTGCTTTTTTTGTTTTGGAAGATTATGTTAAATGCCTTGATAATTTTCATAAAGCAATCCTCAGAAATCGGAGTTTAGATTTACCAAGATATCTAAGGAGCTTAGCATATTATTATTTAGATGCAGGATTTTCGGATAAAGCAAAATATTATTATGATGAAGCATTTACATTAGATAGAGATTCTGCAGAGTACTTAGGTAATTTATCTTGGATAGAATTTAATCTTGAAAATTTTGAAGAAGCATTAGAATTACGCAAAAGGGCGAGTAAAATTGATGATTCACCAGTTGGATTTGAGTTGTATTATTTTCTACCTTCAAATTATGACAAGGAGGCATACTTGAATGCTGAAAAGATGCTTGAGTTCTATAAAAAGACAGGGGATTTGCCTCTTGATTATTCTTATCGTATCGGAATTGCATTCTGGAGAGTGGGCAAAAAGAAAGAGGCAGAATTTTATTTCAATCAACAAATCAGATATGATGAAGAAACAATTAAACTTGGTAGGTGGAGAGCCGAATCTGGTGGGTCTTTTTACGATCTGGCAGCAACATTTGCTTTCTTAGGTGACAAGGAGAAAGCATATATTTATCTGAATGAGTTTAACAAAAGGAAAGTTTATCCGATATGGTGGCCAATGTTCATGAGAAATGAACCATTCTTCGACAATATTAGAAACGAAGATCGGTTTAAAAAGATTCTCAAGAATGTTGAATCCAAATATCAGGCAGAGCATGAAAGGGTGAAGAAGTGGCTTGAAGAGCAGGGAATGCTTAATTAACCATTATTAAACTAAACTTATAAAACCTAAATGTCAGAAAGTCCAAACAAGTTGATCAGGTTCTGGCTGGAGTTGAAGAGACGGAAAGTCTTCAGTGTAGTCACTACCTATGCTGCGACTGCTTATATCATTATCGAAGTTGTTAATAATCTTATCGGGCCATTACACCTTCCTGATTGGGTTGCAACTGTAGTAGTATTGCTTCTTGCTACAGGATTGCCAGTAGTAATTATTCTGTCATGGATATTTGATTTTACACCACAAGGGATTAAGAAAACCGAGTCACTTGAAGAATTAGAAGGTAAAGAGGTTGTGACAAAACCTGTTAAAAGAAAATTAAGGGCAAGTTATGTTCTAAATGCCATTCTTATTATAGCCGTTATAGTTCTTGCCTATCCGAAAATATTCAAACGGGACACACTGGAAGAATTAAGAATGTCAGGTGACAGAATCTCAGTTGCAGTGATGCCTTTTCAGAATATGACTGGTGATAAACAATGGGATTTATGGCAGGAAGGGATTCAAGAAATTCTAACAACCATTCTCTCTAATGAAGAAGGACTAAAAGTTAAACCGGCTGAGATCATAGACAAGTTAGTCTCAAGCGAAGGTGTAATTAAATATACTTCATTAACATCCTCTATTGCAGGAAAGATTTCAAGGAAACTGACAACAAATATTTTCATTTCAGGAAATATTTTAAAAGCAGATTCTATCATTTTGCTGAACGTTCAACTTAATAATACAAGATCACAAGAAGTACTAAAATCTTTTCAAAGACAAGGGACTAAAGATAAAATCATATCTCTTATTGATTCTCTCTCCCGAATGGTAAGGGATTTTTTGATTATTTCCAAATTAAAGAACAACGCTTATTACGATTATCAATTCTACTCCTCAATATCTTCTGTAAATAGTTTTGAAGCATACAAGCTAATGATTGAAGCGACTAAAGAAGTCCAGAAAATGAACTTACCTGCATCGGTAAAGTTAAATTTTGAAGCATTAGCAATTGATTCAAATTATATTCCTGCTAAATTTTCGCTTGTTGGGAATTACATTGATCAAGGCTTGTATGAAGATGCCAAGAAGTGGTGTACAAAAATTTATGGACAGAAGGATAATTTACCCTTGCAATATAAATTATGGATCACTTTCCAACATGCTTATTTATTCGATACGCCTTATGAACAAATTAAATATCTAAAGCAATTATTAGATTTTGATAATCAAAATCCAGAAACATATCTGGAAATAGGGTGGGCATATCAAAAAGTACTTCAATATAATAATGCGATTTCTAACTATGAAAAGTCTATACAAATTTATAATAGAATGAATTTGAAACCATTCTGGAGTTCCAATTATACTTTTTTAGGTGAGTTATATCATAAAACTGGGCATTATAAAAAAGAAAAAAAGTTGTATAAAAAGGCTGAAAAAGATTTCCCCGATTATCCAGATGTAGTATGGCGTCAGTGCGTATTGGCATTAAGTCAAAATAACCTAAAAGTAGCAAATAAATATATTGAAAATTTCAAATCAATACTTAAAGAAAATTCAGCATCAGAAGCAGAAATAGCGACTGATCTGGCAGGCATATATTCAGAAGCACGTATTCCGGACAAAGGAGAGGAATATTATCGGCAGGCACTCACATTAGAACCTGACAATCCTGTAAGGATGAATAATCTTGCTTTTTTCCTGATTAATAAAGATCAGAAAATTAATGAAGGTCTTACTCTTATTGATAGGGCTTTGGAAACAAATCCCACTAATTTTGATTATCTGGATACAAAAGGCTGGGGGTTTTATAAACAGGGTAAATACCAGCAAGCATTGGAAATACTTCAGAAAAGCTGGGATTTAAGAAGAGAGAAGGCTGTATATGACCACGAAGCATTCCTTCATCTCGAAGCAGCAAAAAAGGCTGTTGCTGGGCTGAAGAATATTTGATTCTTGATCACCTATTAACAAACAAGAACACTTGGTAGTGGTCAACTATGTCATAGCTGGGCCGGCTAATAAAAAGGAAACCAATAAAATTTACCCCACCCGTCATGTGAAAGCATGCTTTTTACCCTCAGTATTAAAAAGTATTGTCGGCATCCCTGCCAGCCTTCAAAACAAGTATTTTGGATAATCATATAAAGAGGGCTTTCCAGCCGAGTCTACAGGTTGTGCTACCTTTGCATTCATGAACAAACAACAAGATACTGATGTAACGACCACATCCAAGCCAAATAACATCCTCGACCTATATAACATTCCTGCTAACAACATACACTATACATTACACAATCTCTTCAGGAGCCTGAAGTCTATCAGACGCAAGTATAAACTANCAATCAATGAGATTATCTTTCTAAATGGGATGTATCTATACTGTAAACATATCTCTACCTGCATGTCACAGGATGCATGTCTGAAGTTCATTGGTTATTATAATCTCAATAAGATAAAGTATTACTTAGGCTCGCTTCAGAATAAGAACATGATCCAGATAGCAGAAGTGATAAAAGGATATAATCGTTATAGGTTAACTCAACTGGGTCTTTCAGTGATAGAAGATATCAATGGAAGTTTTGATAGGTGCCTTTATGATTGGTTCAATAAGTATAGTATTTGTTTGTAGGGATTAATGACTCAAGCGGGGATAAGTATCCTACTAAGTCCGAAAAATTTACAATTAAAATCATTGAGGTTTGTCAACGGTTAATTGATGATCTTCCCGCTTTCCCAGAAAGTCATGCCTTCCAACTTCGATATTCAATATAGGCTGGGACAGCAGGAGTTTTTGATTCCCTTTTCTCAACTCGCTCGTACATCCATTGCATCCACTCATAGTACGTTGGCCTGCAACTTATTTCTCGTACTTCATTGATATAGTTCTTAAACTTCCTACCTGCAAGGATAATGACTCCGCTGAAAAAATCCTCTACAAGGTTAATATCTATTTCACGCCTGAAGATTAAAATGCCAAGGCTTTCAAAAGTACCAAACAATACACGCATGCAAGTCATATTACTTCCTAAACGTTCTTCAATCTCCTTTTTTGATAAGTTTTCAGGAAGATCAACCAGAATACTTACTGCTTCATGAAACTCTGGTGTCTGAAAAGAATGTAACAATTGCCTTGCAGCTTCTCCTTCTCGTTGTTTGTTTAAAATCCTAAGTTGAACACCAGCGAAAAACAATCCTACAACTATTGCTAATGTAGAGATTAGGCCAAAAATTGCATTGATATCCATAAGTTTACATATTACGTTTCAACCAAAATTAAACCTTATTTCTCCCAGTAACAATAGTTTTGTTCTTGACCCCGATGCATTTTATTTTCGATGTTGGAATATTGAGGGATAATCACGCTGGAAATGCAACGATTTTTTTGCCTACAGAAAATAGTTCTGGAGGCTTATTGCTTTGGATGGTTTTTATGAGTTTTTATTATTTTGCCGTACATCAGCCGTGAAACAAAAGACTCATCCATGCTGATTAACAATATGATGAGTCTTAAAATTGAGGTCGGTGGCGGATTCGAACCGCCGTAAACGGTTTTGCAGACCGCTACCTAGCCACTCGGTTAACCGACCGTGTACACTAAAGCTTTAGCGAAGGTGTACCATAATATTTCTTAAAAGAACGATAATTTCACTCAAACATTTCATCAGTGGCGGATTGTTCGTCCAGCGAAAGCGGGATTAACCGACCATTTTTATGCATGCAAAAATAACAAAATCTTTTAAAAGGCATATCTTTTCCTTCGGCAGAAGATTAACAGTGACTTTCCTTCTGAGATTTCCTAACCCTTTCCCCCCCCCTATCCCTTAAACAATAAGATTCCCTTTGTACACAATTTTATATTGTATTTACTATTAGAATGTTGATGACAGATTTTTCTACCTGAAGGATAAATTTAAATTCTAAAAGCCTTAATTTGGAACTATGTAAATACTGGCAACTAAAATTGCTTCCAACAATGCTGGAAGATTCATTTATTGTATTACAATAAATAATACATTTATTATAATATATATTTTACCTGAAACAATATATGTATTACCCACGAGCTTCGACTGGTGTCAACCAGGCTGACTATGATTTGAAAGATGTGTATAAAGAGTAGTTAAAAAATAAGGTAAGGAAATGAGTTAGGATTTGCCAGGGAAGAGGTTAGAAGTTAGATTT
>WSSedA1B3DRAFT_1000402_pt1 | contig 12599 bp, 9 predicted proteins | sample WetSurSiteA1Bulk_FD_9468 | JGI IMG/M metagenome (IMG submission 9468)
CTAACATGAACACTGGATAATAATCCCGCGTTCCTGCCTTTCATACTATATCGAACCAATATAAATTCATCATGGGAAAATCTCAAATTCCGGCATGTCCCCAGGAAATGATATGCGGAACTCCTGATACAGATTATCCCAGGAATTCATTCGTGACACCTGACTTTGTAAAACAATACACTCCCTTTGGCACCAGAATTTTGAACCGGGCACCTTTGCCTGGTTCTCCGGTTTCGCTAATAGTGATGCCAGTAAGGGCAAGAATTTCCCGTGAAAGGAATAATCCTAACCCGGAATGATTGAAATACTCTCGATTAAAAATTGCCTCCTTTTTATCAAAGGGAATTCCAACACCGTCATCTTCGCATGTTATCTCGTAACCTTCAGGAATTTCCCTTCCGGACATATGGAGCTCTGATATTTTTCCACCATATTTGTTGGCATTGTCTACGAGGTTATAAAACACTCGTTCCAGTAATGTATCTGCATAGATTTCAACATCACGAATATCTATGATAATCTTATACTTTGAGGGGGCATGATTACCGTTTGCATTCATAATTACCTGCCTCACATTCTGCCACTGGGGAGCTTTAATGCCAATATCCTGGTAATCCTTGGTAAAATCGATATCTTTCTGGATAGTTTCCGCAGCCAGTTTCTGGCTGTTGAAATAGGCCCGTGTTTCGGTATCAAAGGGGAATTCCTCTACAAGGTCCATAAATCCAAAGAGTGTCAAAAGCTGATTCGTGATATCATGGCGAGTGATGCTACTCAACAGGTTCAATTTCTTGTTCGTATCACGCAAGGTGTTCTCCATCTTTTTGCGTTCACTGATGTCCCCGGCAAAAATCCGTAAGCCCACAATTTTTTCATCATGGATAACCGGCGCAGAATAGAGTAGCACGGGAAACCTGCTGCCATCTTTCTTTACCATCATAAAATCTTGCCCGGAGAGGGGTTTTCCCTTTAAAATCCGCGTAAAATTTTCCTGTGCCCGGGCATGTTCTTCCCGGGCAATAAAATTATATATTGTCACATTTTTCCCAAGTTCTTCTTGTTTGTATCCAAATCTTTCATACCCGGTACGATTAATAAATGTAAGGTGACCCTGATAATCAACTTCCAGCATTATCTCAGGGAATTGCTCGGCGAATTCCCGGAACCGTAATTCCTGCGCCCTGAGTTCCTTCTGATCCTGATCGATCTGGTCAAACATCCTGTTCAAAGTAAAGGCCAGATGTGAAATTTCGTCATTTCCCTTTAATGTAATACGGGATTTCCCTTTTTTATGCACGGTTATTTCTTCAATTTCAGAATTTATAGACATCAGACGACGAAGTACCTGAACATCCAGCATCCTGATGATTATCAGACCGAGACCAAGGCCTATTCCAAGGAGAAGGAAAATTAGAGTAAGAAGGTCCCTTTTACCCTGCTGATAGATATCCCTTGGCATCTGGATACTGAATAAAAATTTACCCCTTTCGGTTATATCGGGGAGGACCCTGTCAGCTTCAATAATATTTTCATCGGGCGTCAGGACCAGAACCTTTGAGGCACCTGCATCAGATAGCAAGGTTCTGGTCTGAGTTGATAATGATGCCTGTTCAAACGGGATAATAGAAACCCTGGGTCGTGATGCAGGAGATAGTTTTGCAATTTCTGCAGCATCGAAATATCTTCCTATAATGACCACGCCTCGTGATGGCCCGGTGAAATCACTGCGGAGAATCGGATACGAAGAAAGTAATACAGTCCCCTGGGGGAGGGCAAGAAATCCTGATGGCATAGTAGTGGTTACCAGACTTCGAAGCGGCGAGCCTTCACGTGCAAGTTCCGCAACAAGATCTGACCGCAGGGGAGTTGGTTTCTGGTTCACCAGATCAAACCCCTCTCCATACACGATATCGCCCTGTTTATTAGTAATAATGATAAAGTTCAGCTGCAGGTTTTTGAACGACTCGTCGCCAAGGTTCGACTGGACATAATTGATTCTTTCTCCACCAACAAAATCATACGTTTCATTCGACACGCCCCAGCCCCTGATAAGCATATCCAGATTATTCATCTCATTTTTCACGTTCTGGTCAACAAGATTTGAGTAATCGGTGACGTAACTGGCCTCTGTTTTCTGGTAATTTTCAAGAAAAAACGTTAACGACGCGACCATGAAAATGATGATTATACATAGTATCACGCTTGCCAGAATGAAAAGGGTCTTTTTCCTGAGATCCATACTAAGCAATCATCCCGTTACAGGAATAGAATACACTTTCTTGATTCACAGAAGAAATAACAGTTTTCTCTCCCGGCAAGATCATTCACCCCATAGCCATGAGCGTGATGTGCTTTCAAGAATTATTACACTTGAGACCGGCATGGCATAAAATTGCAACAATATCAGGAACCTGTTCCAATATCATTCGGGATTCTTTTATCACTGATTGCCTGTAGTTCTCTAATTTTTTCCTTCAACTCTTTTTCTGTTGCACTAAGCTGGAAATAGGCTGCCTGTAATTCTTCTTCAACCTGTTTCCGTGCTGTGTTATCAATAAAAGTTTCAAGGAGGCAGGCACGTCCATGCAGCCTTGTTGAAGTAACATATTTTATGATTGGTATATTCTCTCTATTTGCTGTGAGAAGCAGGCCTTCTGAATTTTCAATACTTACGCCTAAATCAGTGACAGGGCATTTCCCCGTCTCAATGGGACAGATGAATGTGTGGCAGACCTTACCTATGATCTGCTCCTTTTCAACCCCGATCATTTTCACTGCGGCAGGATTCGCGTCAACAATTATATGGGTTTTTGCATCGATGACCATGATGCCGGCCTGGACTGCTGAAAAGATCAGAGCAAGGTAATCCCTGTTAAAGGCGAGTTCCAGTTCTGTCTCCTTCTGACTGGTGATGTCTCGTCCTACCGACTGATATTCAATAATCACTCCATTATCATTAAAAATAGCCCGGTCGCTCCACCGTTGCCACCTAATCTCCCCCCCGTTCATTATAACCCGGTGGATGATGGTTGACGTAGGTTTATCACGGGTCAATGAGTTAAAATGCTTTCTCAAACCAGGTTGATCTTCCGCTGGGATGAGTGGAATAAACTTTTTCCCGATAATATCTTCGCGTTTTTTATGGAAATACCGGCAGTACGCATCATTCACGAAATTGTGCGTTCCATCCGGGCTGAACCGGCAGATGAATTCGGTCGCCTCCTCAACGACCGCTTTATACCGCTGCTCGGATTCCCTGAGGTTTTGTTCAGCACGCCCGCGTTCTATTGCTATTTTTATCTTGTGGGCGAGTTCGGCAAACGCGACTTTGGGNTGTGCTCCTTTCTGGACATAAAAATCCGCCCCGCTATCGATTGCTTCGATAGCAACTTCCTCTCTGCCTTTCCCGGTAAAAAGGATGAAGGGTATTTCACCATACTCTGACCGTACCGCTTTTAAGAATTCGATACCGTCCTCCCCCGGCATCGCATAATCGGAAATGATTGCATCAAAAGTAGTTTTCTTCAGTAATTCCAAGCCATCATATACCGAGATTTTCGTTGTAACGGAAAAAGTATGAGTACGTTCAAGATAAATCTTCGCGAGCTCCAGCAAAGATGGTTCATCATCAACATACAGTAACGAATACATATTAATAGATTTTTAGATAATGTCTCATTTATCATGCTATAAAGGTTTTCTACTCTTGAACCTTAAGGAAATTGCTCCAAACAGTATTTACCCTAATTTTTTCTGTTATTTACTATAAAATGTGTATTATTTATATTGAGTATTTTAAGCAAATCAAAGGTACTTATTACGCCGGAGCCACTCGACCTGTGGGCCGGTATAACGATAAATGATATCACATTTTTCGTCCTGGAAGTTCCAGGGAATGACAATCAGGATATCGCCTTCACGGATCCAGACTTTCTTTTTGATCTTTCCCTTGATTCTCCCCATCCGGGTCACGCCATCGAAACAACGGACACGAATATGATTTGCACCCATCATCAGTTCAGCATTGCCGAATATTTCCCGGTTCCTTTTCTGGGGCAGCTTAACCCTGACGATCTCATCACCCGGAGGTGATCCCGGTTTCTTATCTGTCAGCGCAACCTCTCCTCTTTTTTCTCCATTTTGATTTCCACTATCAAATACTCATTTTTTGGCGCAAGGGAAAATAAAATTATTCCCTCAATTCTCACCCCAGTATGACGAAACAGCAATTGGCGGCTGGTTCAGAGAGATATAATTTTTTTCGACCGGGTGATGTGCACTTTCGAACTCTCGCCCCCAATACCGGGGATTGCGGGAAGAGAGTTGTTCACCCAGACAGCCCGATTGACATAACAAGAAGAATGAGCACACCTGTGCCAAAACAGGAAATAAGCAGTCCAGACACCCGGTTGATCAATCCCAGGTTTGCCACGCTGATACGGGATCGCACAGATCCAACGAAACCGCAGAGCACGACCCACCAAACAGTGGAACCAAAAAAAACTCCTGCAACAAATTCCGCTGCAGACAGAGTAGAGGTCCCGTGGATCACAAAGCCGTATCCTGGTAAAATTACCAAAAAGAAGACCAGGGTCAGCGGGTTTGCAATCGCAAGGGCAACCATGGACAGGTAATCCTTCAGATACGTCTCATGCTCGGTCTTTGCGGTAATAGCAGAGGGGACAGACAGGAAAACCCGTATCCCTATAAGGATTAAGACGAACCCCGCAAGGAACCGAAAAAGATTCTGGTGGGTGATTATAAAGCCGGAAATAACCGTCAGACCCAGAAAGGTGACAGCAGCATAGAATGAATCGGCGGTCGCCACACCGATACCTGAGAAGATCCCATGGAGACGCCCTTCTTTTACTGTCCGCTGGATGCATATGAGGGATAAAGGACCCACCGGTACTGCAAGGGTCAGACCGATGATGATTCCCTGAACAAATAAACTGACATCCATGCGACACCTGAAACGGTGAAGAATGACGGTTGCCAGACCCTCGGAAGAGGAGGACCAGTGCATGTGCCGAAGTCTTCAGGACCTGTTCCGGTTCCCGTCATGAAATTTTCTTAATACTACCTGTTGATTGTTCCCTGTCATCAATGTTCCATAACGCCATGCGATGATTCGTATGATTGTTGCCAGATATAGAGTAAAATTTGCGTGATCTGGAAAGGTTATTGAAAATACAACCGTGATTTTAAAAACAGGTAAAATATGCGGGGAGCCGGATTTGAACCGACGAACTCCTGCGAGAATAGATCTTGAGTCTATCGCCGTTGACCAGGCTTGGCTATCCCCGCGCCTGTGATGGATAATGTTGGTGACAAGAATAATTAAGGTACCTGATCAGCAGAACCGCCGTGCAAAAAAGTGTGCTTAAGTACATGGTGATTCGGAATTATCCGTCGTAAAAACTGGTATACTATTTTATAAAAAAATTACATGAAGTCAGCAAGCCCGAGCTGCTGCTGTTTTTCCTCACCAAATGTAGACGTTATAGCAAGTTCAAGCACCTCGACACGCTGCTTAGTGTACTCAGATACCTTGTATTTCCTGCAGATCTCCCGGGACATCTCAAGATATTTCTTGACTGACCCTTCATGGACGGTTGGAATGATATTGCCGTTACAAACACCCTTGCCTTTAAACTTCGTGCATTTGCCGGCAAGGGGCATACGTCGGTAGCTTGTGTTGCATTTGGAACACCGGAACTTCTGTTTGGAGAACGCAGAGAGGTTGCCCATAAGGTCGCGGATGAAATGGGTAGTAAGAACCCGTTCCGCAACATCATCGGCGTCGACCGCACGTATCTTTTCGGCCAGGACCAGTTCAGCCTCAAGTTTTTCAGTCATGGTCTTGAGCTGCGTGTACATTGATTCTATCGGTCCCGCCGAGATATCCGAGGTGTCATGAGTGAAATGGAAGCCTTCGAGCTGTGCGGGGGTTCCGATCCTCCCTTCAACACGATCAATGAGGCCCACTAATCACTTTAGGTTCGACATAGGTGAGTGCGCTTGTGTAGAGTTCCAGAGGATAGTGATCGCAAACATCGACATTCTGGGCTTCCTTATCGATTTCCGCAGGATCTATCCTGCTCGTCAGGACAAGCGGAGCATCCATCGATCCTCCCCGGTTCTGGGGCAGGAATGAACGGGAGAAGTTGATCAGGCCATCAAGAAGCAGCATAATGCAGTCTTCATCACCATCGCACTGCCCGGTAAAGATTCCATTCGCGACAAGCGTGTGTTCTTCAGCGACGGTCAGGCAGTAAACTCTCTCTTCCGGAGCCGGCACAGCTTCAATAGACCGGATATGGTCGGCAATAACGTTCGCACCTTCCAGTACGGGGACAGCGTCACCGACTTTGAATTCCAGCGCCCTGATCTTCCGAAGATACAAAGTGTCCCAGACCAGCATCGCATGATCAGGTGTAACTGCAATCTCTTTTCCGAGTTTTGTTATAAGGTGGAGAAGCCTTGCAGGAGAGCGGTGAATGGATACAGATGTGATCCTGCGGATATGCATGAGACCCCCTGTATCAACGGTTCGGGTGTAATACGGTTGTGCCGGATCTGAGTAGTATGTCCCAAGCCTGTCTATACCCGGCCTGCTCACATCAAAATTTTCAAGCACAAATTTTCGCACGGGAGATTTTTGCCAGTGTTTTCCATCAAACACTTCAATCTCGGTATCACCGAAGAAACAGTTCCGGCGTTTGGCAGCATGGAAGAACGGGTGGGCGTAACCGACGTTTGCCCTGGTGAACCCGACAATCCGGGCAAGGACACCAGCGCTCGTGTGAGGCGCAAGCCCGATGACAAGGTGCCCGATGAGATCATCGGGTTTTTTAACATTGTAGAATGGGTCAAGTCCGTAGCATTTGACAAGCAGGTCGTCCATGAACTTCGCAACGTTCACCATATATTCAGCGCACGAATCGGAGATGAGAAGATCCTGAGGATGCAGTTCCACAACCTGCGATCCATTCTGGAGATCATATCCCAGGGTATCTTTGACGTAGCCGAGCGAGCGGAGTTTTTCAACGGAAACCCTCACCTCGTTGGGACGGATATGGGTGAGCGGCAGGTCGATCATATCAAACCGCGTGGTTCCATCCTTGAAAACAAAGATGTTCTGAATTGCCCGCAGGATTCCCTTCTCCATCGCCTCAACTGCTTTTTCCCGGGATATGATTCCCTTTACTCCCTTCACGAGTGCCACACTATCTGGTTTGAGTCCCAGCCGTTCGATTGCCTTTGCGTACTCCCCTTTGACATTCAGGGAAATTCTCTGACTGCAGGTAGTCGGGATATCGCAACCGGGACACCGCTCCATTAACGTCTCCCTTCCACATTTGGGACAGGTTGTTATCGCTACGGTATGTGCTCCACATTTCTCACACCGGTTTGTATACGTAATCTCCTGGCATTCAGTGCACCTTCGCCTTCCGACCTCGATCTCGATGATGCCCCCTTCCTTCTGAAAATCTATCTCCGTGATAGTTGCATCCACTTCAGCGGTGTGGTTGGATGCAGACTGGAATGATCGCCTTGAACCTCCTGAGTCGCCGAGAGGGAACAAGACGTGAGGCGGGGGGTTCATTTTCCTTGGTTTGGATTTCCCCGGCCTGCCCATGCGTCCACCTATCCGGGTGCCCGCACGTGACCGGAGTTTTATCCCTGAAAGATGCGTGACTAGATTGAACGGGGTATCATAGGGTGCATTACTCCACGCATCTGTTTTTTCCAGGTTTTCGTCGATCCCAAGGCAGGTAATGAATGCGTGATAGGTTTTGATCAGGATATTACCATTACGCACTTCGTGGGGAATGAGCAGTTCTTCAAGAATTGTTTTTGTTATGGGTTCATTCGGAAGCTGCAGGAAGTCCGCCACAATTTCTCCGTGACTTGTAACAGCGTCGGCAAGAGTAAGGATCTGTTCTAATGAAAGATCGTCCCAGAACCATGTGTACGCAGGATAGAGATATCCCCCGGTTCTTGCCAGAGCAATGGCTTCTTCTTCGTTTCTTGGAAGCTTTGTGCCAGCAGCAACTTCAAGAAGCCACCATTCCTCGCAATAGCCACAGGGTATAAGGGGGTGGTTGTTTTCGAGAAATTCGCCGAACGAGATGAGGATTTCACCCACATCAAGGATCTTTTCAATGCCGGGTACGAGTTTTTGCGCTGTCGCCGCATCGTCAATCCGCAACACATCGCCATTCTGCATCCGCACGGTCGGTCCTTCAATGGAATCAACGGGAACAACCCCACATGCTTTGCCGGGACGTTCGGTCTTCATCTGGGTTCCGACCGCAAGAAACTCCCCGAGAATATACAGAGTAGCGGGATGGAGCCCGGCAGCAGCAAATCCCGTATTGCGTGACCTCCCGTAACGGAGCCGGAACCCTCCTTTTCGCATCGGATAGGAAAATACGGGTCTTCCCCCTATAAGATCCCGAAGGTACTTGTCTAAGGGTTTGATACTGACTGTTCCTTCATCTGTTTTATTTTTAATGAGTTTTCCCAGCCATTCCCAGCCATCCATCTTCATCATTTCAACTTTGCTCCGGAGTTTTGGAGCCTTCCCGGCAATCCCTTCCGCAAGGACCAGTGCCATGCCACCCCGTACCGTGTTTGTCTCTACCCGCTCAAGGTTGCGGTGACCTGATACCTCTTCCTGTTCGGTTGCCTCCCCATCAATACATACCGGGCAATTCTCGACTATAAGACGAATTTCCTGTTCGCTGGGCAGGTACTGGAGGTTCATAATGGTATTATATTGCCGGATCTCCTCGATATACCGCTCAACTTCCTCCTGACGGGGATTGTAACGGTTGATTCCAAGTTGCCTCCTGACGTAATCGCCCACGAGTACTGAGAGTGCCTGTGCAGTCCCTCCCGCACTTCGGATTGGTCCGGCGTAAAAGATTTTCAGGTACTGGCTCCCGTCATCATTTTTCCCGAGTCCGACTTTTGCAATCCCTTCGGTGGGGGCCGCCACGACTCCTTCGGTCAGGAGAGCCATTGCGGTACGAATGGCATGATCGAGAATCTGTTCATTTGTCGTCTCACCAAACTTCCGGGCTACAAAATCATCACCTATTCGGAGTGCAACCTCTTCCCTTGACATCAGGGATTCGAGCTCGCGTATCCGTTCTGCCACCCCTTTAATTCCCAGGAGCGCTTCAACCCGGTCCGCCAGGTCACTGGCAATAGGGATCTCGATATCAGTCGAAGGATCGAGCCCGCGGGACCGGGCTTTTTTGGCTATCGCTATTGCGAAAAGAAGGTCGTCCATCAGCGATTTTTCATACGCTTCCATCGCTGGCGAAAGCACAAACATACCGGTACGGTTTTCGCGTGAGCTGATTTATCTGTTCGTGTCAGGGATGCAAAAGGAAATATGAGTCAAGGTTATAAAACGTGCCAGGTTTTTTTATTCTTCTTCTTTTATTTTGTCGACCATCGCGGGAAGCCCGGTTTCACCCATCTGCCAGAGAGTAAGGGTAGCACAGGATCTGATAATTTCATCAGCGTCATCAAGTCGCCGGGTGAGGGGGCCGACTGCGGGTTTTCCTATCCGGCAAAGAGCGAGAGAGAGAAAACCACGCAGGGCCCGGTCTTCGACTGCCATCGCTTCGATTACTGGTTCGATTGCAGGAATCCCGATATTTCCCAGTGCTGCTGCTGCATATCTCCTGAACTCAATCTCGGGATGGACCTGCATTGCCAAAATCAGGGAATCAACTGCCTGGGGCGCCAACATGGGACAATGCAAGTGCTGTATACCAGCGATGATCGTTATCGGAAGCCTCTGCAAGCGCCTGAACAAGCGGTTCAACCGCAGATCCGCCAAGTTTGCCAAGCGCCTGTATGGCCTGGTGGCGTATGTCGATGGATGGATCAGACAGCGCTGAAATGAGCCGATGAATTTTCGTATCTGCAGGGGATGGGTCCTCCATGTTATGCTTCTCCACCATTCATCTCTGATCTGGTCGTTTCATTCTTTTGATCAGGGCCTTCCCGAAGTTTCCGTACGAGGTGTTCAACCGTTGGAATCAGAATCACATCAAGTGCATCAGCTATTGCTTTTCGTTCGTCATCATCGGCATTCTCAAGCAGCTGAATGAGCGGTTGGATAGCATCGGTATCGTGTAATTCACCAAGTGCTGTGACAACTTCAAGTCGTTCGGGTCCATCAGAAAATTTTAAAAACTGTAACAGGGGTCCTAATGCCGGTTTTCCTATTGCTGCAAGTGATGACGCAGATTCTGCACGGACATTCTCGTACTTGTCAGCAAGAGCCAGGATCAAAGGTTCGATAGCTCGTGGATCACGAATTTTGCCTAATGCGATAGCGGCACCCCATCGGAGATTCCCGTCTCCTTCACGGAGAGCTCTCAGGAGGGGATCCACAGATGGTTCGCCGATTGAGCCAAGAGCCAGAGCGGCATGGCTCTTGACAAACCGGTCTTCATCGCAGAGCAATAGAATGAGAGGTTCAATCGCCTGTGGATCGCCAATTTCCCCCAATGCGATGGCTGCTTTCCACCTCACGTCATCATCCTCATGTCGCAGTGCCCCGATAAGAGCAGGGACGGAAGGAGAACCTAATTTTGAGAGAGCTTCTGCAGCCTTCCACCGCACACCACTGAATTCATCGTTTTTCAGTGCAATTGCCAGTGGTTCAACAGCCCTAAAGTCCCCTGTATCACCAAGTGCCTCCGCCGCGTCGTATTGTATTTTGGGATCCCTGTTTTTTAAAGCGAGAATCAGCCCTTGAACATTTCGTGTTTCTTTAAGCTTTTTCACATCTGTTCCAAAAAGTCCTGAACAGGAGAACCGTCCAAGAAAAGACAGCCCTGCAAGGATGAAAAACAATAGGTAATGAGAGCATTTTTTTTCCCTGCAGTATGGCGGGAGATGTTTCATCTGATGATAGTATAATGATAAAACAGATAAATGAATTGTGTCAGGAACAAAAAAGGGATCAAATTAGTTTAAACGGACGAACAAATATCACTTTTTTAGCTCTATTGGCTATTTCCTGTACAGGATCATATTTTGAAATAAGGAGTCGAATAATAACCAACAATACTACAATGCACAGGTAGCGTACTTATGGATCAACTGATGATCGTCAATATTCTGCTCATCTGTATATTCATTGCAGTTCTGGTGCTCCCGTTCAAAGTTAAAAAAGTAGAGGAGAACCTTGAGGTATTTCTCTTTTTATGTGGAATCGCTGCACTAACCATTTCCAGCTTTGCGACACTGAATGGAGAACCATTCGGATGGACGCCTGCGATAGTTATTGAAGCGCTCACGGCTCCGGTCATGATCACAACGGTTGCCGGTATTCCCATAGGTATTGTTCAGATAGTCCTCATAGTCGGCCTGATTATCTATTTTGCCCATAACCAGATCCAAAAGGGTATCCAGATCCTGGTAAACAAGGTTCCTCTTCATATACTCGTTTTCTGCTTGATAAGTGGCCTTGGTCTTATTTCCAGTATCATTTCTGCCATTCTTGCCGCCATCATTCTTGTCGAGATTGTATGTGCCCTTCCACTTGGACGGCAGGAAAAGATTGGAGTAACGGTGATCTCCTGTTTTTCCATAGGACTTGGAGCCGTACTCACCCCATTGGGCGAACCACTTTCGACGATCGCCATCTCAAAACTATCCGGCGATCCTTACTTTGCAGGATTCTGGTTCCTTTTCGAGATGCTGGGGATCTATGTCATACCGGCTGTCCTTGCCATGGGTATTCTTGGGGTAGTTTTTTTACGGCGGCAAGGTACCCCTGCGGGAGGACTTGAGTGTGTACTTGTTCGTGAAAGCATCCGTGATGTGGTGATCCGTGCAGGAAAAGTATACCTGTTCATTATGGCACTGGTCTTTCTCGGGGAAGGATTCAAACCACTTATCCTGGAGTATATTGTACAGATACCTGCCGAAGGACTTTACTGGGTAAATACTGTATCAGCAGTGCTGGACAATGCAACCCTTGCAGCAGCAGAGATAGAGCCTTCACTTAGCGAGATCCAGATAAAAAGTGCGTTAATGGGGCTTTTAATCGCCGGGGGNATGCTGATTCCCGGAAACATCCCCAATATCATCTCAGCANGCAAAATGGGAATCACCAGCAAAGAATGGGCGAGNTACGGGGTCCCCCTTGGATTTGCCCTTTTGCTGATCTACTTTGCATTCCTTTTTGTGCCAACGTACCTGGGTATTTACTAAATAATTGCTTNATAATGAGNGCCTCTTTTACGATAGCCCCTGCTACAATCTTCATTCATCCGGACTCTTTTTTTTAGAGACCTTTAAAAAAAAGTCTGAGAAAGCAAAACCTGATGATCAAACGAACGTTTCAGCCCCGTCAATTCCAGCAGTTGATCCTGACTTTTTTCCTTATAAGCACGGAAGGTATTTATCCAACTTATACGGTATAGTCAAATTGATATAAAAAGTGTTTGTCTTGGTTGTATGGTAAGGGATATCACAAAAACGATCAATGCATTGCGTTGCACTGCCGTCGGGAGATGCCGGGAGCGGCTCGAGCAGGCTGCCATGAAAGCCAAAGGTAT